>Ga0209555_10003229_pt1 | contig 11010 bp, 8 predicted proteins | sample SaaInl85LU_5_DNA_FD_184643 | JGI IMG/M metagenome (GOLD analysis project Ga0209555, IMG submission 184643) | Marine microbial communities from expanding oxygen minimum zones in the Saanich Inlet - ESP_85LU_5_DNA (SPAdes) (version 2) | ecosystem: Environmental > Aquatic > Marine > Intertidal zone... | reverse complement strand
GTTTTTAAAAAATTCTTTACATTGTAACAATGCCATTGGATGCGACCAAACTTCTTTAATATCTGAAATATCTTGACCTTTTAACGCCATTAAATGATGGTGAATATTTAAATACTCTTCATCTATAATATGTAAGTTATTACTATCAATTAAAGCATAATTAGGTATAATTGAACCTGCAATGGTATTTTCTAAAGCCATTACCCCAAGACTTGCCTCTCCTTTTAACAAGCTATCTACCAAAGCATCAAAAGACATACATTCTATTAATTGAATGTTGCCTCCATAAAAGTCTTTTGCAACTTTATGGTGGTTTGAGCCTTGAGCTCCTTGTATGGCGATAATTTTTTTCAAACTTTTTAAATTATATCAAAAAAAAAGCCTCGAAGTAAATTCGAGACTTTATATTTTAGAAATGTTTTTAACAACATGATACAAAGTCTCTCCTCTTACTAAAAAAGTAAAAGTAAAAATAGAAACGAGTAAAATTGTTATTTGACATTTTATGCTCTTTATTTTGAGCTACAAATCTAGATATTAAATTTAGATATACAAATTTAATTTATAATAATATACAAAAATTTACAATTTGTTAAAAATAAAGCAATAAAGAGCTATTTATTTATGAATTTTTATAAAAAAACAAACACTTGGTATGTATGTCGAAAAATACAAGCCTATATATTTACCATAAACTTTTTTAATTAGGTACCTAAGTTTACTTAAAAACAGCAATTTAGACTATAAAATAGTAGGCTATTAAAGTTTTTTAATAAAAAAATAATCCTATATTTGCAGCTTCAATAGAAAATCTGTTGAAATACATAAAAATCATTTAAATAATATTGGCATGTACTTAACTAAAGAAGTAAAAGAAAGCATCTTCGAAAAACACGGTAAAGGAAAAAACGATACGGGTTCTTCAGAAGGGCAGATTGCGTTATTTACGCACAGAATTAATCACTTAACTGAGCATTTAAAAAACAATCGTAAAGATTATAATACAGAACGTTCATTAGTAATGATGGTAGGAAAACGTAGAAGTTTGTTAGACTATCTAAAGAAAAAAGATATTGCAAGATATCGTGCAATTATTAAAGAATTAGGAATTAGAAAATAATTCTTACACTAAAAAAGAGGAGCTATAAACGCGCCTCTTTTTTTGTTTAAAATTCTTTTGGGTTACCCCAAAAACAAACAAAAATATATTCTACCTAACAAACAGACTATATATAAAAAATCAAAAATAGTAACAGCATTTTTGAATTTCCATTGGAAAACACACAACAAAACAACAACGCAACAACAAACAAATTAAAAATTTAGAATTAAAATTTTATGATTCCAAAAGTATTTAGAGAGGTTATAGACCTTGGAGATGGAAGAACCATCTCATTAGAAACCGGTAAATTAGCGAAACAAGCGCACGGTTCTGTTGTTGTTCAAATGGGTAAAGCAATGTTATTATGTACTGTAGTATCTAACTACAAACAAAGTGATGTTGATTTTTTACCACTTACAGTAGATTATAGAGAAAAATTTGCTGCTGCAGGACGTTATCCTGGAGGATTCTTTAAAAGAGAAGCAAGACCAAGTGATGGCGAAGTATTAACAATGCGTTTAGTAGACCGTGTTTTACGTCCATTATTTCCAAAAGATTACCATGCAGAAACACAAGTGATGATACAATTAATGTCTCATGACGAAGATGTAATGCCAGATGCATTAGCAGGTTTAGCTGCATCTGCAGTTATCCAATTATCAGACATTCCTTTCGAAACTCCAATTTCTGAAGCACGTGTTGCAAGAGTAAATGGCGAGTTCGTTATCAACCCAAACAGAGCACAGTTAGAAGAATCTGATATTGATATGATGATTGGTGCTTCTGCAGATTCTGTGATGATGGTAGAAGGTGAAATGGATGAGATTTCTGAAGAAGAAATGGCAGACGCTATTAAATTTGCACACGAAGCTATTAAAGTACAATGTGCTGCACAAGTTCGTTTAGCAGAGGCTTTTGGTAAAAAAGAAACTCGTGAGTACGAACCAGAAAGAGAAGATGAAGATTTAGCTAAAAAAATAAATGATTTAGCGTACGATAAATGTTATGCAATTGCTAAAAAAGGGACTTCTAAAGCAGAACGTTCTGAAGCTTTTGCTGCTGTAAAAGAAGAAATTACAGCTACTTTTTCTGAAGAAGAATTGGCAGATTTTGGTGGTTTAATTGGAAAATATTTTAACAAAGCACAAAAAAATGCTGTTAGAGAATTAACTTTAGCAGAAGGTTTACGTTTAGACGGACGTAAAACTACAGATATTAGACCTATCTGGTGTGAGGTAGATTATTTACCATCTACACATGGTTCCTCTATTTTTACAAGAGGAGAAACACAAGCATTAGCAACTGTAACTTTAGGTACATCTAGAGAAGCAAACCAAATAGATATGGCTTCTTACGAAGGTGAAGAAACTTTCTATTTACACTATAACTTCCCTCCTTTTTGTACAGGTGAAGCACGTCCCTTAAGAGGAACATCTCGTAGAGAAGTAGGTCATGGTAATTTAGCACAAAGAGCCTTAAAAGGAATGATTCCTGCTGATTGCCCTTACACAGTTAGAGTTGTAAGTGAAGTTTTAGAATCTAATGGTTCTTCTTCTATGGCAACAGTTTGTTCTGGTACAATGGCATTAATGGATGCTGGTGTTCAGTTAAAAAAACCTGTATCTGGTATTGCAATGGGATTAATTTCTGATGGTGATCGTTATGCAGTTTTATCTGATATTTTAGGTGATGAGGATCATTTAGGAGATATGGACTTTAAAGTAACAGGAACTGAAGATGGTATTACTGCTTGTCAAATGGATATTAAAGTAAAAGGTCTTTCTTACGAAATTTTAGTAAATGCACTAAAACAAGCAAGAGATGGTCGTTTACATATTTTAGAGAAGTTAACAGATACTATTGCTGCACCAAATACAGATGTTAAAGCACATGCTCCAAAAATGATTACCAGACGTATTCCTAATGATATGATTGGTGCATTTATTGGTCCAGGTGGAAAACACATACAAGAATTACAGAAAGAAACAGGAACTACTATCGTAATTACTGAAGACGCTGTAACTGAAGAAGGTATTATAGAAATTTTAGGTACAAAACCAGAAGGAATTGAGCAGGTAATTGCTAGAATTGAATCAATGTTATTTAAACCAGAAGTGGGTAGCGTTTACGAAGTAAAAGTAATTAAAATGCTAGATTTTGGTGCTGTTGTAGAATATGTAGAGGCTCCAGGAAACGAAGTATTATTACATGTTTCTGAATTAGCTTGGGAACGAACAGACAATGTTTCTGACGTTGTTAAAATGGGCGACGTTTTAGATGTAAAATACTTTGGTATAGACCCTAGAACACGTAAAGAAAAAGTTTCTAGAAAAGCACTTTTACCAAAACCCGAAGGTTATGTTGCTAGACCCCCAAGAGATAACAACAGGGTAGAGATAATCGCGGAAGAGACAACAGACGTGATGACAGAAAACCAAGAGAACCTAGAAAAGAAAATTAATCTTTTAATTTTTTAAATAAAAAACAAACCTGTTAAGTTTTAAAACTTAACAGGTTTTTATTTACTAGATTATTTGCTTAAAATAAGTTTGCTAATTCACTCAAAAAAGTTAGGAGAAATTAGAAATCTGGTCTTCTAATTGCTCCCATTGCTCCATTAAAGTCTCTACTTTTGCTTTTTTAGCTTTGTATTTTTCAAAGAAATTAGGTCTCGAAGAAACTTCATCATAGTTTTTTGCCAATTCTAAATCAATTTTTTCGATTTCGGTTTCTAAATAGGCTATTTCTGTTTCTATATTAGAAAGTTTGTTGTTTAGTTTTTTTAAGGCTTTTTCTTGTTCTCTGGATAATTTATGTGCTTCTTTTTTAGAAGTATCTTTGGCAACTTTTACAACGGTTTTCTTTTCTGCATCTCGTAAACTTTCCATCTTATGTTGTTCTAGGAAATAATCGATATCACCTAAATATTCTTTTATTTCTTTGTCTTTAAAACCGTAGACTGTAGTAGTTAATCCTTGTAAAAACTCTCTATCGTGAGAAACCACAATTAAAGTACCATCAAAATTATTTAAAGCTTCTTTTAAAACAGTTTTAGAGGCTATGTCTAGGTGGTTTGTAGGCTCATCCATTATTAAAACATTAAAAGGTTGTAATAATAATTTACACAATGCCAAACGATTTCTTTCTCCTCCAGAAAGTACTTTTGCTTTTTTATCTACTGCATCTCCACCAAATAAAAACGAACCTAACATGTCTCTAACACGCATTCTGTTACTATCTGTAGCAGCATCTTCCATGATTTCTAAAACCGTTTTTTCTGGTGGTAGATGTTCTGACTGATTTTGAGCAAAATACCCTATTTGTACATTATGGCCTAATTTTAAATGGCCTTCAAAAGGAATTTCACCTACCATCATTTTTGCTAAGGTAGATTTTCCTTGACCATTTTGCCCAACAAAAGCAATTTTGCTATTTCGTTCTATCAATAAATCTACACCTTCTAAAACGTGTTTATCACCATAACTTTTTGATAAATTTTCTGCCTCTACAATAATTTTACCAGGTTCTTTAGAAACTGCAAAACGTACATTCATCGCTTGGTTATCATCTTGGTCTACCTCAATCAACTCAACCTTATCTAGTTGTTTCATTAAAGATTGTGCCATAGATGCTTTACTTGCTTTTGCTTTAAATTTATCTATTAATTGTTGTTTTTGTTTTATTTCTTTTTCTTGATTTTTCTGTGCCTGTAATTGTTTTTCTTTAATTTCTCCTCTTAATAACAAAAACTCTGAGTAAGGTTTTTTGTAATCGTAAATTTGTCCTAAAGAGATTTCTATGGTTCTGTTGGTTACATTGTCTAAAAACATTTTATCGTGCGAGACTAATACAATTGCACCTGCATAAGACTTTAAAAAGTTTTCTAACCAAATTATAGATTCGATATCTAAGTGGTTTGTGGGTTCATCTAACAGTAAAACATCATTATTTTGCAATAATAATTTTGCCAATTCGATTCGCATTCTCCATCCACCAGAAAAAGTATCTGTTAGTTTATCAAAATCTTCTCTTTGAAAACCTAAACCTTGTAATATTTTTTCTGTATCTCCTTGATAATTGTATCCTCCTAAAAGTTCGTAACGTTCTGTTTTTTCTGTTAAATCGTGTATTAACTGGGTGTAACCTTCACTTTCGTAATCGGTTCTTTCTGCCAATTGCTTGTTAATTTCGTCTAATTGCAGTTCGATTTGTTTAATCTCTTCAAAAGCTTGATAGGCTTCCTCTAAAATAGTTCTGCCTTCTACAAAATCTATATCTTGTCTTAAAAACCCAATTTGCACATCTTTATCAAAAGCCATGGTACCACCACTACTTTCTATATCTTGAGATAATACTTTAAGCAATGTAGATTTTCCGGCGCCGTTTTTACCAATCAAACCAATTCTATCTCCTTTATTTAGTTTAAAGGTTATTCCTGAAAATAAATCAGTTCCCATAAATGAAACTGTTAAATTATGTACGTTTAACATGAAATGTAATGATTGTTACTTAATTAAAGGTGTAAAAAATTTACCTTTGCAAAAGTAGATAATTTTTAAGGTACAGATGTTTAAAAAAGGAACAAAAATATATAGCATAGTAAATGGCAAATGCCCGAAATGTCATGAGGGTGAATTTTTTAAATATAAATTCACATTTCATCCAACAAAAATTACACAATTGCATACACATTGCCCAAAGTGTAATTTAAAATACATGATGGAACCTTCATTTTTTTATGGAGCTATGTATGTAAATTACGGAATTACAGTAGCACTTTCTGTAGCTACTTTTATAATTTCTTCTTTATTTTTTGGTTTCTCTTTATTACAATCTTTTGCAGCAATTATTATTACACTTATTGTTTTAGCGCCTGTAAATTTGCGTTTGTCTAGAATTCTTTGGATAAATATGTTTGTTAGTTTTAAAAAATAAATCGTTTAATATCTATTTCTTTGTCTAATTCTTTACCTTGTTCTAAGTGTAAAAACAAACTCTTTGCAACTGTAGGTGCAATCATTACACCACGAGTACCCAAACCATTTAAAACGCACAATTGCTTATGTTTTGGATGCACACCAACCATAGGTCTTCTATCCTTTACACTAGGTCTTATACCTGCTGTTTGGTTCACGATCTTAAAAGGTACACTTATAACTTTTTCTAGTTTTTCTACCAATTCTTGTTTACCTTCTTCAGAGGGTTTAGAGGTTTTATCTTTCCAATTAAAAGTTGCTCCTACTTTGTAATAATGATTTCCTAAAGGAAGCACAAACAGTGTAGATTTTAATAAAAAATCAATATTTAATGCTGGTGCTTGTATGGTTAACAATTCTCCTTTGGCTTCTTTTAGTGGTAAGTAATTAAAAAAAGGATTTTTTTTAACACCAAAACCTTCTGCAAAAACAATTTTAGTTGCACTTATATCTTTGTAGTTTAGTGTTTCTTCTAAAATATCTAATTGATCATATTTAAAATGCTCGTTTATCAGACATTTGTTTTCTAACAGGTAGTTTCTATAAATTTCTACTAACTTTAAAGTATCTATTCTTCCTGTTTCTGTGACATTGCCAAAATTGTAATGGGCTAATACACCATCATAATTATTTTTATCTAATTTTTTATCTAAATATCTAGTTAATTTGGGTTTATCTAAGGCTGTAAACCAATTATTTTGGTCTTCTATAGATTTAAATACTTTTTTTGTAATAAATTTTTGATCAAATTTTTTGTTAAATTTTTTTTCTAATGCATCATAAAATGGAAGTGCTACTGCTAATTGTTCTGTAGCGTTCCAAACAGGGGTAAATCTTTTTAAAATTACAGGATTATAAACCCCTCCAGCCACTAAAGAAGAGGTTTGAGAGTTGTCCTCGAAAACCATAAAAGTTTTTTGAGCGTTGATCAATTCTTCTACAAAAGCTAAACCTGCCAAGCCTAAACCTACAATTATATAATCTACTTTCATGCTACAAAAATAGGAAGTTTTTTATTTGATTTTTTCAACGTGTTTATAAAAATAGATACCCATAAAAAAACGTTTGCTTTCGCAAACGTTTTTTTATAAAATATAGGTGAGATTTTAATAATTCCACATGTCCATTTCTCTATTTCTAATATCTTCTTTTATTTTGTTTGCTTCTAGCAACTGGAATAAAGAATTCCCTCTAACATAGTCTTCTATAGCTCTGTTGCCGTAGATGTTTTCTTCTCTAACAATGACTGAGTTAAATCTTCTTGCATTTAACATGTGATCAAATGATATTGGATACGAAGTATTTTTGGGGTTGAATACTTTTGCATCATGCAAAACTTCTCTTGCATCTGGAAAAAATATCCAAAATAATTCATACAACTCTTCGTCTTCAATTTCTTGAACTCCTAAAGTTTGTACATCTTTACTCATTGGAGCTATTGCTAGCAGTCTGTATTTTAATTCTCCTAGGCGCTTATCAAAATACCACATTCCTTTTATCATATAACCAGCAACATCTTGCGTTTGAATTTTAAAAGTATCTGTATATCCATTTTCTTCTCTAATATTTACCAAACGTTGGTCTATTTCGCTTTGTGTAATTTTAGAGGTAAAATAAGAATCTGTATATGCTTCTTTAATTTTACCTTGTTTGATTCCTTTAATTAAGGTATCAAACAAAGACCTTCTATCTGAAGATATATTTGTAGTATCTATAGGAAAATAGTAAGGTAAATTAATTTTTTGATTCAAATCGATAAATTCCCAAACTACTTTAGACCATAATACATCTCTATCATGTACATAACCATAAGGTATTGGACCATCGTTATCAGCTGCTAATTGTTGCTTGCTTTTAACACCAATTTGATCTACAGATTTTGCATTTAATAAGTTTGTTTGCGCATTTACCAATCCTGCAGTAAAAAGAGCAATACATATATATGCACAATTTTTTATCATAATTATGTTTTTGTTTTTCTAGTTTGTAATCTCTATACTTACAGGTATAACTTTTTTAAGTTGATATGTAGAGTTTCCAATGATTGATGCTTGTATATCAAAAATGGTTACAACATCTCCTCTTCTTGCCTTAGCTAATACTTTTTTTGCTTGTGCATTAAACTTTGTACCATTTACTAGTACAGTTACTTGACCAGGAACTTTAACCTTAAAGCTTTTAACTTGTAATTTTAAATCGAAAACAAAATCTGGCAATCCTGCACCAATTGGTGTGTTTGCTAAACTACTTTTTGGCATTCTTACAACACCAAACTGCCCTCTTGCACTACCCATTGCAGCAGGTATATCTTTAATTCTAAAGGTTGCTTTAGAATTTACAGTTTTACCACTAGTAAGTTTAGCACTTACGTTTATTACAGCTGTATTTCCAGAGCCTGCACTTAGATTATAGTTACTACCAGAACCTGATAATCTACCACCTGTGGCAGAAACATTTAAATTATTACCACTTACACCTGGCAAAGATACAGATATCGGGTTTTGTACACCTCTATAAACCACATTCATTTTATCTGCAGATACTACTGCAGAACTTGGCTCTGCTATTACAGAATATTTACTTTCAAATGGTACTGGAACTTCCTCTCCATTTTCTCTGAAGTAAATTGTACCTTTTATTGTTTTCTCACCAACATTACCTGCTGGCATGTTTAAAATTACTTGTCCGTTTTGTACAGCATCTGTTGCGTCTTTGCCATTTAAAATAACTTTATCTGGCACTAAAGATGCATCGTATCTACCTAAAACAACTTCTCCTGTAATCTTTTCTCCTGCAAAATATGCACTTTTATTTAGACGTACAATACCCGTATAATTGTTTAATGATAGAGCTTCTTCTAACTTACCTCCTAAAAGGTCTGTAACAATATCAGATTCTGTATTTCTGATATCTGCCTGCATTTGTGTAAAGCTTGTTAATGAGGCTATCATTGGAAAACCTTCATATCTAGCTTTTAAAAATGGAACTTCTTTTTCTGTTTCAGAATCTATTACTGGATTTGTAGAAAATCTTTTATTTAAAACATTTACAAATTTACTATCACTCCCAATGACTTCTATTACATTTGTTCTGTAAGTATTTATTCTATCTAAAAATTCTTGACCTTCTGCAGTGTAGGAATCTCCTTTAAAGAAATATGTATCTAACCAATCGGTTTTGTCCATTGCTTCATAATCATATTTATCTTCAATTTCAGTCAACATTTTAGACTTTATTACAGCTAAATAATCATAAAAATCATTTGAATAGGTTTTAATTTTATCTGCTTGAACTTTTAACGGTCCAAATTTTTCTTTCTGTTCTGATGCTTTCAAATCTAAATTTGCATAAGCTTCTTTATTTTTCTTGATTGTAGAAATATTATTCTCTACCAATTTTTCGTTCATAAAACCAAAAGCTGATAAAACCTCTTTACTCATATTCATTGCTAACATTGCAATAAATACGAGGTACATTAAGTTAATCATCTTTTGTCTTGCGGACATTTTTCCTCCTGCCATTCTAATTAGTTTTTAAGTTGTTATACATTTGTTTTAACTAATTATTATTTTGTAGACATTGCAGAAAGCATACCACCATAAACTCCATTTAAAGAAGACATGTTTTGTGCCAAAGCATCCATTTGTTCTTTTAATTTTTCTGTATTTTCTACAACAGCTGTATTTAAGTCTGCTTGTTTGCTTGTATTTTCTACTTGTACTTTATACAAGTTATTTAAAGACTCCATTTGTAAGGCAGCTTTAGACATTTCTTCATTGTATTTATTTGTAGATGCCACAGATTCTGATGCTGCAGATAAACCTTCTGCTGCATTTTGAAAATTCTTCATACTAGCGCCTAGACTTTCCATTAAACTTGAATCAATTTTAGCCTCTTGTAACAAGTTGTCTAATTTTTGAGACAACATACCATCTGCTCCTAATTTCGTCGTTTCTTTTTCTGACGATAGAGTTCCATCTGCCAATTCTGGATAAACTTTAGACCAATCTAAGTCTTCTTCTGGTGGATCAAAAGCAGATATTGCAAATACTAAAGCTTCTGTTACCAATCCAAGAGTTAACATTAGACCTCCTGTTAAAAACCCAAATGATATATGTTGAATTTTAAATAGGGCTCCAATAATTACTACTGCTGCTCCCATTCCGTAAACGAAATTCATTATTTTTTTGTATGATCTTGATTGTGCCATGATTTTTTTTTTGGGGGTTTTATTATTTATTAGTTGTTCCTATATAATCTTGTACGGTTCTAAAACCAATATAACTTCTTGCTGTATCAGCATATTCATAATCTCTAGAACTTACTTCTAAAAAATAGGCTACATCTTTCCAAGAACCTCCACGTACAATTTTTCTTTTATTTTTTCTATCTTCTACACTCGAATTCATAGTTGAAGCTATGTAATAAGAAGATAAGTTATAAGCTGTATTTGTCCATTCAGAAACATTACCAGCCATATTGTATAAGCCATAATCGTTTGCGTTAAAAGATTTTGCTTCCATGGTATATAAAGCACCATCTACTGCATAATTACCTCTTACTGGTTTAAAGTTTGCTAAAAAACAACCTCTATCACTTGTTGTACTTCCTGTACCCCAAGGATAGGTTGCAAATTCTAAACCACCTCTTGCAGCATATTCCCATTCAGCTTCTGTAGGCAATCTAAAATCTGGAACTTGTGTTACGTTTTTTTTACCTCTTAAATAATCGTTTTTCTTTTTTGTTCTCCAGTTACAAAAAGCGTTTGCTTGATTCCAAGTAACACCCACCACAGGATAATCTCCATATGATTGATGATGAAAATAATCTTGGTGCATTGGGTCATTGTAAGAATAATTAAAATCTTTAACCCAAGCTGTGGTGTCTGGGTAAATGTGAAAAGTTGTATCATTTATAAAATCTCTTCTATTC
>Ga0209555_10003226_pt1 | contig 11011 bp, 10 predicted proteins | sample SaaInl85LU_5_DNA_FD_184643 | JGI IMG/M metagenome (GOLD analysis project Ga0209555, IMG submission 184643) | Marine microbial communities from expanding oxygen minimum zones in the Saanich Inlet - ESP_85LU_5_DNA (SPAdes) (version 2) | ecosystem: Environmental > Aquatic > Marine > Intertidal... | reverse complement strand
CGCTATGACAATGAGCGCGGCAAAGGGGGTCACCGGCATTACGGAGACGCTGGAGGACAAGAGCACGAAGAGAATTACACCTGGATCTCCGTACAACAACTTATCGCCGACTTTAAAGCCGACATCGAACGACTGCGAGGTGAACAACATGACTAAACAGCATATCCATATTGGCACTGAAAATCCTGACAAAGGGTTTGATCGCTTTGTGGATGCCTGGCAACGGGCAGAACGCGGCGAGAAAATCGATACAGAGGTTCACTTGAATTTCGAAGACCTCTCCATGCTTCTGGCGGTGATCACCCCTCGACGTCTGGAGGTGCTGAGGACGCTCCGCCAACAGGGCCCGATGAGTGTACGGGCGCTGGCAACCACATTGGCGCGTGACTACAAGAATGTTCATGCCGATACCCGCGCCCTGGAGGAAGCGGGTTTGTTGAAGCGGACGGAAACCGGCGCCTTGCAGGCCCCTTGGGATGTCATCGATGCCCACTTGAACCTGGTGGCATGATGGTTTGCGTTGTATACAATTGGATACTGTCTAATGCGGCAACCGTTAATGTCGAGACCCTCTGCTTCAGCTCCCACCTAAATGCAGGAGAAGCTGCTGTGGTGATTAATGCACGCTGTAGAACGGTCTACTCGGAAAAGACTGAAGAAACTTTTCTATAATATGATAGTCTTTAGCAGCTAGTGTTTTGAACCTGACAGCATAAGGGCTCCACATTCCACATGAACATCCGCCATTACTTAACTTGTCTACTGGCCTTACTGATTGCCCTGCAATCTGTGGCTGCCATGGCGGACGTTCACCAGCTTCATCAATCCGGGACGGAGCACCTGGAATTCGACCATTCGCATCAATCCACTGCCACTGATACCCACAACGACAATCTGCTCGCCAAGCAGACACCCGATCAGCCCGGACAGTCTGTATATGACTGCCACCATTGCTGCCATTGTCATGGCCACGGCTCTGTCGTTCTGATCGGAGCCACTTCACACTTAGCCGATTTATTCTCAGAAAACGGACAAGCCGACTATCAGGCCAACCTCACCTCTGGTATTCCCCCCTCTCTGTTTCGCCCTCCAATCGCCTGATCGCGCCTCAACAGCACGTCATCAGCCTCTGTAGCCTTGGGTTACAGCGAACAATTGGTATTTATTTTAGGGTGAAACATCATGAAACAGATCGCTATTGGGCTCGCGCTGAGCCTCGCGCTTGTCAATTCCGCTCAGGCCGAAAACAGCTTGCCTGAAATTGAAGTCGTCAATACCGACAACCAACGCTGGCATTTCCGCCAGGTGACCGTGAACCATACCGCCGCGGAGCTGACCGTCTTCGGACGGATGGATGCTCACCTGCGCTACGGCCTTCCCCGAGGCCATGTAGACATCGCAGCCTGGTCTGCTGATAACGAATTGATTGCGGAAACAACCACTGATTACTCACCGCGCCTTCTCACCAGACGCGCATCACGCAAGGGCGGCGTGCGTTTTTCTGCAAAGCTCCCCGCCTTGCCTGGTGATACCGTAATAAAGGTCGCCTTTCACCGGGATGAACCCCAACAACGGCAAAATCCGGTGCACGACCAAACCGTCGCACGCTGAATTTCAGGAGCATCAATATGAGACGATTTGACTGGCCCAGACGGGCCTTGCTGGGCGCGTGCGTGCTTTTTCTGCCCATGTTTGCTTACGCAGAGACATCGAGTTGGAGCGCCTGGCTCGCCTCCCAGATACAACAACACCCCGAGGTGCTTGCCGCCCGCGAGCAATTGCTGGGCTCCAACGCCAGCGCCGATGCGCTGGAGCAGCCGCTTTACAACCCGGAGCTGTCCACCGATTTGGAGCGTAATGGAGAGGAAGACAACTACCGGGTCGGCGTTCAGCAGACCATCGACTGGTGGGACAGACGGGGTGCAAGACGGCAGCAGGCGGGCTTTATGCGAAGCGCCGCCGAAGCGCTGTACCAGCAACAAGTGTTGGACAAAACCGCCGAGGCGCTTGCCGCACTGGTGGAGTGGCATGCCGCCAACCGCGCCGCCGCCATTGCCCAAGCGCAACAGCAGCAACTTAACGCCTTGCTCGAACAGGTGGATAAGCGCCAGCAGGCAGGTGATCTGGGCAGCATCGATGCCGAACTCACCTTTCTGTCCCTGTCACAGCAGCTGGCTCAGGTTGCCGAGGCCGAAGCCGCGATACAGAAAGCCGAAATCCGGGTTCGCGAGCTGCTGCCCGCATGGGCGCCCACGCGAGGCGGCATTCCTGATGATTTCTGGCCCTCCCAGCCAGACTTGACCTCGGATCAGGAGTTACTGCAACACCCGGCCGTAGCCAGCGCCCACGCCCGCTGGCAGTCGCTGAAGGAGGAAGCTGAAGTGACACGGCGTACCGCCAAGGCGGAGCCCACCTTTGGCGTCAATTCCGGTCGTGATGGTGGAGAGAGCGTTGTCGGGCTGACCTTCTCCATCCCGTTGAATGTCCGCAACAACTTCAGTGCAGAAACTCGCGCCACCGAACGCATAGCGCTGGAGGCCGAGGCTCGTTTTCAGGCTATCTACCGCAAGCAGCGCTTTGACTGGCAGGCTGCACAGGCCACCTGGCAGCGCTTTGAACAGCAATATCGCCGCTGGCAAGAGGTTGTTCAGGGTCGGGTCGAGAACAGCGCCGAACTGCTGAAACGGCAATGGCGCACGGGTGATCTGTCCACCACTAATTATCTGCTGGCCTTGAATCAACGCACCGAAAGCCTGCTGGCAGGCATTGAGCTGGAAAAGCAGACACGGCTTGCGCTCACCGAAGCACTTCAGCAATCGGGCCACCTGATCAACGCAATAAAGTCATCGACCGCGTCAACGAATTAAACAGGAATGATAAACATGAATAAAACACTGGTAGCCATCTTGGTGGCGGGTCTTGCGACCGCAACCGCCAGCCACGCCAAAGAATCTGAGTCTGAGCATGCACGTGAGCATGGGCAGGAAAAAGCGATAACGGCGGCACCCCATAGCGAACAGGATAATCATGACGATCATCGTGAGGAAAACCATGAAGAGCATGATGACCATAAGCCTGACACCGAGCACGGCCACGCGGAACACGGCGAGGACGTCAATAGTGATCACAAGGATGCGCACGATGATCATGGCGACGAAAATCATGATGAACACAGCGCCCACGACGAGCACAACTCCGGCTCAGAACACGGACATGAAGAGCATAGCGAGGGCGGTGACCACGGTGATCATGGTGGGCATGGAGGTCACCAAGAAGCTGCTTCTGCGTCACTGAACCCGGCGCAAATGACCCTGGCCGATATTCAGATCAACCCACTGACTCCCAGAAAGGTCGATTATCAGCTTTACGCACCGGGGGAGATCCTTTCCAACGGTTACACCAGTTACCGAGTATCGCCCCGGGTGCCTTCCGTGGTGCTGCGCCGCCATGTCGCCCTCGGCGATCACGTCGAACAGGGTCAGCCGCTGGTTACTCTGTTCAGTGAAGCCGTGGCGCAGGCACAAGCCAATTACCGCACGGCCTGGCCTGAATGGCAAAGAGTAGAGGAACTTGGGCGCAAAACCGTGGGTGAACAGCGTTACATCACGGCCAAAACCAGCCTGGAGGCAGCCCGGGCGACGCTGCTGGCCTACGGCCTTTCGGCCTCGGACTTGCAAGCGTTGGTCGCTCCTCAGCAATCTGTTGCATTAGGGGAGTATACCCTGCATGCCGAGATTGACGGCGCGGTGCTCAGCGATGATTTCGAGCAGGGGCAGCGCATCGAGGCGGGCGCGCCCTTGATTGCGTTGGCCGATGAAAAGCAACTCTGGGTGGAGGCCCACCTGCCCGCCGATCTCTCCCTGACGCTGGGCGCGGGAACAAGAGCGGAAGTGGTGGCTGGGGATGTCCGTGTAAACGCCAAGGTCACTCAGGAGGCGCACACCATTGACCCCATCACCCGTACCCGTACCGTGCGCCTGTTGGTCAATAACCCGGAACACCGCCTGCACCCCGGCCAGTTCGCCGAGGTGTATTTCCGATTCCAGACTAAAAGACCCGTGCTGGCGGTACCCGAAACCGCACTGATGCGCGGCGCAGACGGAGATTGGACGGTATTCGTGGAAGACCATCCTGGCGAATTCCAGCCAGTGGAGGTGAAGCTGGGTCGAGCGCTCGGGCCGCTACGTGAAATTAGCGGTGTCGGTCCGGGGGCTCGCATCGTCACTCAGGGCGCTTTCTTTGTTGCCTCTCAGATCGCCAAGGGCGGCTTTGACCCCCATAACCACTAAGCAGTAGGAGACCCCATGTTTAACCGAATTATCGATTGGGCGGTCATCAACCGATTGCTGGTGGTGATAGCCCTGATCACACTAACGGTCAGTGCCGTTTTTATTATTCCCAAACTGAATCTGGATGCTTTTCCGGATGTGACCAACGTGCAGGTATCTGTCAATACCGAAGCACCGGGGCTGGCTGCCGAAGAGGTGGAACAGCTTATTACCTATCCCATCGAAGCCGTGATGTACGCCTTACCGGATGTGGAAGAGGTGCGCTCCATTTCCAAAACCGGCCTGTCCGGCGTCACCGTAGTCTTTAAAGAAGGCACCGATATCTATTTTGCCCGGCAACTGGTATTTGAGCGGCTTCAGGCTGCCAAGGAGCTGATCCCCGATGGCGTCGGCACGCCGGAAATGGGCCCGAATACTTCCGGTCTGGGTCAGGTCTATCAGTATCTTCTCGTGGCCGAACCCGATGCCGGTTTCGATGCCATGGCATTGCGCAGTTTGAACGACTGGGTGGTGAAGCTGCTATTGATTCCGGCCGAGGGTGTGACCGATGTGCTATCGTTCGGCGGTGAGGTGCGTCAGTACCAGGTAAACCTGAACCCGTCCCGACTGTTGGCCTACGAGCTGACCCAGGACGAAGTCATGATGGCACTGGAGCGCAACAACACCAACGTCGGCGGCTGGTATATGAACCGGGGCCAGGAGCAACTGGTGATCCGGGGTACGGGTTGGCTGGATCATGGTGAGAAGGGTTTGGAACAGATCCGTCAGGTGCCACTGAAAACCGTGGACGGTACTACGATCACCGTGTCCGATGTGGCGCAAGTGGCGCTGGGCAGTGAGATCCGTCAGGGCGCGGTGACCATGACGCGCAAGAACGCCGACGACAAGGTGGAGAATCTCGGCGAGGTGGTGTCCGGCATCGTGCTCAAGCGAATGGGGGCCAACACCAAGGCCACCATTGATGGAGTCAGTGCGCGCATTGAGCGTATTAACCAGGCATTACCGGAAGGTGTTCGCTTCGAGGCATTTTACGATCAGGCGGATTTGATCACGCAGGCGGTGCAGACTGTGGTCAATGCCCTGCTGCTGGCGTTTATTTTCATCGTCGTGATCCTTGCGCTATTCTTGATGAACCTGCGCGCCACCTTTCTGGTGTTGATGTCCATCCCGATCTCCATTGGAATCGCTTTAATGGTGATGGCGTGGTTCGGATTGTCGGCCAATCTGATGTCGCTGGGGGGGATTGCGGTCGCCATTGGCATGTTGGTGGATGGCTCCGTAGTGATGGTGGAGAACATGTTTAAACATCTGACGCACCCGGATGCTGAACATGATACCCAGAGACAATCGCGGGTGGATTCCGATGACGTGGACCCTGTTGATGCGGCCTACGACCGTCATGGTATTGCCTTGCGCCTGCAGGAAGCCGGTAAGGAAGTCGCTCGCCCCATCTTTTTTGCCACGGCCATTATTCTGGTTGTCTTCATGCCGCTGTTTAGCTTTGAAGGTGTCGAAGCCAAACTGTTTCAGCCTATGGCCATCAGTATCATGCTGGCTATGCTCTCGGCAGTGTTAGTGGCCTTGATCATCGTACCTGCACTGGCCACCTACCTCTTTCGCAAGGGTGTGCGTCAACGCGATAGCTTTGTGTTGAAGCCGCTCGATAGGCTCTATCGTAAAGGATTAGTCTGGGCGATGGGGCACAGCAAAGTGGTGGTGGGTGTTGCAGCCGTTATGGTAGTAGCGGCCGCGCTGGTTCTGCCCCGCCTGGGTACAGAGTTCGTGCCCGAACTGGAGGAAGGTACCATCAATCTGCGTGTCACCCTGGCACCTTCTTCCAGTCTGGACACGGCCCTGGAAGTGGCCCCCAAACTGGAGGCCAAGTTGATGGAGTTCCCAGAGGTAACCTATGCGCTGTCGCGCATTGGCCGGGCTGAAATCGGCGGCGATCCTGAGCCGGTGAATAACATCGAGATCTATATTGGCCTTAAACCGGTGCCGGAATGGACCAGTGCAGACAACCGTTATGAACTCCAGTCATTGATGGAACAGAAACTGGAGCAACACCCGGGCTTACTGTTCAACTTCTCGCAACCCATCGCAACCCGTGTGGACGAGTTACTCTCGGGTGTCAAAGCGCAGCTGGCCATCAAATTGTTTGGTCCCGATCTTGCCGTGCTGGCCGAAAAGGGCCAGGCCATTGAGGCCGCAGTGAAAGAAATCGAAGGTGCCCGCGATGTGGCCATGGAGCAGATCGCCGGTGAATCTCAACTGGTGGTGAAACCGGATCGCAGAGCCTTGTCCCGTTACGGTCTGGCCGTGGGCGACGTGATGGAGCTGGTACGCGAAGGGCTGGGAGGTGCCAGTGCCGGCCAGATCATCAATGGCAACGAGCGTTACGACATCTACGTGCGGCTCGCTGAGCGGTTTCGCGAAGACCGTGAAACCATTGCCGACCTGCGTTTACAGGCCCCGTCAGGTGCCTGGGTTCGCCTAGGGGATGTGGCGGAAGTCAGTATCGCATCTGGTCCACCGCAGGTGCGTCGTGATGACGTGCAGCGTCGAGTGGTGATTCAGGCCAATGTTCATGGACGGGACATGGGTAGCGTGGTTGCTGATATTCGTCAGGTGATTGCCGAGCAAGTGGACCTGCCCACCGGTTATTCCGTCGATATCGGTGGCCAGTTTGAAAATCAGCAACGAGCGCAAAAGCGTTTATCCCTGGTGGTGCCGGTTTCGCTGGGATTAATTGCTTTGTTGCTTTATTTTGCCTTTGCCTCGGTTGGCCAGGCCATGCTGATTCTGGTGAATGTCCCGCTTGCGGTGATTGGTGGTGTGTTTTCACTCTGGATTTCCGGTCAGTATTTGTCGGTGCCCAGCTCAGTGGGCTTCATCACCTTGTTTGGGGTCGCTGTCCTGAATGGCGTTGTCATGGTGGAAAGCATCAATCAACGGATTGCGGATGGCTTGAAAGTATCGGATGCGGTGTTTGATGGAGCGGTTTCAAGGCTAAGGCCCGTGCTGATGACTGCTATTACCTCGGCACTGGGTCTGATCCCCATGCTGCTGTCGAATGGTGTCGGCGCAGAAATCCAAAAGCCTCTGGCGAGTGTGATCGTGGGCGGATTGGTAACCGCTACGTTCTTGACGCTGTTTGTATTGCCGGTGCTGTTTGCCTGGTTTTCAAAAGGCAAGTTAAGCGACATGGCATAAACGTTTTGCCTGCCCTTATCGTTACGGTCAGGGCAGGTACATTTATTGTGTAAGGGTTGCTTATGCATCAACACGATCATTCACACCACAAAGATGAAAGCGCAAGCCGCATAGCAATGGCGTTCTTTCTTAATGTGGGCTTTACCATCATCGAATTCATCGGCGGCTGGCTCACCAACAGCACGGCTATCATGGCCGATGCGGTGCACGATCTGGGTGACAGTCTGTCCATTGGCAGCGCCTGGCTCCTGAACCGGCTGGGACGTAAATCCGCCGACACCGAATTCACCTATGGCTACCGGCGGTTGTCCCTGTTCGGCGCCCTGATCAACGGCCTGGTATTGATTGCCGGATCGCTGTGGGTATTAAGCGAAGCAATTCCCCGACTGGCCAATCCAGTGATGCCCGTCACCGAGGGCATGTTAGCGCTGGCGATTCTGGGCGTCACCGTCAACGGTATTGCTGCTTATCGTCTTAGCAAGGGAAATACGCTGAACGAAAAGGTATTGAACTGGCATTTATTGGAAGATGTGCTGGGGTGGGTGGCAGTGCTGATTATCTCAATCGTTTTGCAGTTTGCCGACTGGCCTATTCTCGACCCATTGCTATCGGTGGGCTTTACTCTCTTTATTCTGTTTAATGTGTGTCGGAATCTTTGGGGAACCGGCAAGCTTTTCTTTCAGGCTGTTCCAGATAAGGCGCTTCACGAGGAGATCCGGCGAACACTAATTGGCATTGATGGCATCAGCGGAATTCATCACCAGCACCTCTGGTCCCTGGATGGTGAACAGCATGTACTGACGGCCCATATCGTAGTGGATCACGAGGGAGTTTTTGGTCCTGACGAATACTGCGCCATCAAACAATCCATTGCTATGGCGCTCGAACAATACCCGCTGGCTCACACCACAATTGAAATCGAGCTGACCGAAGAAGCTTGCCGGGATCAACCCGTGCCCAGCCAAACGGATCAGCACTAACAAGAGAACTTCGTATGTCCATACTTTCCACGCTCGGTTTGTTCATCATCACCGCTATTGCGGAAATAGTTGGCTGTTATCTTCCATACCTCTGGCTGAAGAAGTCGGCATCCGCATGGGTTTTGCTGCCGGCAGCGTTCAGCCTAGCGCTGTTTGCCTGGCTACTGTCTCTTCATCCAACCGCAGCGGGCCGGGTTTATGCGGCCTATGGCGGCGTCTATGTTTCGGTGGCCATACTGTGGTTGTGGGGTGTGGATGGGATTCGCCCGCATCTGTGGGATTTTGTAGGCGTGGCCATCACCTTGTTAGGGATGGGCATTATCATGTTTGCGCCGAGATGATTTCGATCCTGCGGATTTACTTTCCCTTTTTTAGGGATTCAGCGTTCAGCAACAAGCTCATTTTTTCCATCAGAATGATTGATGCGTTATTATTGAACTGCTGTCCTTCCTCAATGTACTCCCAAACGGTAGCATCACTTTTCCAGCCTCCTTGCTTTTTAATCAGTTCAAAGTCCACGCGCTCCCGTGCCGCCGAGGTAGAGAGGCCGCGACGAAAACTATGACTGCTTAAGTCGGGTGCAAAATCGAACTGGCAGGCCTTGCCCAAGGTTTTGAGAAGATCGTTTACCGCCCCTGGATTCAGCGCTCTTTCCTGAACATGGTCCCAGCGGTTGATGGGCCTGAAGAGGGGGCCCTCATTGATACCAGCTACTCTAATCCATGCTTCGATCGCTGTAGCCGGACAACAACTTTCAGCCCCAAAAGGTAAAGCACGAACCAACCCCGTTGATTGCTGATCGGTTTTGGAGCGAGGCAACCGAATGATCAGACCTTCCGGCTCCCAATTCACATCACTGGTTTGAATCGCAACCAGTTCGCTGCGGCGGAAAGCCCCAAAAAAGCCGGTTAATACCAGCGCAATGTCCCGGTGCTTTTTTTTGCTGTCTGGGAGTTGCCGCATGTGATTCACCATTTCGGCGATGTGCTCCAGACGCAGTGTCTTGGCTTTGCGCTTGGGCTGACCATGAGTGCGACGGATGCCTTCCATGGTTTTGCGGACCAACGGATCACTTATCGGATCAATGAGTCCTTGGTAATGGTGCCATTGGCTAATGGCGGTCAGGTGCAGATCCAGGGTCCGGGTGTTGAGCGATTCGGCTCTGCCCAGCAGGTACCGGACGACAGTATCCCGGTCTGTGGGCAGGCGGCCACCCCATTTTTCAAATTGCCGAATGGCCGAACGGTAGGCTTTACGCGTGTTGTCGGACGTCGCTGCCTGGAGGTATTGCCGCAATGACTCGGATTCCTGGCGTTCAACCAGGGTCGAATCCTCATTACGTAATGACAAGTCGTTAGCCTGTTTTGGTGGTTTGTTGTTCATGAATAGGATTTCCTTCGATGTCACCCAAAAGGCGGCTATGTACCGGTGTTACAAGTCGAAAATTTATGGCTCAATCCATTAACCTACGATAATGGTCATTATCGGCTTTTTCAAAACGAACAATTATTATTCTTATATTACAGTAGCTTATGGCGGTTGATGGGAATCTAGGCTCGATTCTGTAACGATACCCTAAAATCAGGTTTCACGATTGTTGCCGCGTTGAATGACATGCTGTGCACAACCGGGCAAATAGAGACGAGGTAAACGGGCCATGTGGTTTCACTCCTTGAAAACATGGCTGCAAGTAAGGGAGGAAGGATCAGAAGATCAATGACTCTGACCCCTTTGATCCTTTCCTATTAAGAAGACAGCCTCTTTGCAAACCTAACGAAGTCGGAAAGACCAAAATCTTTAATATCTTCTAGAAATTGTCGTCTAGTTGATATCTGCTTCTGCATATCAGGATGCTCCAAAATCTTTGCAATAGCGATTGCTCTCTTAGCTCTGGCTGCATGGAAAGGGCAATGTTTCCATGCATTTTTATCGTCACTAGAAAGCAACTCGAAAGCACTTTGAATAGAAGAATATTTCGCCAAATACGGTTCTCCAAATACCTCAAAAGTTTCCAATAATGAATCCGCAACTAGGGGCACTTGATTCTCAGAGGAAATCTTCCACCGCTTTTGTTCACCAACTGACAAATTACCAAGCTCAACACCAAGCGTACTAGTTCCTTTCTTTTCCTTCTTGGTTAAGATATTGTTACTAGAGTTTACTAAACCCTCAACGTCATCAAACCGAATAGAGACGCTGATGGTGACGTCAAAGTCCTCTGCGTGTTGAATAAAGGACAAGTGAACGGCAGCCCAACCACCCTCAAAGTATCGGTAAAAGGACTGATTTTTTGCCTTTTTTTCAAAGCCAAAAGCAGTCAATTTTTCACCAAAACTTGCAAGTAGATCTTTTTGCAATTCTTTTATACTCATAGCGCGATCCAATATCTAGTAACGCCTCTCTGTTGTGGTCAACCCAAGCCGGACACTTTGTTAAGCACAATTTTCAAATTCTATCGGTGTTCTGTCGCCCAATGTGGTGTGCAGTCTGCGTGAGTTGTAATAATCTACATATGCCCTTACGTCTGCC
>Ga0209555_10003225_pt1 | contig 11012 bp, 7 predicted proteins | sample SaaInl85LU_5_DNA_FD_184643 | JGI IMG/M metagenome (GOLD analysis project Ga0209555, IMG submission 184643) | Marine microbial communities from expanding oxygen minimum zones in the Saanich Inlet - ESP_85LU_5_DNA (SPAdes) (version 2) | ecosystem: Environmental > Aquatic > Marine > Intertidal zone... | reverse complement strand
GGTGAAGTGCCTGAGGGCGAATATATCATTCCAATAGGAGTTGCTGATGTGACTAGAAAAGGAACAGATGTAACGCTAGTTTCTTTCGGAAAAATTGTGAAAGTGATGAATGAAGCTGCTGAGGAATTAGCTAAAGACGGCATTCACGCCGAAACAATTGATTTAAGAACTATCCGTCCAATTGATTACAAGACGGTAATTGATTCCGTTAAGAAAACGAATCGTTTAGTTATTATTGAAGAGGCTTGGCCATTAGGAAATATTTCTACTGAATTAACTTACATGGTTCAAAAGCATGCATTTGATTTCTTAGATGCTCCGATTAGAAGAATCAATACAGCGGATACTCCTCTCGGCTATGCAAATGTGTTCGTTGAGGAATTTTTGCCAAATGCGAAAAAAATTATTGATGCTGTTAAGGATGTAATGTATTTGAAAATGTAATTTCAATCATAATACACTATCTTAAGCCAATTGAATTAATTCAATTGGCTTATTTTTTCGCTAAAAATTGGCTTCATCCCTTTTTTTTCGTTTCTTGCCTGCCTTAATTTAAAATTATTATGAACTATGAGTGAATTTCTTCTTTACCTTGTTCCTTTATTAGGAATTTTAGGTTTAATTATTATGGCCATCAAATCGGCTTGGGTTTCTAAACAAGATACCGGTGATGAGAATATGAAAGAGTTAGCAAAATACATTGCTGACGGAGCTATGGCTTTTCTAAAAGCTGAGTGGAAAGTAATGGCCTACTTTGTGGTAATTGCTGCTATTTTACTTGCTTGGTCAGGTACTATGACTGATCCTGATCATCCGCAAACACATCCTGTGATTGCAATAACCTTTATTATTGGTGCATTTTTATCTGCTCTAGCAGGATATTTAGGAATGAATATCGCTACTAAATCCAATGTTAGAACAACACAAGCTGCTAGAACATCTCTACAGCAAGCATTAAAAGTGTCCTTTAGTGGTGGAACGGTTATGGGTCTTGGTGTTGCAGGATTAGCGGTAATTGGTTTAGGAGGCTTGTTTATCATTATGTTGGCCATGTTTGGTCCTGATGGCACATTTACTGACAAAGGAAGTTACATTTTAGCCATCGAAGTATTGGCTGGATTTTCCTTAGGTGCTGAATCTATTGCTTTGTTTGCACGAGTAGGTGGTGGTATTTATACTAAAGCTGCCGATGTAGGTGCTGATTTGGTTGGAAAGGTTGAGGCAGGAATTCCAGAAGATGATGTAAGAAACCCTGCTACAATTGCAGATAATGTAGGAGATAACGTAGGTGATGTTGCGGGTATGGGAGCTGATTTGTTTGGTTCTTACGTAGCTACCATTTTAGCTACAATGGTTTTAGGGGTAGAAATACAAATGACCGACAATTTTAATGGAATGTCGGCAATCTTATTACCAATGGTGATTGCAGGATTAGGTATTGTCTTTTCTATTTTAGGAACATTGTTTGTAAAAATCAAAGGTGAAGATGGAAATGTTCAAGGTGCATTGAATATGGGGAATTGGTTGTCGATGGTAATGGTGGGTATTTCTTCTTATTTTTTAGTTGATTATCTATTGCCTGAGTCTATGGTGATAAGAGGCGAGGAGTTTACCTCCATGCAAGTGTATTTTGCTATTCTTACAGGATTAGTGGTTGGTGCTATTATGAGTATTGTAACAGAGTATTATACTGCAATGGGTAAAAAGCCTGTAAATTCAATTGTCCATCAGTCTTCTACTGGCGATGCGACTAATATTATTGGTGGTTTATCTGTTGGTATGGAATCAACTGTTATTCCTGTGATTACTTTAGCTGCAGGTATCTATATTTCATTTGAGTTTGCAGGATTATACGGAGTTGCTATTGCTGCTTCAGGTATGATGGCAACTACTGCTATGCAGTTAGCTATTGATGCTTTTGGCCCTATTGCGGATAACGCAGGAGGTATTGCTGAAATGAGCGGATTGCCTGAAGAGGTTAGAGGTAGAACAGATATTTTAGATGCTGTAGGAAATACAACTGCTGCATCAGGTAAAGGGTTTGCAATTGCTTCAGCAGCGTTAACTGCTTTGGCATTGTTTGCAGCATTTGTTGGTTTGTCAGGTATCGATTCTATTGATATTTATAAAGCAGATGTGTTGGCAGGTCTATTTGTAGGAGCTATGATTCCCTTTATATTCTCGGCTTTGTGTATTGCCGCGGTAGGAAGAGCAGCTATGGATATGGTGCAAGAAGTTCGCAGACAATTCAAGGAAATTCCAGGTATAATGGAATATAAGGCAAAACCGGAATATGAAAAATGCGTTGAGATTTCAACAAAAGCTTCTATTCGTGAAATGATGTTACCTGGCGCTATTGCATTAATCGTACCTGTATTAGTTGGTTTTACATTTGGACCTGAGGTTTTAGGTGGATTACTTGCAGGTGTTACCGTATCGGGTGTATTGATGGGGATTTTCCAAAATAACGCAGGTGGAGCATGGGATAATGCAAAGAAATCATTTGAAAAAGGAGTGATGATTAATGGTAAAATGGAGTATAAAGGTTCAGATGCTCATAAAGCTTCTGTAACTGGCGATACTGTAGGTGATCCATTTAAGGATACTTCTGGTCCTTCTATGAATATTTTAATTAAGCTGATGTCGATTGTTTCTCTTGTAATTGCACCACATATTAACGCCGGTGGAGCTGTAGATCATCATCAGCATGAAGCGCAAGCTGTTGTCTCAAGCTCATTTGATATGGCAGGAGCTTACACTGTTAATACAGATGAATCTGAAATTTTTTGGGAAGGACGCAAAGTTGGTGGTGATCACAACGGAAACATTAAACTTTCAGGAGGCGAGATCGTTTTTAATGACGGTTTAATTGAATCAATGGAATTTATTGTAGATATGAATACTATCACCAATAACGATATTGAAGATGAGGAAGATGCAAGTAAATTGATAAGTCACCTCAAAAGTGAAGATTTTTTTGATACTCAAAATCATCCAACTGCCATGATTACATTGTCTAAATTTAATAAGCAAGCAGAAGGAGAATATGAAGCTGAAGGAATTATAAAAATTAAGGAAATCGAAGAAAATATTTCAATTCCTGTATTTATTGAAGAGGAAATGGATGTTTTTTATGCTATAACTAAGTTTGACATTGATAGAACTAAATTCGAAATTGTCTATAAATCAAAGTCCCTCGGAGGCGAGTTTTTAGACAACTTTATTTATGATGAATTTACTTTAAAAGGAAGAACTGTAATCTCAAAATAAATAAAGTTTTTAATATTAATATAGGTTATTAACAACGAGGTGTTTACTGTTAGTGAATAATCGTTATTGCTTTTTATCATAAATTCAGTAAATTGCTATATTATTAATCTAAATTATATAACTATGAAAAAGTCTGTTTTTTTAGCAGCAGCTTTCTGTATCGCAGGAGCTACTTTTGCACAAGATGTGTTAACATCAAAAAAAGGGATGCCTATTTTGCCTGAAGCTGGTGATTATTCAATAGGCATCGATGCTACTCCATTTTTGGATTATGCAGGAAATATGTTTAATGGAAATGTAGGAAACGTTTCTCCTAGTTTTGCTTATGGAGTAGATCGACCTCTAGCTATCTATGGTAAGCGATTTATCGATGCTAACTCTGCCTATAGAGCTACTATTAGATTAGGATTCGGATCTATGGATACTTTAAATATGGTTCAAGACTTATCCTCAGGTGCAGCATCAAATGCAAAGGTAGAGGATAAGATCTCTGCATCTGCAATGAATATAACTTTAGGTTTAGGTAAAGAATGGCGTAGAGGGAATGGGCGTCTTCAAGGTGTATACGGTGTTGAAGGTTTAATCAACTTAAACTCTAAAAAGATAACCAATGAGTATGGAAACTCAATCGACACTATTTCTGGAACTTCTAGAGTTTTAGAAACTAAAAATGGCTTAGGTTTCGGTCTTACTGCACGAGGTTTTGTTGGGGTTGAATACTTTATTGCTCCAAAAATGTCATTAGGTGCTGAGTACGGATACGCATTGGGTTTTAATGTTCAAGGTTACGGAGAGTCTACTAATGAGGTTTTTAATGGTACTGCATCTGAAGAGATTACATCTGAGGATACTGGTACTAAAACTTCAGGTTTTGGATTAGATACTGATGCATCAGGGTTTAATATCAAGTTTAACTTCCACTTTTAGTATTAACAACTAAAAATAAAAGGCTCGAATTCATTGGATTCGAGCCTTTCTTGTTAAATACTACTCTGTATTTTATTAAAATAAACCGTGTATTTCTGCATCTATCTTTTCGATGATTTTTCCTAAATCTTCCGAGTTTTCCATAAAGTTATTATCGTCAACATCGATAATTAAAAGTTTACCTTGATTGTAGGTACTAATCCAAGCTTCATATCGTTCATTCAATCTTTTAAGATAATCCAAACGGATACTCTCTTCGTAATCTCTTCCTCTTTTTTGAATTTGATTAACTAATTTGGGAATTGAAGCTCTTAGGTAAATTAACAAATCGGGAGGTTGAATAAACCCTTCCATTAGTTTAAAAAGACTAAAATAGCTTTCAAAATCACGAGTAGTCATTAAGCCCATTGAGTGAAGGTTTGGCGCAAATATATATGCATCTTCAAATATGGTTCTATCTTGAATTACTTTTTTACCCGATTGTCGGATATCAACTACTTGATTGAATCGATTATTTAAAAAGTAAACCTGTAAATTAAATGACCAGCGTTGCATGTCATTATAGAAATCGTTTAGATAAGGATTTTCGTCCGCATCTTCGTAGTGTGCTTCCCAGTTGTAATGTTTTGATAAAAGTGAGGTAAGTGTTGTTTTTCCTGCGCCTATATTTCCAGCAATTGCTATATGCATATGTTCTTTTTTATTAACGTACTAAAGTACAAAATTAAGTCTATAAACGCCTAATGATTTAATCCCTTTTTGGTGTTTTATATTCATAAATCAGTAATCGGTTTTCTGTTAGAATTATCAGCCGATCTTTACTTATTCTTGCTGTTTTTGCTCCTATAGTCGGGACTTGGATGTAGGCTAATTTAGTGAATTTTGGGTTGTATTGAAAAATGGTATCATTTTCAAAGAACATAACTTGTTGATTTATAATTTGTATAGGAGATGTGGTGCTGACAGAAATCTTTTTTTCAAATGTGCCAAATTGGTCAAATTGCAAAATATCGTTGTTAATGGTTTGTAGAAACAAGTTTGAGTTTTGTTCGAGCATTAATGTAGGGATTATTTGTTTGCCTGTTAATTGACTTAAATTAATGCTTTTGTTTGATTGCGTTAAGTCCCTATTTAATTTAATGATAGTTTGTTTTAGTCGATCGAAAATCCAAAGTCCATTTTCTTGGGAAGAGCAAGCCAATGTTACTTGATCAAAACCGAGTTGATCTAAAGCTAATGGTTCTTCCATTAGGCTCATAAAATTATCTAAGAAAATGATGTTGGCATAATCAGCATAGAATACCATTATTTTATATGGATTGGTCACATCAACTGAGCTTATCGCCCCCAAGCGATTGTTGCTGTAAAGTCCAATAGAATCGCCCTCGGCATTATATTTTATAATATTTAAATCGCTGTAAACGTAACTATTACCTAGGTTGTCAGTAGTTAGTTGCTTGTTTTTATCAACTGCTATTGATTTGATTAACCGATGTTGTCCAAAGCTTGAAAAGCCAAATGAAAGGAAAAGAAGGATTAGAAGCTTATGCATGTGTATTAATTATCGATAAAATTTCATCTAAATATTCTCTTGTATTCGCCAAACGTGGTACTTTGTTTTGGCCACCGAGTTTACCTTTACTTTTTAGCCAGTTAAAAAAAGTGTTTTCTTTAGCTGTGTGGATAATTGGCAACTTTAAGGCCATATTTCCTTTTCGTTTAGCGGCATAATCAGTATTTAAATCCTGTAAGGTTTGGTCTAATACTTGCGTAAAATCAGCTATGTTGTTTGGCGGTCTAATAAACTCTATTATCCACTCGTGGTTACCTGCTTCCTTATCTTTTAAAAATATTGGCCCTGCGGTATATTCCTTAATTGCTGCGCCTGTGGCTAGACAAGCTTTTTCTAATCCTTTCTCTGCATTGTCGATGATTAATTCTTCTCCAAATGCATTAATAAAGTGTTTCGTTCGTCCACTTATTTTTATTCGATAAGGGCTTATTGATGTAAATATAACTGTATCTCCAACTTTATACCTCCAAAGTCCTGCATTGGTTGTAATAAGAATGGCATAATTTACACCAAGCATTACCTCAGAGAGATTGATTGTTTTTGGGAATTCATTATCCCACTCATTCATCGGCACAAATTCATAGTAGATACCATAATCGAGCATGAGTAATAATTCCTCACTGTTTTTTTGATCCTGAATTCCGAAAAAACCCTCCGATGCATTGTAGGTTTCTAAGTAATGCATCTTGTCGGAAGGAATTAGTTGTTTAAATTCTTTTCGATATGGTGTAAAATTTACTCCACCATGAAAAAATACCTCTAGGTTTGGCCATATATCTAAAATGCTCGACTTACCTGTGTTTTCTAATATTTTATGCAACAGAATTAGTGTCCAAGAAGGGACTCCCGATAAATTTGTGACGTCTTCATTGACTGTTATTTCAGTCATTTTTTTTAGTTTATCTTCAAAATTATCAAGGAGTGCTACCTCTTTGCCGGGTGTTCTGAGGTATTCCACCCAAAAAGGCAGGTTTTTAATAATAATTGCTGACAAGTCTCCATGATAAGAGTTGGTGCTCGAGTCTATTGGCTGGCTGCTTCCACCCATCATTAAGGCCATTCCATTGAATACGTTCGTTGTCGGGTAGTTATTACAGTAAATGGAGAGCATGTCCTTACCGCCTTTGTAGTGGCAATCATCAAGTGCTTCTTTAGTTACAGGGATAAATTTGCTTTTATTATTAGTTGTTCCTGATGATTTTGCAAACCATTTTGTCTCCGTTGGCCATAGTAGGTTTTGTTCTCCTAATTTAAGACGATCTACGAAGGGCTTTAAGTCATCATAGCTTTGAACCGGAATTCTGTTTGCGAACTGTTCAGGTGTTTTGACAGAGGAATAATCATAATGCTTTCCCCATTCAGTGTTTTTGGCACTGCTTATTAATTTGTCAAACCATTCTCGCTGTACCTCGTTCGGATATTTCATGAATAGCTCTATCTGATGCATTCGTTTTTTCATCACCCAAGACATCAGAGAGTTTATAATTGCCATTACATTTCGTTTTTAAAAGTGTGATCAGCTAAAATTACTTGTAAAATTTGAAACATATCCTATCTAGGAATAGATCAACAAAAAAGCTCCATCATATTTAATTGTAATTGATGGAGCTTTAAATAGTAAAAAATTATATTTTAATGAATTACGATATCATAAGGAATTCTTGTCATTATTCCTTGGCGCTTGGTTGTCTCTTCAAATATTTTGTAGTATTGATACGTTTTACTTAGCTCATCACCCATTACTAAGGTTTTAGCTTTCATAGAAAAGTCTTCCATGAGTATTTCAATAGCTTCTTTTTGTTTTGGTAATTCCTTAAGGTCATAGGAGTCAATTTTTGCTAAATCAGCTGCAGCTGCAATAGCATCATTTAATCCACCAATTTCATCTACTAGCCCAATTTCTTTTGCGTTAATACCACTCCAAACTCTACCTTGTCCTATGGAGTCAATTGCTGCTTTAGTCATCCCTCTGCCAATTGCTACTTTCCCTATAAAATCATCATAAATAGATTCTACCATTTCAGTTATGGCAGCGGTTTCTTCATTGTCTAATGGCCTCCAAGTATTTACCATCATGTCAGAGTGTTTGTTAGTACTTACACCATCTATGTAAATACCTAATTTGTTGTTAAAAAGTCCTTTCATATTTGGGATTACACCAAAAACACCAATAGATCCAGTTATGGTATTGGGTTGGGCGAAAATTTTATTTGCTCCACATGCTATGTAGTACCCTCCTGATGCAGCAAGATTTCCCATAGAAACTACCACAGGCTTTTCTTTTTTAGCCAATTCAATTGCTCTCCACATTACGTCAGATGCCAATGCGCTTCCTCCAGGAGAGTTAATTCTTAAAACTATTGCTTTAACATTTTTGTCTTTGGCCGCTTTTTGAACAGCCTCTACAATAGTTTCACTTCCAAGTATGTCAGCATTGCTTTTTCCACCTCTAATTTCACCTGCAGCGTAAATGATAGCAACTTTATTATTAGAGCTACTCTTTACTTCATCGCTATCTTCATCTTCGCTGTCAGCATCTTTTCCGGTTGCATTTTTATATTTATTGAGCTTTATTAGTTTTGGTGCTTTAGCAGGTATATCACCTTTGGCTTCAGTTTCAGCCAGAGTAGCTAATTCTGCTAGAACTTCATCTTTGTATTTTAACTCATCAATAAGCTTATTGTTTACCGCATCCTTTGGTAATCTAATGGCAATTTCGTCGGCAATTCTATTTAATTCGTTTGTCGAAATGTTTCTAGCAGTTGATATATTAGCAAGCATATCATTCCAAATAGAGCCCAATAAAGTGCTCATTTGTTTCTTGTTTGATTCGCTCATTTCATTAAGTAGGTATGGTTCTACTGCACTTTTAAATTTACCATGGCGAATTACCTGCATTTCGATATCAAGTTTTTCCAAAGCATCTTTAAAAAACATAATCTGAGAAGTTAACCCTTGAAATGACATTTCTCCAACTGGGTTTAGATACACTTTATCAGCCACTGTGCTTAGGTAATAGGCTCCTTGAGAATAGCCTTCGCTGTATGAAATTATGAATTTTCCACTTGTTTTAAAGTCAATTAGTGCTTTTCTAATTTCCTCAAGATTTGCCATCCCTGTTTTTACGCTCGATACATTCAGAAAGATTCCTTTGATTTTTTCGTCAGACTTTGCTTTCTCCAGACTTTCCTTGATGTCATTTAACCCTAAAGTTTCTTTTGCCTGGAAAGTGTTAAAATCAAAATTTTCTAATGGGTTGTTAGAAGAGCGGTCTTGAATCTCCTCTTTAAGGTCTATGTGCAATACTGAGTTTTCATGCACAAAGGCGATTGGTTGGCTTCCGGCTGTTGCTACAATGCCTCCTATTATGCCCAAAATAATAAAGAATCCTAAAATAATGGTTAGTGTCATGCCCAGCATGGAGGCAAACATAAATTTGAAAAATTGTTTCATACGAATAGTTCTCTAATTTTATAAAAAATATCAGTTGTAAATGTAGCGCTTTAGGTTAAAGTTAAAAACGAATTCTACATTAAAGGTTTTACGTTATGATAAATGGAATTAATATCGTTGTGTTGCAGTTGGGTAGTAATATGGATGATAAAAAAAGAATGCTTTCTAATGCAAGAAGACATATTGCAGATACCATAGGGGAGGTTGACAAGTTAAGTAGTTTGTATGAGTCGGAGCCATGGGGGAATGCTGATTTGAATTGGTTTTTAAATCAGGTGGTGATTGTGAAAACATTACTTTCTTCGAGCGCTCTGTTAGTTAGGTGTAAAGAGATAGAATTGATGATGGGAAGACAGAAAAAGACAACTACTCAATACGAGAATAGGCTTATTGATATAGACATTATTTTCTTTAATGATGAGGTAGTCAGAGCGCCGGATTTGCAAATTCCTCATAAGAGAATTCCACAAAGACGATTTGTTTTAGAGCCACTTGTTGAACTTATTCCACATTACATTCATCCGGTAGAAGGTGAAACAATGAAGTATCTGCTTGATAATTGCGAAGATAAACTTGTGGTAAATCAAAAGTAGTCTCCACTTTAAGCATTATTTTAATAAGAAAGATTAACTTTAAATTCAGTCTAATTTTTTGTAGGATATAACAATATTAATTAACATTGTAACTTGAAATTCCAAGGAAAAAAGAAAAATTTAAAACATGAAAAATAGAAACACCAAAGCTCTGGCGCTAGTTGTAACGGCATCAGTTAGTTTAATGGCTTGTAATCCATTAAATAAAATGTCTAAAAAGGCAGAGGACGTAAGTTATTCAGTAACACCAAACCCTTTGGAGTTGCATGGAGATAGCGTCGAAATAAACGTTTCGGGAAGTATTCCACCTAAATTTTTTAATAAAAAAGTTTCAGTAGATTTTGTTCCTAACTACAAGTATGCAGGATTAGAATCAAATTTTAAAACCATTACTCTAGTTGGTGAGGATAGCGAAGTAGAGGGAATTAAAATCAATTTTGAGCGAGGTGGTAGTTTTTCATATACTGATAAAGTTGCCTATGTAAAAGGTATGGAGCAAGCTGAATTATTTATGGTTGCTACCGGTTCTTACAAAGGTAAATCAACATCTTTTGATCCTGAATTAGTAGCCAAAGGAACCATCATTACTCCAATGTGGGTTCAGGACGAAGATATGCCAATAGTTGGTGCTGATCAGTTTGCAAAAGTTGTTCCACAAGAATTTAAAGCAACAATTAACTACTTAGTAAATAGTTCAAATGTTCGTTCTTCTGAGATGTCTGATGAAGATGTTAAAGGAATGGCTGAATTCGTTAAAGAAGGAAAGAAAAAGGCTTTTGTTTTTAAATCAACAGATGTAGTAGCTTGGGCTTCTCCAGAAGGGGAGATTTCTTTAAACGAAAATTTAGCTGATGATAGAGCTAATGCAGGAGCTAATGTAGCAAAAGGCCTTTTGTCAAAAAATAGAATTGACGCAGCTAAAGGAAAAGACTTTTACAATAAAACCGGAAAAGGTGAGGATTGGGATGGTTTCAAATCTGCAATGCAGGCTTCAGATATCGCTGATAAAAACTTAATCTTAAGAGTTCTTGAAATGTATGAAGACAAGACTAAAAGAGAGCAAGAGATTAAAAACTTAGCTGAAACTTTTGAGGTGGTTAAAGAGAATATTTTACCGCAATTAAGAAGATCAGAAGTTACTATCAAGGCTGATTTAATTAGTATGTCTGATGATATGATTTCTAAGTATGCTGTTT
>Ga0209555_10003223_pt1 | contig 11016 bp, 12 predicted proteins | sample SaaInl85LU_5_DNA_FD_184643 | JGI IMG/M metagenome (GOLD analysis project Ga0209555, IMG submission 184643) | Marine microbial communities from expanding oxygen minimum zones in the Saanich Inlet - ESP_85LU_5_DNA (SPAdes) (version 2) | ecosystem: Environmental > Aquatic > Marine > Intertidal... | reverse complement strand
GGGATATGGTCTGTCCACTGGGCTGGTGCGTAGCTTAAACGATAACATTGTTCGAAGGAGAGATGCGTGCGCGTTCTTGTTACGGGTGCCAGCGGTTTTATCGGCACAGCGCTCTGTGGAGCGCTCTTAAAGCGCGGTGATCAGGTCGTTGCCTGGGTGCATAAAAACGAGCCCGAGGTGATAGGTCTTGAGCGTATCGATCAGCTAGGTCAATTAGAGGGAGCGATCGATGCAGTCGTTAATCTTGCTGGAGCTCCGATCGCGGATGCGCGTTGGAGCGACTCGCGTAAGGCGCTATTGCTCTCTAGCCGGTTGGACACCACAAATGCTCTGATTAATTGGATGTCGGAGCAAACAGAGCCGCCGAAAACGCTGATTTCAGGCTCCGCTATCGGCTTTTATGGCGCTTGCACTAGCGATCAGAAGATGACAGAGACCTCTGCGCCTCTGTGTCAGGACTTCTCGGCTGACCTCTGTCAGCAGTGGGAGTTTGAGGCGTTGAGAGCCGAAAATTTTGGCGTGCGCGTCTGTTTAGTGCGCACGGGTATCGTACTAGGCAAGGGCGGGGCGCTTGCCAAAATGCGTCTACCATTCTTGATGGGCGGCGGCGGTCCGATCGCCTCCGGTAAACAGTGGATGCCGTGGATTCATCTGCAAGATGAGGTAGATGCGATTTTGCATCTGCTCGATCGCGAGGATTTGAGCGGTCCGTTCAACCTGACAGCGCCTGATCCGTCGCGTAATCGTGATTTCGTGAAAGCCTACGCCGAGAGCCTCAAACGGCCTGCATTTATGCCGATGCCCGGCTTCGCAGTCGATTTGATGCTGGGCTCAGAGGCTAGCGCACTCTTGACCGAAGGCTTGCGAGTCGTGCCCCAGCGTTTAGAGGAGAGTGGCTTCCAGTTTACCTATCCTATTCTGGAGAATGCGCTGCTAGCAGTCGCTAAAAGCTACTGATGTCAGGTTAAGGGTTGTCAGACGGGTGCTGCTCGTTAGGGGCGCGCCGATCGGCCTCAAGTGTCTCCATGCGCTGCAGCGCCGATACTGCGGTATGAAGCTGACTCTCGATGCGCTCCAGACGCGCCTCCAACATCTGGATCTTCAACAAGGTTACCTGCTCTCGGTCAACCATCTCTTTCTCATCCTTCTCGATAAAAAAGACCGAGAAGCTCGCTGTCAGTAGCGAGAAGAGGCCTACACCGACCAGTATCAACAGCATGCCGACAAGACGCCCTTCAAAGGTTGTTGGTACTAGGTCGCCATAACCCACAGTGGTCATAGTGACCCAGGCCCACCAGAAGCCGTCTACGGGGTTTTTAAATGCTGGATCCAAGCCGGATATTAAAAAGGCTGAAAGCACCAGAAACCCAAAAGCGACGATCAGCGTGATGCCTAGGTTGTGCCGTCCTAGGATGGAGCGCAGGTCAGCCGATAGCCTGAAAAGAATGCCAAAAAAGAGCAGCAGCCGCAGTGAGCGCAGGATACCCGAGTTAAACGCAACCGCCTGAATCGTCAACGGAATACCGACCAACACAATGAAGAGGCTGAGCCAGTTCTGCTTCAGAAAGCGCGCAGGGCTATCGACCAACCAGAGCATTAACGTGAGCTCTGCGGCAAAAAAGCCCCAGATGATCCAGTTTGATAGCGGAAGGTAACTGCTGTTACCGGTTCCTGAGGTTTGGTGATACCAGTCAATAAGAATCCAAAAGGCGAGAATCAGTAGCGGCCATTCAAGCGCGCGACCCCAGCGCTGAGCAGTTTCGTTCTCGCGCCGGTCTACGCCGGCCAAGCCAATAAAGCGCATCAGTTTGTCATGTTGCTTGTGCTCGCTCACGCCGCTCCTCGAATACGCTCTGCATAATTATTTATTAAGATTAGCGCGAGTGGCGCAATTTGTTGAGTATTAAACGAAAAATGGCCAAACCCCCTGAATTTAACTTCACTAAAGCCAAGCAGGTGGTAGTGAATCTAAATATCTTAGAAGATGAGTATCTGCGTGCCTATCGTAGCAGCGCCAGAACGGTGCTCGCCTATAGCATAGATAGGAGACGCGTCAGCTTTGTGGCCAATATCCTCCAGCCATCTGTGACGCGTACGCGGTATCCGCGGCCGTTTTAGAATTCGCTTCGATACGCAAGGGCGCTTTAGCTCCATTGAGAAGCTGGTATAATCGCGCCACTCTAAACTTATGGCGGATTGATAATGCTCTACGACCTAGCCCGTACCCTGATGTTTCGGATGGATGCCGAGAAGTCGCACGACCTTGCACTCGCCAGCATGAACTACGCAGCGGAATTTGGCCTGCCGCGTCTGATGGGGGCACAGAAGGTTGAGGCTCCGGTGGATGTGATGGGTATTCGCTTTCCCAACTCAGTCGGTCTAGCTGCAGGTCTGGATAAGAATGCTGCCGCAATTGATGGCATGGCCGCCATGGGCTTTGGCTTTGTTGAGGTGGGTACGGTAACGCCCCGACCACAACCGGGTAACCCAAAACCGCGCCTTTTCCGCATCCCAGAGCACAGTGCGATTATCAATCGTATGGGGTTCAACAACCTGGGCGTGGATCAAATGATCTCCAATATCGAGAAGGCTAACTATAAGGGTGTGCTCGGTATCAATATTGGTAAAAACAAAGATACGCCAAACGAAAACGCTGCCGATGACTACCTGCTCTGTATGCGCAAGGTCTACCCGCACGCTAGCTACATTACTGTAAATATCTCCTCACCGAATACACCTGGGCTGCGCAGTCTGCAAGAGGGTGACAGCCTGAATCACCTGTTGGACGCGCTAAAGACTGAACAGGCACGCCTTTGCGGTATCCATGGGCGCTATGTTCCCGTGGCCGTTAAGATAGCCCCGGATATGGATGAGGAGGGCTTTGTTGCCACAGCGGGTGCACTTAAGAGCTTTGAGATGGATGCTGTGATCGCCACCAATACGACGATCGGTCGTGAGGGTGTCGAGGGCTCCGCCCTGTCGCAGGAGGGCGGTGGTCTTAGCGGTGCGCCTGTGCGAAATTTATCGACTCAAGCGATACAGATGCTGGCTGCAGAGCTTAACGGCGCGTTGCCGATTATTGGTGTCGGTGGTATCACCGAGGGTTTTGATGCTGTCGAGAAGATTGAAGCCGGGGCTAGCCTGGTGCAGCTCTACACCGGCTTTATCTACCGTGGGCCGCAGTTGGTACGCGAGTGTGCCGAAGCACTCCGTGATAGAGCAACGATGAAAGCGAGTTGACTTAGCATAAAACCTAGCCGGCTCCCCGAGGGGAGCCGATTTTCTTTGTTTAAGTTGAGAATTTGAGTTAGTGCAAGGCCGGGTTGGCCTGTATAGCAGAAACGCCGGACATTCCGCTCCAGTGGGCGTCTCTGCCCTCGCGCCAGCCGTTCATCCAGTAACTGCGAAGGTCCGTTGATTCGACAGGGCAGTCGGACTGTGATTTCCCCTCCAAACCAGCGGTAAAACCGCGCTTGTATAGAGTAGAGCTACGATCTCGTTTCTGTTTTCTCATAAACAACGCCTCTCTTTTTGATCGTTCTTGGGTAGACTGTAGCTACCCTCGGCGGCAGGCAAAAATGATTACCTACGCCTTAGTTTTATCGTAAAAATAGAGGGTGTGTGATTTAAAAATGCTATCTATAACAAAGTTGCAATAAATTCATTACTTTCGCATAAGCAAAATAGATAGCATTTTCAGCAGCTTAGCGCCTCGATCAGAGAGGGTGTAAAATAGCTGAAATAAATTCAACTTTGGGCGTATTTTGCGTCCCGCGAGGCAAATTTGGAACTTTTTATCACCTGCCCCAAAGGGTTAGAGGAGCCTCTGTTAGAGGAGCTTCAGCGACTCGCTCTAAATGCCGATGGCGCGCACTCATTTAAGCTGACTCAAGCCGGTGTTCGGGCGGAGGCTGATCTAGAGTTTGCCTACCGCGCCTGCCTCTGGTCACGCTTGGCTAACCGAGTATTGTTGCTGCTCGATCTGGTACCAGCGGCCGATGCTGAGGTGTTGTACGAGGGCGTGTACGCCATCGACTGGCTCGCACATCTGCGCCCTGAGGGTACGCTGACGGTGGACTTTAACGGCCGTTCGGATGCGATCAATAATACTCACTTTGGCGCGCTCAAGGTTAAAGATGCCATTGTTGATGCGGTACGTGACAAGACAGGCAGCCGGCCGTCGGTTGATCGGAAACGTCCAGATCTGCGCATTAACGTGCATCTCAAGCGCGAGCAGGCGCAAATTGCGATCGATCTTTCCGGCGAGAGTCTGCACCGTCGCGGCTACCGCTTGCTGGCGGGTGCCGCTCCCATGAAAGAGAACCTCGCTGCCGCTATTTTGGCACGTGCGGGTGTCAAAACGGGTGCGAGCAACCTGCCTGATCTGATTCTCGATCCGATGTGTGGCTCGGGCACGCTGTTGACAGAAGCAGCGATGATCCTGGCGGATATCGCCCCGGGGCTGAAACGGCGTCAGTTCGGTTTTGACCGTTGGGTGATGCATGAAGCGCCGCTGTGGAATCAGCTTAGAGAGGAGGCGCAAGCGCGCCGCGAGGCAGGTCTGCAGCAGTCGCTGCCGCAACTACAAGGCTATGATGCAGATGCGGAGGTGTTGGACAGGGCAGGCGCTAACGCCGCAGAGCTCGGTATTGAACACCTGATAAAGCTCGAGCGTTGTGATCTTGCGAGCCTCAAAGCGCCGCAGGCAGAGGCGGGTTTAGTGATCAGTAACCCGCCCTACGGTGAGCGCTTAGGCGAGCAGTCTAGCCTGCGTTTTCTCTATGCCGAGTTGGGTAGCTTCTTGAAAACTCAGTGCGGCGGCTGGCGAGCCGCCGTATTCACCTCCAATCCCGAACTTGGCAAGGTGATGGGGTTGCGTGCTGAGAAGATCTACAAACTATTTAATGGCGCGCTTCCAAGCCAACTGCTGCTTTTCTCTGTCTTCTCGCAACAGCAGCGAGCTGAGGTGGAGTCCGAGAGAGAGGCTGATCGAGGTGAGAATACCGAACAACCTTCGCAGATATCTGAACAGGCGCAGATGCTTGAGAACCGCTTGCGTAAAAATCTCAAGACAATGTCGCGCTGGGTGAAACGCGAACAGTTAGAAGCGTACCGGGTATATGACGCGGATCTGCCCGAATATGCTGTCGCAATCGACCGCTATGGTGAGCAGCTGGTTATCCAGGAGTATGCACCACCGGCATCGGTGGACCCGGTTAAGGCGTTCCGTCGTCTGCAGGACTCTGTGAATGTCGTAGGGCGTGTGTTCGAGGTGGGCGCAGATAACATCATCCTAAAACAGCGCAAGCGTCAGGCGGGTGCAGACCAGTATCAGCGTCAGGCGCAGCAGGGGCGCACCGATTTGGTGCGCGAGCACGGTTGTCTGTTTGAGGTTAACCTGCGCGATTTCCTCGATACCGGTCTGTTTCTAGATCACCGTCCAGTGCGTAAACGTATTCAAGAGCTCGCAAAAGGGAAGGATGTGCTGAACCTTTTCTGCTACACCGCAACCGCAAGTGTGCACGCGGCTGCAGGCGGAGCAAAATCGGTCACCAGCGTCGATATGTCGGCCACGTACCTAGAGTGGGCACGGCGTAACTTTGCACTCAATAAGCTTGAGGGTGCGCAATATCAGTTTGTGCAAGCCGACTGCATGCAATGGCTGAATCGCCCGAGACGCGAGCGTTTCGACCTGATCTTTATGGATCCACCGACCTTCTCCAACTCCAAGCGGATGCAAGATACTCTCGATGTGCAGCGCGATCATCAGGTCTTAGTGCGCTCTGCTATGGGGCTTCTGAAACCCGGTGGTCTGTTGATCTTCTCCAACAACTACCGTCGCTTCAAAATGGATTATGAGTCGCTCTCAGAGTTCAACATTAAAGAGATCACACCTCAGACGATCGATCAGGATTTCAAGCGTAACGCGAAGATTCACGCCTGCTTTGAGGTTCGACAGTTAGATTAAATAACTAATTGATTTTATTAGTTATATTCTATTTGGCATATCCATTGCTGTTTTGGTGCAGCCCTAGCGTGGTTGCATCAAATTGGTGCATTGAGATTTTCCATCTAACTCATTGATTATAAATGAAATAGACGAAATCTGACCGCTTTAGGTGGATCGGCTGGAAGCCGGTCGATGAACCGTTTAACGCACCAAAAGAGTGCGTATGGATGTTAAAAGCGCCCTTGTGGTGCACTTTTAGGAGAATTTTACGTGGAAACAGTAAACAGCGCCGTTGAAACGCTGATGCAGAGCGCGAACACGCTCTTCATTCTGATGGGTGCCATCATGGTATTTGCGATGCACGCAGGCTTCGCATTCCTTGAGGTTGGTACCGTACGTCACAAGAACCAGGTTAACGCACTGGTAAAGATTATGACCGATTTCGGCGTCTCTGCCGTGGTCTACTTCTTCATTGGTTACTACGTAGCGTATGACGTAACCTTCTTCAGTGACGCAGCAACGCTAGCAGAAGGCAACGGTTACGATCTCGTCAAGTTCTTCTTCCTAATGACTTTCGCGGCGGCTATTCCTGCAATCATCTCTGGCGGTGTAGCTGAGCGCGCACGCTTCTACCCCATGCTGATCGCAGCTGCACTCTGTGTGGCACTGGTCTACCCCTTCTTCGAGGGCATGATCTGGAACGGCAACTACGGCTTCCAGAGCTGGTTGGAAGAGAGCTTCGGCGCAGGCTTCCACGACTTCGCAGGTTCGGTAGTCGTACACGCTGTGGGCGGTTGGATCGGTCTGGCGGCCGTACTAGTACTGGGTTCACGTAATGGCCGCTACCGTAACGACCGCGTTATCGCTTTTCCACCGTCTAACATTCCATTCCTCGCTTTGGGTGCATGGATTCTCTGTATCGGTTGGTTCGGTTTCAACGTGATGTCAGCTCAGACTCTGGATGGTATCTCTGGTCTGGTTGCTGTGAACAGCCTGATGGCGATGGTTGGCGGTATTCTGACTGCAACACTGCTGGGTAAAAATGACCCGGGCTTCATCCACAACGGTCCGCTGGCGGGTCTGGTTGCGATCTGTGCAGGTTCTGATGTGCTGCACCCAATCGGTGCGCTGGTTGTTGGTGGTGTTGCTGGTGCGCTGTTTGTTTGGATGTTCACGATGGCACAAAACAAGTGGAAGATCGATGACGTGCTGGGTGTCTGGCCACTGCACGGTATCTGTGGTGTATGGGGTGGCCTTGCGGCAGGTATCTTCGGTGCAGAAGCGCTGGGCGGTCTGGGTGGCGTAAGCTTTATGTCACAGCTGATCGGCACGGCAGCCGGTGTCGCTGTTGCGCTGGTCGGTGGCTTGGTTGTCTACACAGTTGTGAACAAGGTCGCCGGTATTCGTCTCTCGGAAGAGGAAGAGTTCCGCGGTGCTGACCTGTCTATCCACCGTATCGAAGCTTCATCCAACGACTAAACTTCGTTTGTAAGAAAAAGGCCGCTCAGTGAGCGGCCTTTTTTGCGACACACTATCCATTAAGTTTCGGTATTATGAAACGCATCAAGGCAGTCTCTGGTAGCTGTTTTTAGATCTGTACTGGTAAAGGGTTTGCGCAGTAACGGCGCGTTGAAACGCTGCGTCAGTCGCTCCAAACCTTCGTTGTAACCCGAAGCGAATATGAATGGCACGCGGAGTCTGTGTAGCTCTTCAGCGATCGGTTCGCTGCTCTCAACGCCAAGGTTAACGTCTAGCACTGCGAAACTAAGCTGGCCGCGAGAGCTGACGCTGATGTATATCAATTGTTTCAAAATTTGATTGGACACGTACTTCTCCGCGATGGTTAGCGCAAGACCTTGCTAGATCGATTTTTCGATAGTCAAGACAGCGCCTCTCATAGCAGATTGGACCAAATCAAAAATTCAACAAAAAAAAGCCGCTGATTAAGCGGCCTTTAAAGTTAGCTATTTGAAATAGAGATTAGTGATGATGACCACCAGGACCGTGCACATGCCCGTGGTCAAGCTCCTCGGCTGAGGCCTCGCGAATTTCAACCACCTCAACATCAAAGGTCAGTACCTGTCCGGCCAGCGGGTGGTTGCCATCCAGTGTAATGTTATCCCCTTCGACCTTTACCACCGTAACAGGCTGCTCCCCCCAAGGTGTCTGCGCCATAAACTGCATGCCCACGTCGATCTCATCAACGCCCTGGAATGCGCTCCGGTCAACTTCCTGTACTAGCTCATCACGCAGTTCGCCGTAGCCATCACCCGGTTCAACGCTCACCTGCAGGCTGTCACCTGCAGATTTGCCCAGTAGGGCTGCTTCAAGGCCTGCAATGATGTTGTTTGATCCGTGCAGGTAAACCAGCGGATCCTGACCCAAAGAGCTGTCCAGTGTCTCGCCATCTGCGTTGGTGAGAGTGTAGTGAATTGAGACGACGGTTTTGTCCGCGATTTGCATCAGGTTGCTCCTGTGAGTGAATTTAGGGAGTGTATGCTAGAGATCACCAGTCATAGGTGCAACTTTTCGCCTCTTTTTTATTGCGCAAACGGATGCCTTCGTCGGATTTGGCACTAATCGGAGCGGCTTGGATGCGCGTATCTGTTAGCAGTTAAAAAGGAGTCAACGCGTATGCGCCAACTAATTGCAGGGTGGATAATTGTGTTTGGGATTTTCGGTGCGAAACAATCAGTCGCAGAGGGCGAGTTGCTCGACTACACAGTACGCAAACTGAACGAGGATGTCAGTGTTAACCTAGCTGAGGAGTATAAGGGCAAGGTGCTTCTAGTTGTAAACACGGCAAGTAAGTGTGGCTTCACGGGGCAGTATGAAGGTCTCGAGGCGCTGCAAGCGAAATACGCTGATCAAGGTTTTGCGGTATTGGGATTTCCATCGGCAGACTTCGGTAACCAGGAGTTTCGTGAGGAATCTGCAGTCGCTGATTTCTGCCGCACAACCTATGGAGTGCAGTTTCCAATGTTCGCAAAAGCGCGCGTAAAAGGCGATTCGGCAGACCCATTCTGGAAACACCTTATCGCTGAGAGCGGTACTTCGCCCAAGTGGAACTTTTACAAATATTTAATTGGTCGCGACGGCAAAGTGATTAACAGCTACGCGAGCTTTACCGGGCCAGAGTCCGGTACCGTTGTGAAACAGATTGAGGCGGCTTTGGCAGAAGTACCAAAGAGCTAAGGAAAACGATGCAGAACATAGCAATAATCGGTGCCGGTCTGGCCGGTGCTGTTTTAACAGACCGGCTGATGGAAGCTGGAATGGATATCACCTTATTTGAGAAGAGTCGAGGAACGGGTGGGCGTTTGGCTTCAGCTCGGCTCGGCGATTTGAGCGCTGACCTCGGGGCCCCTGCGATCAACGCCTACGGTGAGTTATTTCGCGGTTGGTTGACACTTCAGCAGCAGTTAGGCCGCGTCGAAGCTTGGCAGCCTCGCGCAGTTACTTTTCGTGGTGAGCCGGTACAGAGCGAGACGGTTTGGGTTGGTAAAGGACGCAACTCTAGTCTGACACGTGAGCTGATCGGTAGCGCAAAACTCCAAACCCAGAGGCGGATTGGCGTTGTTTGGCCGGACCGAGAGGGTGTGTTACTTCGAGATGATGAGGGGCATATGCTCGGCTATTTTGACGCCGTTATCTGCACGGCACCGGCGCCGCAGGCTGTGAGGTTACTTGAAGCAGTGCCCAGGTTCGCCCATATAGCGGAGGAGTCAGTAACCGATCCCGGTTGGGTTTATGCCGCTTCCTTAGCGCAATTGCCTAAGCGACTTATCGACGTCGATCGAGTAGCGCAGGGCCACCCCAGTATCTCACTGGTATCGATCGAGTCGAATAAACCGGGTCGCAGTGGCGCCGTCATCAAGGTAGAGATGGAACGTGATTGGTCTGAGGCAAATATCGAGCTTGCGGCTGAAGAGATCGGACGACAGATCAAGAGCAAGCTAGAGTATTGGCTGCAGGAGCAGTTGGACGTCAAGGCGGAACGCACGCACCGTTGGCTCTATAACTGTTCATACCAGCCCGTGCAGGAGCAGCTCTCACTCTGGGACCCGGATACGCGTATTGGTGCTTGTGGCGACTGGATAGGCCCGGCAGGCTTAGAGGGGAGCTTTCTGAGTGCGCAGCATCTAGCCGATCAACTATTGGAGAGCTGCCAGAGCGCTGCCTGAGGCTTGAACTACACTGGGAGGGAACCCTGTCTTTAGGAGGAACCCTGTGTCTGTTACAGCGTCGTTGCACCAAGCGGCTGAAGATACCTTTAACGCCGTCGAATCACTGCTCCTCGGTAAGCACGAGCAGGTCGAGCTGGCGCTAGTAACGCTGTTCGCCTCCGGCCACTTGCTGTTAGAAGATCTGCCCGGTATGGGTAAAACCACGTTGGCGCAGTCGCTCTCAGCTGCACTTGGGTTATAGCACCAGCGTATTCAGTTCACCAGTGATATGCTGCCAGCTGATATTCTGGGAGTGTCGATCTTCGACACACAGCGCTCAGATTTTCGCTTCCACCCTGGTCCGATATTCACTCAACTCCTTCTCGCCGATGAGATTAACCGTACAACCCCGAAAACCCAGTCGGCACTGCTTGAGGTGATGGAGGAACAACAGGTGAGTATCGATGGAGAAGTTCATCGTGTTGACCACCCCTTCTTTGTAATTGCGACACAGAACCCCCAGACTCAGTTCGGTACCTTTCCACTGCCGGAGTCGCAGTTAGACCGTTTTCTGATGCGTATCTCTTTGGGTTACCCCAGTGCTAAAACTGAACGTGAGATTTTGACCCAAGGCGATAGTCGTGCTCGGATCGCCGCACTGCGTCCAACCCTAGATCGTTCTCGACTTTTGGCGATTCAGGCTGAGTGCGCCAAGGTGCATGCAGCGCCCGATCTGATCGACTATCTGCAGCGGTTATTGCAGTTCACGCGTGACTCGCAAGCCTTCCATACCGGGGTCTCGCCACGCGGCGGGTTGGCGTTGTTGCGGGCAGCGCGGGCGAGAGCTTGGTTGAAACAACGTAAATACGTGGTGCCAGAAGATATACAGCAGCTGCTGCT
>Ga0209555_10003222_pt1 | contig 11016 bp, 8 predicted proteins | sample SaaInl85LU_5_DNA_FD_184643 | JGI IMG/M metagenome (GOLD analysis project Ga0209555, IMG submission 184643) | Marine microbial communities from expanding oxygen minimum zones in the Saanich Inlet - ESP_85LU_5_DNA (SPAdes) (version 2) | ecosystem: Environmental > Aquatic > Marine > Intertidal zone... | reverse complement strand
AGTAGGCGCTGCAGAGTGACTCCGCGCCAATAGGCGTTGCCAACTAAGCCATTAAAAAGACGTCGGCTATTGCCGCCGCATTCGAAGCCAACCTGCTGCTCGAAGACGTCACGCTGCTGCAAGTCGGCGAGGGAGAGATCAAGCTCATTATCGACCATGCCTGTGACACGCAGGCGATAGGAGTCGGCATCGACATCGGGCTGGCCGTAGTGCTGAACCAGATAGAAATCGTCGTTGTCGGTGAAGTAGCTTGTGATCTCGCGCGTATCGAGCCAATGCGTCGAGTTGGGGCGTACGGGATTCACCTGAAACGTGTCGGGCACGTCGGTGAAGGGCACCAAACGCTCGCCCTGAGCTAGCGCAGGGAAGAGGAAGTTCGGAATCGAAGCCACACCGGCCGCACCGGCTACGCCTTTCAGAAGGGAGCGCCGGCTCGCTGAAGATGGACTCTCTGAGGTTGTTTTATTCTCGCTATTCAGCTTCTCGTCGCTGCTCATGGCTTTCTCCGCCTGTTTTTTATTCTAAAAATTTCCATTTAACACCAGTTGCTGTGCCCTGCCAAACGGCTCACTAGTGGTGGTGGCCACCGGGGCCATGAACGTGGCGATGGGCGATCTCTTCGGCGCTCGCCTCGCGCACCGAAACCACCTCGATCTCGTAGTAAAGCGTGCGTCCGGCAAGGGGGTGATTGAAGTCGACGTCGGCGTTGAATTTACCGACCTTGGCGACGACCACATTACGAACCCCCTTATCAGTCTTCACAGCGGCAACCGTGCCTGGCACCGGCTTACTCACCCCCTTGGGGAACTGTAGGTGTTTTAGTGGCACGCGCTGGGTCGCATTAGGCTGCCGAGGCCCGTAGGCTTCTTCGGGCTTGAGAGTGATTTCGACTTTTTCACCGACAGTTTTACCCGCCAGAGCGCTTTCCAAGCCCGAGACCACATTGTTGAAGCCGTGTAGGTAATAGAGCGGCTCTCCACCGAAGGATTCCTCCATCCAGTCACCGCGATCGCCATCTGGCGCGACCTCCGCAAGGCGATAGTGAAAACTCACGACCTTGTTGATCCCGATTTCGCTTTTTGCCGACTCTGTGCTGTCGCTCAACGTTGTATACCCCAAGCTTGTTATTGATGCCAAGAGTATACCCAAAACTGCTGAACGCTTCGCCGCGCGATTTATGCCGCTTTTCTTTCTTGCATTTGTGGCTTTTTGGCCTCCCACTAGTGGGCTTCGGCAGCAATCGGGCTGTTTTCCCAGTCAAACCGCGTTTCATAAGTGGGATCGGGGTCGGTTTAGCGAGTTCTTATTCATTAATGACTTACTAGTTCTTGGATTTTCCCCGTTAACTTGGTGGGCGAACTGCCCGTCGGTAAGCTTAGTACGACTTTTCAGAGGTTTATTGAGCAGTTTTTTACTGCCAAACGGTCATGTTTTAACACGTGGCTGGTTCTGAGAACGAAAGCAGTCATAAGCATCCTGAGCGCCTAGAGTGAAGCAACAGGAGCTTGAGCCAGTAAGCCAGGTCGGTAACGGAGTTAACTGGCTATTCAGAGGGACTTTTTGCAGCAGTCAGGACGATGGCTGTAACTCACAAGGAGATGCGCGCCTGCGCTTACTATGAACCATCCACAGTTTACTAAATTCTCACCTATTACCGTCTTAGTGAAGCGGGCCATTCGTAAGCTTCGAATCGATGCGGGCCACTCCATGAACGAGGGCGCGCGGCTGCTTGGTGTTTCGCGTAAGCAGTTAGAAGACATCGAAACGATCCGCAATTACGGTTGCCACCTAGACCTCGAACTGCTGGCCAAGATTAAGGTCATCTACCGCACGCCCTTAGACGAGATAGTCGGCGAGCTGCCGGATGACTATTACTCTGAGTATTTTGAGCGGCCTCGGAAACGGGTTACCAAAGACGCATAGTCTTCTTGCTTAGCCTCAAATAGCCAAGAAAACACTCGGAGGCCGCTCTGACCGGAGGCGGGGATAGCGGCGAAAAGTTACCTAACTCTCAAAATTTCACCAGAGCCCTAGGATGTTAATCATTTTGCAGCCTGCTCAAACTAGCCAACACAGCGCATTGGCAAGCCACCAAAAGGACCAAGACGAGCGGAGAAGCATACAAACCGGCCACGAGGAAACCAATCAGACAAAGCATCCCATTGGACAGAGCATAAGCCAGCTGAGTTTGAAAATGCTCGAAGGCATCCGCTCCAGCGCCCGCAGACGACAATATCGTGGTTTCTGAAATAGGCGAGCAATGATCACCGAACAGACCACCCGAAAGCACTGCCCCGATACACACTGCCAATGCTGCATCCACTGTTGCAGCAGCAGGGAGCGCAAGCGGCAGCACAATAGCAAAAGTGCCCCAGGACGAACCGGTTGCAAAAGATATCCCACAAGAAACTGTAAATATAAGAGCGGGCAAAGCCCAGGCAGCGACGTTTTCTTGCACTAAAGTTGCAACGTATTTGTCCGCGCCCAGCGTGACCATCATATCTCCCATGGCCCATGCCAGAAGTAGCATGATAGCGATTTGCATCATACGACTCATTCCGTCTAGGTAAACACTCAGACTCTTTACTGGTGACTGCGCTCGATGCAGCGCCATCAATACAACTAGCGCCAGGGCGGCAATGAGATAGGCAACGGCTAGCCCGGCTCGGAAATCCGACCCACTTACTCTTCCAAATGGAAAACCTAAAGGCCCCAGAACCCAAAATAAAGTGAATGCCAGAACTAAAAGAGGCAGCCATACAAAGGAAGGCCTCGCGTTTTCTGCATGCTGAATCTGAAGTTCATCCGCACTTGCCCTTTTTTTACTCGCTTCTCCTGAAACTTTTAGCCGATTCTCAGCCATCCGATGCTGCGCCTCAATACGCTGCATTGGTCCAAATTCGACGCGCATAAGAGCCAACATAGGCACGGCAATGAGTGTAAGCCACGCATAAAGTTGGAAAGGCAATGCGCTTATCAGGAGCGCATAGTCGCTATTTGTCAGGGCTAAAGAATCGACCTGTTGCTGCAGCAAACCCATGATGTAGACGCCCCAGCCAATGAAAGGCACGAGGATAGCTACCGGGGAGGCGGTGGAATCGATGATATAGGCAAGCTTTGCTCGTGAAACGAACAGACGGTCAGCCAGTGGACGAAATGTAGGACCGATTAATAACGGTGTACCGAGATCAGAGAAGAAAATGAGTATCCCGCCTAACCAAGCTGACACCTGAAGACGTGCAGGGGTAGTGATAGACCTCTCCACCCTGGCCGCGAAAGCCGCGCCGCCACCTGATTTTTCCATCAAAGCAACAAAGCCGCCAATGAAAGCTAGGAGGATTAGTACTCCCGCGTTATAGCTGTCGGTGACCTGGGGCACGAGGTAGTCTCTAACCATGATGGTAAGCCCCGCTAGAGGAAAGACACCCTCAACGAGCAGGACTCCTAGAAACAATCCGCTAAACAAGCCCAAGATCACATTGCGCGCGCCAATAGAAAGCACCAGTGCAAGAGCAACTGGTATCAGACTAATAAGAGTGGGTGCAGTAGGGTCGACGGACATGTTTGGCCAAAGCGCTCTCAAGTTTTTGTTCTCAACTCCTTGATGCTCAGAAGCAGAGAATGAACTCTACCATGCCTTTGCGTCTGCTAGGGACAGTGAAGACCGAGAGATGGTGCCTTCGGTTAGCTCAGTCGAGGCGATTGGTATATACTGTCTGGCGTTCCCATCGCGCAATTTGCAATAATGCAATATCTATCTTGCGTGGCTCGTAAAAGACGGAAATAGTATGGCTAACAAATCAAAGAAAGAAGCGGCAACCAGCAACCGCGAAGACCTCACCTCGCACATTGAAGCCTTTCTAAAGGGTGGCGGCAAAGTTCAACAAATTCCCTCGGGCGTTAGCGGCCAGACCACGACTAGCGGCCCTCGACAGATTGTCCTGAGTCACAAAACTAGCTAAGCCCTCAAGCAACGCGCCTCGTGCCAAAGCTGCTGTTTAGACTCCGTAACGTTCCAGACGATGAAGCTCAAGAGGTGCGAGAGCTCCTCGATGAAAACGGCGTGGAGTTCTATGAAACCTCTGCCGGCAACTGGGGCATTTCCTTACCGGGTATTTGGCTGGCAGATGAGTCTGCCTACCCCCAAGCTCGAGCACTGTTAGATAGCTATCAAGATCAGCGAGCCGCAAAGCAGCGCGCAAACTACCGAGAACTCCGCTCAAGAGGGCAGGCGCCCACCTTCTGGAGATTACTCGCGGCTAAGCCGCTTGTTGTCTGCCTGCAAGTGTTAGCTCTCGCGCTACTCACCCTCCTATCGATTCGTCTCTTTCCTGGGCTGCTTTAGCGTTCGCCGCTTTACCCGCATCAGTAGAGTTAGTGGCAGGTGCGGTTTGGGGTCGTATTTTGGGCATCTGCACACTCTCCTCGGGGGGGCTGCGTGGATTTTTACGCCAACTTGGCAAGGGGTTTTCACTTTGTATTACCCCCATGCGCACCCCTCTTTACAGCTGGGAGCGCCTACGCTATAAATTCGTCAGGTTCTTAGTTAGTGACTCTTTCGGGGGGAGTTCACTAGCTTTCTCTTCTACCCTGGAAAAGAGAAAAGGAGGTGATCCCATCAATAGTCAATCACAGAAGGGAGCCTTTAATCAGGCTAGCTAGCTTCGCTAGATCCCCACAGGCGTCGGGTTTTCCCCCGGTGTCGGTGGAATTGGCGCAAGCCAGACAGTCGGTTGAAGAGGATTCTCCCTGAGAAAGAGGATCCTTCGCTCCCGCCCAAAACGAATCCCGTTACCGCCTTGTGTGGTAACGGGATTTTTTATGCCTGTCTTTTGTTGGTTTCGGGTGTTGGCTTCGGGTATTGGCTTCGGGTATTGGCTTCGGGGCATCGCATTCTGGGCATTGGTTTCTGCACACCGTTCTCTGGGCATTTCACTCTGGGCATCGCACTCAGGCCATCGCTATCCGGGCATTGGTTTCTGGGCATCTGTCTCTAAGCGTTGATAATTGAGCGCTGGTAACTGAGAGCTGGTAACTGAGAGCTAGTTGGTGAGCGCCAAAAATTTAGCGGCGCGAGTGTGGCACTATCGAAACCCTACTAACACCTGACCAGTTCCTGCCACTTTGAGCGCGAGCATTGTTATAATTGACAATATATTACCCTTTTCGGGCCTCCTGGCGCCGCAGTCTGGGTAGACCTCTGGGGGGCTGGCTGAGTGAACTGACTCGGCGCTGTCCCGCTGAGGTTTCTGGCTAGGCCTTCGAGCCGGGCTTTCTAGTTGAGCTTTCTAGCTGAACTGTCTAGTTGAGCTTTCTAGCTGAGCTCTCTAGCTGAGCTTTCCAACTAGGACTCTGATCGGGCTTCCTGACAGAGTTTTCTATCTGGGCTCTCCATGGGCTTTCTGAATGGGCTATTTATGAGGGTTTTCTAGACGAGGCGTCTCAACTCGGCTTTCTACTCAGGTTCGCTGATTACGCCATCGAGACAGCACATCTGACCGGGCTTTTAAGATGAACTGTCAACGCAGCCCGGCAGAGTGGGCCTGAGGCCCCGAGCAGACCGCTATTGCGCGCGGCGCGGCGCAAGCTAAGGATTTTGTCGGGCAGGTCTAGGGTGGCTGGTGATGCGTTGTAGAGATTGCCGGTTTCGATGCCTTCGTCAAATTAACTTGGCGCTTTGGCGCTGGTCACCTTCTATCCACCTAGCAAATAGTCCGCTTATCCATTCGCTCTCACTTAGCCCAAGGAACGCACCATGTCTGACTCAACCGCGCTGATTCATAGCCGAGCGCGCGCCGCGCTGCGCAACGCCTTTGTGGCAGATGCCCTAGCCATGCCCGTCCACTGGGTCTACAACCCCATGGATATCGAGCGCCTATTCCCCGGCGGTATCAAGGGCTTCGAGGCGGCGCCCGAGCACCATCCTTCCTCGATTATGTCACTGCACTCCACAAGCCAAGGCGGTCGCAGCGCGGTGGCGAGGCGTGCCCAGCGTCAAATTGTAGGCGAGGTGATACTCAAAGGCCGTGCCAAGTACTGGGGCAAAGCGAATACTCATTATCATCAAGGCATGCAGGCTGGCGAGAATACTCTGAATGCGCACTGCACCAGAGCCCTGCTCAGGACACTCGCCGCGAATGGCGGCCGCTACAGCCGCGACGCCTTCCTCGAGGCTTATATTGCCTTACTCACCGCTGATCCTGCGCAGCATCCAGACACCTATGCCGAGTCTTATCACCGAGGCTTCTTTGCCAATCTCGAAGCCGGCAATCCTCCCGAACGCTGCGCCGCTGTGACTCACGACACTCCGTCGATAGGCGGACTGGTGACTATAGCCGCTATCGTTCTGGCAGGCCGATTGAACGGCGTGCCTCTAGCCGAGCTTCAGCAGCAGTGCGTCGAGCACCTAGCACTCACCCACCCCGATGCCACGCTAGCAGCCGTGTGCGTTCACTATGCTGAGCTACTGGATGCGCTATTGCACCGTGACGAGGCCACCTCGGTGCGCGAGCTAATTGTGTCTAGCAGCAAAGCGAGTGCTAACTTCCGCGTGGCGGAGCTTGCGGCGAAAGCACGGGATGACCGCGAGATCATTGGCGGCGTGTTCTCATCGGCCTGCTATATCGATGGCGCCTGGCCAGGCGTGTTGTATCTTGCCTACAAATACTGCGACGACCCCCTTGCCGGTCTTCAGGCGAATGCCAATCTGGGCGGCGACAGCTGTCATCGCGGCGCCGTACTAGGTGCGATACTCGGTGGCGCAAACGCGGAGAGTGTCGATACACTCTTTAGCGCGCTCTGCAATAGCGAAGCACTCACTCGGGAGATCGATACGGCGCTTGGCCTCTAGCAGCCAGCCACGACCCCGCTCACTCCGAACGCAGTCTTGGCCCCAACAAAGCGCCGAAGAAAAGGATTTTTAGGCAGTATGAAGATTCCCGCACGCTTGCTACCCCTACTCGAAGAGGGGCTCATCGACGAGGTTCTGAGTCGGTTGATGAGCGGCAAAGAGGCCGACGTATTCGTCGTCCGCTGCGGGAATGAGATCCGCTGCGCCAAGGTTTACAAAGAGGCGGCCAAGCGCAGTTTCAAACAGGCCGTGCTGTATCAGGAAGGCCGCAAATCCCGCAGTAGCCGCCGCGCTCGGGCCATGGAAAAAGGCTCTAAGTTCGGCCGCGCCCAACAGGAAGAAACCTGGCACAACGCCGAGGTCGATGCGCTACGTAAACTCGCTGCTGCCGGAGTTCGAGTGCCAACGCCCTACGCCTGTGTCGACGGTGTCCTGCTGATGGAACTGGTAACCGACGGTGAAGGCGATGTCGCTCCAAGACTCAGTGAGGTCATTCTCACCGAAGAGCAAGCACTCGAAGACCACGCTGCGCTGATTGGCTATGTCGTAAAAATGCTCTGCGCGGGCATTGTTCACGGCGACCTTTCCGAATTTAATATTCTAGTAGACGACTACGGGCCGGTGATCATTGACCTGCCCCAAGCCGTTGACGCTGCCGCTAACAACAATGCCGAATCTATGCTCATGCGCGACGTGAACAAATTGCGCGATTACTACTCTCAGTTCGCCCCAACACTCGCCGCCACCCATTATGCCAAAGAGATGTGGGCCCTATTCGAAGCGGGCGAACTCACTTCAACAAGCCAGCTCACGGGTTTATACGAGGATGATGCGGACGATGCCGATGTCGACTCGGTGATGCGTGAGATCGCAGCAGCCATCAAAGAAGAGCAGGAACGCTTGGCGCGAATCGCCGAGGCAGAAGCCGAGTAGTTAAGTCCCAATCAACAGCGTCGGATTCACACTAGTGCGCGGTAAGCTTAGTTTTACCGCTGCCCAAATAGCTACGTAGTCGCGGAGGAAAATGCTTCTGCACCAATGCCTGCTGCATCGCCCACTGCCTTTGGGCCGGCACCTCTCGCAGGAATTTGACCTCTCCAGCCTCCACCACGGCTATCGGCACACCGTCTTCGAACAGCACGCGATTGTTAAGCAGTTTAGCTAGCTTGCGTTTCGGCATAATCAGGTTCAATAGATTAAGTGGATCGCTCGCCGCCAGGCTATGATAAACGGGCTGGTTGGACCCCTCGGCCTGCAGAGATTTAGCTTTCTTCCTTAGCCCGTCCACCGATTCCTGAAACGCAAACTGCTCACCGCCGACCCCAGCCACGAAGCGCCCGCCGCGCACGCTCCCGCGCAGCTCCATGCGGCGCAGCACACGCAGTAGAACCCGCCACGGTGGCGCTAGCATCTCGCGCTCTAGGATGCCCCGAAACAGAACGCCCCAGCGGTTCAGATAAATCGCGATCAGTCGTTCCAGCTGCTCGTCTTCCAGAGCGTTCCATCCGGTACCCGCACTGAGCCTATGCGACTCGCTACCCGCGAGATCCTGCGTTCGCTGCGCGGATGACTTAGGTTCGAGGTCAGCATTAGACACCTGAAAGGTATCAATCAAACTCCAGCGCCCCGCGTCTTCGATTCCAAACATGGGGGAGCGACCGCGGCGGCGGCCACTCGCTTTTTTTGCAGGAGTCAGCAGTGCGCGCAGGCCGGTGAAGCTATCGCTGGTAACCCTGCCACCACCGACAAGTTCGGCAAGCCCCTCTTCAAGCTGGGCTTTTAGCAGGCCGGTGCGGGAAAGAATTTGATCGAAAAAACTGGCGCCGTGGTTCACAAGATCGCTTTCGATACGCAGCCCCAATGCGGAGAATCGCGGCGCAGCTTCGGCCGCTTCCGCTGACACCTCTGCCTGCGATTTCGCTTTCGCCTTGGCCTGTGCGCCCTGTTTTATTCTTGAGCGTCGACCCGGCTCCTTAAGCTGCCTTAATTGTTCGCGCGCGAGCGCCTGCCAAAGGTCAAGGTTCGCGCGGCTCATAATCGCGATGGGTGTTGTTTTAACCGGCCCCGATTTGCCTTTATGCAAGGCCTTCTGCGCAGCGCTAGCCTGCACCGTGCGCCCCCAACTCACTCGGCCGCTAATGCAGAGTACGTCGAGCCATCCGGGGTCGTAGTCGGCTACTCGACCAGGGTAAAGATCAGATTCCCAATTGGCAGCAGGCGCCGACAGTCCGTCTAAAAGCGCCAAGGTGTGCTGTAACTGTGTTTGTCCGTCTAAAGCGGGCGCGAGTCTGGGGCTAGGGGCCTCGGGATAATACGCGCTCTCTTTCTTTCGGTGCGGCGCAGCAACGAGCCGCTGCATCGCTGCCGCATCGCGCTCGGCAGTTTCCACAACATCTTCTCTAACTGGGCTAACTCCGTGATGCTCAAAAAGATAAAGCGCAAAGGTCTGCAGCGACACCGGTTTGATCGCCTTGCGATGGGATTCGATCGTGTAGCGGTGAATACGCTGAAGAAGCCGACGTTCACACCACTCCAGCTCCGACTGCTGGCCGCCGCGCGTGAACTGACCTTGAAACACGAAACCTTCTACCTCTAGCGCAGTCAATGCGGCTTCAATCTTAGCCACGCTCAGACACAATTCGCCGGCAAGCTTAGCCGCGGTAACAGGACCCAGGCCTTCGAGACGCCCGCGCAGTAAGTCGCGCAGCGCAGCCTCTGGTTCCAGCTCAACACCTTCCAGGAAAGCCGGTAGCACCAATCCAACACATTCCTCAGGAAAGAGCGCTTTGAAGCGCGGCAGGTCTTCGCTTGCGAAATACAAACCCTGCCCGTGGCTGCTTAGCTGCTGCAGCCTGCCTTGTTTTTCTAGCCCATCGCGCCAGCGTTCATAACTATGGTCTGCGAATTCCGCTGCGGTGACATAGCCCAGCGTTTGCAATGCGTCATGCAGTTCTTCGGCGTTGTGCACCAGCGGCCACGCCTCTTCGCGAACCCGCGCGATCGCGTCGGCATCGAGCAGGCTGTAGTCTTTCGCCTCGGCAGGGTCCGCCCAAGAGCGATTGCGTATCGCATTGGTGCGACGTTCTTCTGCCGGCGCATCGTCAAGAAACGCATAGGGGCGAGCGTTAATTATTTCTTGGGCAAAGGGCGACGGTTCGCGAAGGTCTTTCGCGATAAGCGTAAGTTCTTGCCGTTCGACTTTGCCAATGAGCTCTATCAGGGCGTCGATATCCATCGCCTCGGTTAGGCAGTCGTGGATAGTTTGGTCGATTAGTGGATGCTCAGGCACATCGCGCCGCCCCGTTAGATTTTCTGCGCAGGCAATTTGATCGGGAAACACATGCGCGATGAGATCTTCGGCATCCATGCGCTGAAACTGCGGCGGCACACGCTTGCCGCTGCGATTGCGCTGAATAGCCAGCGAGCGCGTCGCGTTCCAGCGCCAACGCACCTCGAACATGGGCGAATCCAATAGCGCCTGTATGAGCACATCCCGCACTGTTGTAGTTTGCAGATAGCGGAAAACATCGTCCAGTGGAAAGCTATGCACCGAGCCGAGCGAAATGACGATACTGTCTTCGTTGGCCGCAGCTTGAAGCTCGAAATTGAACGACTTACAGAAGCGCTTACGCAGTGCTAAGCCCCAGCCGCGATTAATGCGGCTGCCAAACGGCGAGTGAATGACCACGTGCATGTCTCCAACTTCATCGAAGAAGCGCTCCATGACAATGGTCTCTCGAGTTGGCATTGCGCCCAGCGCATTCATACCACCCTGCAGGTAATCCACGATCTGCGTCGCCGCGGAGCTCGGCAGCCCAATCGACTCTCTGCACCAGCTAACCGCCGCCGCTGGGGATTCGTCGAGGATCTTATCCCCCACGCTCCGGCGGAAATCAGACACGGCCGTAGAGAGTTCTACCGTGCGCCCCGGTCCCTCGCCGAACCAGAACGGAACAGTGGGCGACATACCCTGGGCATCACGCACGCGCACTTTTAGGCCGTCCACGCGAATAATCTGCCAGGCATGGGTGCCCAGCGTAAACACATCGCCGGGCAAAGAGTCGATTGCGAAGTCCTCGTTCAGACTCCCAACCACGGTGTCTTCTGGATCTAACACAACCTGATAGTCGAACATGTCGGGAATTGCGCCGCCGTTGGTAAGCGAG
>Ga0209555_10003217_pt1 | contig 11038 bp, 5 predicted proteins | sample SaaInl85LU_5_DNA_FD_184643 | JGI IMG/M metagenome (GOLD analysis project Ga0209555, IMG submission 184643) | Marine microbial communities from expanding oxygen minimum zones in the Saanich Inlet - ESP_85LU_5_DNA (SPAdes) (version 2) | ecosystem: Environmental > Aquatic > Marine > Intertidal zone... | reverse complement strand
CCCCTGGATCGTAGTATACAGGAAAGGGGTTGCCATCGCGATAATTCAGGGTCAAATCTTGGTCACTCAAAGCGAAAGGAAGACTATTGCCCCATTCTGCACCCAAAAAATCAGGTGTAGTTTGGTCAATAATATTACCACTCTGATCAATAAATAGATCAAAAGACAGAGGCTGCCACCTGTTTGGATTGGTAAGGTTTGGATTTCCTGCCAATTCAGGACTCATCGGGTCGTTTACTGGCACATAATATTGATTTTCATAATTCCCCATTTCATTTGATCCATCCTGAAGGCCATATTGAATGATTTGGTCGGCGATATAATTTCCCAGGGCAGCGGCATCACCTGAGGTGTAATCAAGGGAGGTGATTGAACTATTCTCACCCAAAATATCGAGTAGATGATCAAAAATTGCTTGTGTTTGCTCGTTATTTGGAGAATTTTGAAAACGATGTTTCAACAGGCGGTAAGCCGCAAAACTAATAGCTCTGCGTTCAAGGTTCTCCCCTGTTTCAGCAAATCCTTCAAAGGGAGTGTCAAATCCGTGAACAGTTTCTCCTAAAAAATAGGCGTGCGCTGGATTATTAAAAACAGACCAAGCATCATACATGGCTGCGCTCATATGAAATAAATTTCGAGCATGTACTGTTGGCCTGGCTTTGTCCAATCGAATGGCCGCTAATAAGGCTTCGTTCCACAATCGCGCAACAGAGTAACTACCAGAAGTAGCATCACCGTCATAGTAATTGATGTCAACTTCAATTTCAACTGATTCGGAAGCACAAGTTCCATTATCATAATAAACCGAAAGTTGACCGTCGCCTGTCACCCCCCATCTCACTGTAATCTCATCGGTCCCATCGCCATTGACTATTTCACCATTGATGACATTCCAATGTACTGAAGAGCCTTGAGGAACTGTAACAGAATAGACTTCCTCATAAAGAGGATAACTACCCTGTGGGCCATCTAAGGTCAAGCTACTTAAGTAAGAACAACTGCCGTCATCAACAGTGGCATTCGGATTATAATTGCATGAATTGGGATCCGTACAACCACTGACCATCTGAGAAACATTATTGTCTATTACGAGTAGTTCTTCTCCTTCAATAAGCTTCAGGTTGCTGTTTTCAGGGAGGTTTGAATAGCTGTCAACTATACCACTAGGCCAAACTACTTCAATACTCATATTCGAGGTATCTGCATTGGAAAGTCCAAAGTGTAGTGGCTGTAAAGATTGGGAATGATAACTGACTCCGTTGTACTCTTTATACAAACTGATATCATCATTGACTACTAAAGTCACGCGAGCGCCGAGACCATCGCGATTAGATACTGTCCCTTCTAGGTGGACTTTTAACCAATTTCCTTGAATGACCTCTGTGTAGTAGGTGTCTACAGCTGTGTTTTGAAACAACAAAGGCTCATGACCAAAACTTGTCGCTAATATATCCCTGTCACCATCATTATCATAATCAAATGAAATTACTGTGCCGCCCTGAGTAAATGGATTGATGGCTCCAGTATCCGTGTGGACAAATTGTCTCACTCCGTTCGTATCGTGGTTCTCAAAATAAAAGTCGTTTTCAGGATCGTTGAGTCCAGTAGTAATATAAACATCATCAAATAGGTCGTGATTGTAGTCGGCAAAAGCAGCAGCCCAAGCCCATCCTGTATCGAAGATCCCAATTGAATCAGAGATATTTTGATATGAACCCCCATCACTCATTGAGTAAAACCCATTTTCGGATTTGTTAGCTATAAATATCTCTACGTTCCCATTATTATCATAATCTGATGTTGCCATACCCATGCCATCAAAGGGGTCGGTCAAATTGTAATCTGAGGCATTTTCAACAAATGTAATGCCGTCGGTAGAAGTTAACAGTTCGTTAGGTTCATTAAAATCGTTTGAAACGTAAATCTCAGGATACTTGTCCGCTCCTACATATATGGGAATAGCACAAAAACTCGAGCCCATAATTTGATCGTCAAATGAGATGAGTTCAAAAGTATTATTCCCTAAATTTTTGTACAACCGATTTAAAACACTGTCGTTATAGTCTGTTACATACAAATCTAAAAAACCGTCTAAATCAAAGTCTACCCACAAACCTGCGACAGTGTAACAATTCGAACAAAAGCCACCAATACTGGAAGAGTCGGAAATGTCCGTAAACCCCTGACCAGCCTCGTTTAGAAACAATTGATTTGTTCCAGCGTTACCCAAAAAAAGATCGGGGTAACCGTCATTATTGATGTCACCCCAAGAAACGGCCTGTCGTTCTCCATACTGCAAAAAATAGGGCAAGCCGATATCATAATTCACATCGAAATTCAAACCCATTTGCTCCGTCACATCGATAAAACTACCTTGATTATTATTCATCAACAGCATACTTGTCATGGAAGCACTTGCTCCTGTTGAATTCTTTCGGGTAACTAAAAAAATATCCAAATCACCATCCTGATCGAAATCTGCGACCGCCACGCCACTATTGTCATAAAACTCATGGAGATTAGACAAATTGGTGACATATCTAAATTGCTGAGAGAACAGGGAAACGCTAAAAAGAATAAAAAAAATAAAACTAAAACTTCTTTTCACAATGATTTTATTGACAAATTTTAGTGATTTGACTTCAAAAATATTAAATAGATGAGTAATGGGATTATAAAATGAAGATAATTTTAAAAAACATCCATACCAACAAAAAAACCCGTCGCAAGACGGGTTTAATTTTGGGTGGAAGACCGGGCTCGAACCGGCGACCCTCGGTACCACAAACCGATGCTCTAACCAACTGAGCTACAACCACCATTTGTAATGCGCAAATTTAAACTTATTTATGATTAGTGGCAAAATAAAAATTCGAATAAAATCAGATCAAATCGAAAAGGCTTTCTACTGCCGGAAATCGTTCTACTGTAAAGCCTTCACCGAAATCCGTGCCAATTATACGTCCTAAATCTGCCGCGCGATATTGGACACTGTTCAAGAAGTTAGGTGAAGATATAGCTGTATTGGGTGCTTTGTTTTTGGGGTCGTAAAACTGGCTTTTATAGGCTCCAACTGCCGCCATTTTCACATCCATGAAACCGCTGATATCTACCACTATGTCGGGCTGAATATGATGCCATTGAATGTAATGATAGACCCGATCTGGTCGCCAAGCCTCCTGCGTTTGGCCAGAATCATCTTTGGTTTCTATTTTGGATAATCCGCTCAAAAAGCAAGCATCACTGACCAGTTGACTTCCTTTACCGTGATCAATATGACGATCTCTAATGGCATTACAAATGACCAACTTGGGTTGGTATGCCCGTATCACTTTAATTAACGCCATTTGATGCTCTCTGTCATTTTTAAAAAAGCCATCTTCAAATCGCATATTATGACGCATTGTGACTCCCAAAATGTTCGCGGCGTGGCCCGCCTCCTGATTCCGAATTGATTCCGAACCTCTTGTGCCCAACTCCCCACCGGTCAAATCAACAATTCCAACTGTTTTACCCGCTGCAATTTCTTTCGCTAAAGTACCAGCTGCTCCTAATTCAACGTCGTCGGGGTGCGCACCAAATGCAAGAATATCCAATCTCATAGTCCATAATTGAGCTGTGAAATTACGATATTTTAACTATGTAGAATTATCTGAGAAATATTTAACAGCCATTTTTGTTATCCGGACAGGGACGTAAGGAACGGTATCCGAATCTACTCATTGTTATTTTTCTTTTTTAGAATCCCTTTAATCACGCTCTTGACCGGATCCTTTTTACCTTGAGTGGTATCATTTGGAACCTTCTTACCTCCGAGAAGGCCTTGCAAAACATCTTTACCTTGATGCAATAACTTGTCCTTTTGCATTTGAACCAATTGGTTTGCCAAATTGGCGGAGGCCTCCTTCAAATCTGAAGAAACCGAAGGCTTGAGAAAAGACCCTGTAACCTTTGCTATAACGGAAACATTATTGACCTTATTGGTTTCAGAGGGAGATAACTTGGCCATCAAATTGGTAACATCTTGACCCAAATACTTGACTGGAACCTCAAATCTGAGATTGTAATCCATACTTTGATCAAAACTATGAGATCCTCTAACTTCAAGGCCAACATCTTCAACGGCCAGTTTAAATGGCTGGACATCTACCTTACCGTCTTTAAAAGACATGGCCATTTTAACCTTATTTAAATCTATTTTATTTAGATCTAGAAATTTGACATTCGACCCCAAAGCAGACAATAAGGGTGATTTCTCAGCAGTAATTTTTGATCCGACGAGCTGACCTGTGAGATCGCCAGAAATGGTAGCTAAATCGGGCGTCATATTTTGAGTCAGGTCTCCCGACAATTTTATGGTAGCGTTCATTTGACCTTCAATTGTTTTGGCGATGGGCGCAATGGACTTCAATAAGTCTAATTGCGAAAAAGACTCTGCGATACTCAACGCATTGAGTACAAGTGACATTTCAAATTTTGAAACATCATCTTTGGTGCTGACCAAACCATTCATTCCGATCTGGCCATCAAATAGGTTCATTTGTAAATTCTTCAAAGTCGCCGACTGGTCTTTTAACAGTAAAATTCCAGTAACGTCAGTTAATAGAAGATTATCATAAATAACCTTCGATGCTCTAGCAGATAAACGACAGTCTAAAAATGAGGGTATTTTGACCGAATTGCCAGAATCAGAAGCCTCAGTAGTGTCAGTGGATATAAAATCTGCTATGGCGAATGTATCCGACGTAAGACTAAAGTTTCCTTTTAAATCCTGATTATTAAACAGAAAACCATAGAAATTATCAATTCTTCCGTTAACGTTCAAATCGGAAGATCCGGCCTTGGCGGAAAATTGATTTAATGTTATACTATGGGTATTGAAACTGACCTCGGCCAGACCAATCTCGAGAGGTTGATCCATCTCTGGACCATCATAATTAAATTCAGACAAGCTCACCTGTCCTTCATTTCTTAAGTTACTATACTGTTCCTTTTCGATGGAATTCATATCAAAGCTGCTTCGGACATCAGCTTTTAAGGTTCCTCTTAACGCCTTGTTGAATTTAAACGGATAGGCTTGAGGCAGATTGGCCAAATTGATCATTCCACTCAGATCGACAGTAAAGGCGGGGTTGTCCGTAAGATTTTTAATGTTGGCTTTTGCTTCAAAAATATCTTTATCTATTTGAAATTTGAAATCCTCGATATCGACATAAGTATCTTTAGACAGTCCTGTTTCATTGATGACATGAGCTTGAATCACAATATTTCTTACTGATTTGGGGAGGTCAGGATACTGAAATGAAGCATTATCGGACGCCAATTGAATATTGAACTGAGGTATAGTTGTGTCGGTCAGTGTGCCCTTTAAGCTTCCTACTACTGAAAAATCGCCAGAGGTATTCACTTGCTCAATATTCCCGGCATAAACTTCGGGTATGAGACCTAAAAAATTGGTGAATGATGAAACAGGCGTATCAAAATTCAAATCATAAAATTGGCCAGCTTCAAGCAATTGGATATAGCCATCAAACTGCAAGGGAAGTTGATTAATCCGTAATTCATTTTGTTTAAACCTGAATTTGTTATTCGTTAAGTCTAAGGCTAACACGGCATTGAGAGACAAATCGAATTGGTTCATATAATTCACCCCATCTACAGTGATTGTCATTCGGGTGGAAGTGGTGGTTTCTAAATCTAAAACATCGTCTACAAAATTGCCCTTTCCTTGATGATTCAAACTGTCTAAACGGAGGAATACATGGGATGGTACATCCGAATAAACGAAACGTATATTTTCAAAATCGTAATTTTCTAATTCGAAAGAAAAGGGGTCATCATTGTCCGATTGTTCCTGATTATCAACTGTTGCAATCTCATAATTGGACTGACCATTTTCGTTCGAAATGATATTAATGATCAGGTCCTTAGCTCCAACACTTTGAACCTTTAATGGCTTGCCATCTCCTTTAATTAGCTCACCTAACCCCAGCTTTAAATTGACGTTTCCCCCATAAAATAACGTATCGCCATCAAAGGGAAACTTATTTAAGACACTTAAATTATCGATTGAGATTGTCGCGCTCGGAAAATTGTTTAATAAGCTAATACGAATGTCGGAAAAAGCTACTGTAGCATCAATTTTTTCATTGATAGTTTGGATTACAAGCGCCTGTATTCTATCCTTAAACAGAAAGGGTGCAGTTACCAAAGCGATAAAAATCAACAGAAAAGCAAGAACCAGTCCTTTTAAAAGTTTTTTTTTCATGATTTAGGGTTTGATACTTTAAAGCAAAAGAAGTGCCAAATTCAATTTAATGGTAACCTTGTTATCAAAAAAAAAACACCAAAAAAATGAATTGTAATTTGAAAATTTACCTGTAAAATCGTTTGTATTTTAATTGCGCTAAAATGCCAACTGCTGCAATAATTGCCAAGGCTATAAAGATAAACTGAACACTAACAATCTGATCACCACTGGCATAGGAGTGCAAACCTGATAAATAAAAATTAACACCAAAATAGGTCATCATAATACTTCCAAAGGCTATGATGGAGGCTAAATTATAGCCGAAACGACCGCCGAGACCAGGTATCAAACGCATATGCAGTACAAATGCATAAACCATTATACTAATAAGTGCCCAAGTTTCCTTAGGATCCCATCCCCAATAGCGGCCCCAGCTTTCATTGGCCCACATCCCACCTAAAAAGTTACCGATTGTAAGCATAACCAAACCTACGGTCAAGGCCATTTCATTGATAGCTGTCAATTCTTTGACATGAAGCTTAAAGCGCTCTTTATTGGATCCATTGGTAAAAATCATAAGGATCAAAGAGACTAAGCCTAAAATCATTCCTAGCGTAAATGGTCCATAACTGGCCACAATAACCGCAACATGAATCATGAGCCAGTAGCTGTTTAATACAGGCTGAAGATTGGCAATCGCAGGATCCATCCAATTCCAGTGAGCTATCATTAAAATCATTGCGGTTACAAAGGCTGTTGAGGCAAGGGTCAGTTTACTTCGGTATCCAAAAACGCCACCAAAAGCCATGGTCGCCCAGGCCACATAGATCATAGATTCATAGGCATCACTCCATGGCGCATGACCAGAAATGTACCATCGGACAATCAATCCCAAAGTATGTAAGGCCAACAACCCATAAATGGATATACTCAATAGCTGACTGAGGATATGCCAAAGTCTACCTTTGTTTCGAAGCATTTGAATTAAAACGACTATAAAGAGTAAAGTTCCAGCATACATATACCAGCCGAATAGCTTTTTGAAAACATCGTAACGGTTGTAAAAGATTTCAGCATTGACCTTACTATCACTCAACATCACGTCGCCACCAATATTTGATTGCGTGGTTTTTATGGCCTCCAACAATGATCTGCTTTGTTCAAAATTACCCGTTTGTTTGTCTTGCTGGAGTACGAACAAATAGGCTTGGAATCCAGTGTTGATGAAGTTCGAATAAAGAGAATCCTCTAAAACAATACCTTCATTTCTGAATTCATTGGGTGAAACCCATTTGTTATTGGCATCATCTGGAAGAGGGAATAATTTTAGATGCTCTTGCTCTAAGGTGTTGAACAAGAGATTCACGCGCTCATCTGCTTCTTTAAATTGCTTTTGGAAAGCATTGGGCTGTTGGGCTTTATAGGCTTCTTCTAAATACGGTGCTAATTTATAGACGCCTTGCTCTGTAAAAAAATCAGCTAAAGTAGCGTACTTATCCTGCTTTGGTAAACCAATGATATTACGAATTGTATCAGCCTTTTTCTTACTTAAATATATGATTGGAACACTATACCAAAGCAAGGGGCTCTCGTGCATCGATAAAAAGGCCTGATTGGCATCGGCCATTTCGTAATAATCGTATTTACTCAGCTTTCTGAGGAGTTCAGATGCATAAGTATTGACTGGCATCATTCGTCCTCCTAGATCTTGTATGACTAATCGACCGAATAAATCTGCCTCCGATTTTGGTGTGATGTTTTCTGTTAAAATAGAATCAATGGTCTTTTTGTTAGCGGCGACATGATCGTGACCATCGTTTTGAGCCAAACCACTTGCTGACATTAGAACAAAACCAGCGACGGCCAATTTTGATTTTAGTTTTTTTAATTTCTCCAATTGTTTTTTCAAATCATTAAATCGTGTAAATCGACTGAATAATATGGCCATCAAACCAAAATACAACAGAAAATAACCCAAGTAAGTGATCCAAGTGCCCCAAAAATCATGATTCACAGACAATATAGTGCCCTTTTCATCTGGGTCGAAGGACGATTGAAAAAAACGATATCCCCGAAAATCTAAAATATGGTTCATATAGATGCGATAGTCGAACTCACCCTCTTTTGGATCGATAACAGTTACGGCACTAGAAAATTCAGAATAACGTTTTTCAGTACCTGGGTAACGCTCGGCAACAAAATCATTCAGCTTGATTTGAAAAGGCAATTCATAGACTTTAGACCCATATCTCATACTCATTTTCAAACCCGCTAAATCGAATTGTTCAAAAGCCTCGTTAGTACCTTTACCACCTAATAATTTTACTGTTTTAGTTTCGCCGGCAGAACTCACTTGCAAAACCACTGCATCCTTGTCTCCTTTGAGTAATTCTGACTTTTTAACCACATCGAAAACCCCTTTTATCACTGGCTTTGGGAATACGACAACTTGGTTGCCAATGATATATCTTGAACGAAGGGCTAAAGGCTGGACACTATCTTTTACTAAAGCCCCCTGAAAACCTGTTGCCATAGTCATAAACTGACCGTCGAAAGGAGATTCAATATATAGCTCGTCATCTTCCTCAAAAATATTGATTGCGCCTGATGTGGTTTTATTAAAGGCATATAAAACACCGTGAATACTTTGGATGTCTCCATCTTTCAAAAAGTGATTGTGAGGACCTGCACTACCGGCTTCTACCACTTTTAAGTAGCGATCGCCTTGATCGTCTGGGACCACATCCATTTCAGCACCTGCAATGAATGCCTTCAATTCGATCTTAACCTCTTGCCGATTGTAATCCGTTTGTTCTTCAAAACTGTTGTCGAGACGTTTAGAGAAATCGACAGCGTACTCTTCCACCCTCCTCTGAGGCAATCCGTCGATCAAATAATCGCCGTCAATTAAGAGTGTGACGTAGGTCTTGTCCGACAGAAACAATTGCTCCGTTTCACCTTCTCGAATCGCCATCATTCCTTCAAATCCGTTATATCTTGTTACAAAGGCCCCTAAAAGGATGAAAATGAAAGAAAAATGCAAGGTAAGAGTCGCCCATTTTTCTTTCCTCCATAAATTATATTTAAAAATATTGCCAAAAAAATTAACCATGAACATAAACATGATAGCCTCGAACCACCAAGCATTATAAATCAATCTTCTGGACATGGGTGTTGGGGAGGTGCCTTCACCAGCATCTATAAAAGTTCCAATGGCCATAGCTAGAGCAAATGCGATGAATAAGATACCTGTGGTGCGTGTGGAAAATATGACTTTGGAGATTTTTTTGAGCATTTTCGAACTGTGTTTTTGGATAGGCAAAGATACTATAAAAACAAAGTTTGACCTGAGATTATCAGTTCTAAATCCGATGGTTTCATATTTTTTATTGAATAAATAGTTGCGTATTTTCGCCGAATGATATCTGTAACTCTTGTCGGATCCGGAAACGTGGCGCATCATTTGGCCCAAGCTTTAGACCTTGCCCCTGAAGTACAGTTTGATTTATGGGTTGCCAGAAATCCCAAGGCTGTAGATTTAAAAGTAAATACTATTGTTTCTGACGGTCTTGGTGACGCTATAAAGTCGCAAATTGTCATCTTAGCCATTAGTGATGATGCCATTGCCGAATTTTCAGCTTCTATGAGTCCGTCTGATACCTTGTTGGTGCATACCTCTGGCAGTGTAAATCTCCACGACATGGATAAAAAACACAGCCGTGGCGTTTTCTATCCATTGCAGACCTTGTCAAAAAAAAGGTCTGTGGACTTTTCTACCATACCCATTTGTATTGAAGCCTTAGAAAGAAAAGACTTAGATTTACTGCAATCTTTAGCCCAATCCTTGGGCTGCTCATCCAAGATCATTTCCAGTGAGCAACGTCTAGCGTTGCATCTTGCAGCAGTGTTTGTCAATAATTTTTCAAATCAAATGTATCGTATAGCTCATGAAATAACAGATAGCGAACGACTCGATTTTGATTTACTGAAACCCTTAATCCTTGAAACAGCAGCCAAAGTACAATACCTCTCACCATTTCAAGCTCAAACTGGTCCAGCTTTGCGGAAAGATCGAAAGACTATCAAACGACATCTTAAACAATTGGACAACGAAAATCATCGATTGATTTATGAAATTTTAACAAAAAGCATACAACAAACTCATGGCAAATAGCTACAAAAAATTACTTCATCAAATTGATACTTTTATTTTCGACGTGGACGGTGTTCTAACTGATGGGGGTATTCACATAACACCTGATGGCGACTTAACCAGAACGATGAGTGTTAAGGACGGTTTTGCTCTAAAATCTGCACTTACGGCTGGATTCAAAGTTTGTGTCATCACCGGAGGCACAAATCTTGGCGTCAAAATACGTCTCGAGAATTTGGGAATTACAGACATTCATTTAGGTGCTCACAATAAAATTGAGGTTTTCGACAAGTTTTTAGGTAGTAACGATACCAACCCAGATCGCGTGGTGTATATGGGGGATGATATTCCGGACTTACCTGTCATGCTTAAAGTTGGCCTACCCTGCTGTCCTCAAGATGCCTGTGCAGAAATAAAGTCAATCTCTAAATATGTTTCTCACAAAAGGGGTGGACATGGTGCTGTAAGGGATATTATTGAACAGGTACTCAAAGTTCAAGGCAAATGGATGGTTGACTTTGAAGCTCAAAACAACTAGATGACCTTAGCTGACCAACTCAAGTCTTTTCGTATAATTCTGGCATCTCAATCGCCTCGACGGCAGGAAATTCTGAAACAGATGGGCTTAGCGTTTG
>Ga0209555_10003206_pt1 | contig 11053 bp, 8 predicted proteins | sample SaaInl85LU_5_DNA_FD_184643 | JGI IMG/M metagenome (GOLD analysis project Ga0209555, IMG submission 184643) | Marine microbial communities from expanding oxygen minimum zones in the Saanich Inlet - ESP_85LU_5_DNA (SPAdes) (version 2) | ecosystem: Environmental > Aquatic > Marine > Intertidal zone... | reverse complement strand
CAATCCTTACCAAAAAGGGTAGAGAGAAACTTGCAGCTGGTCAAGGGTTAAACATTACAAAATTCGCATTAGGTGATGATGAGGTAGATTATACCTTATATGAACCAGCACATCCAAAGGGTAGTGCCTATTATGATTCTGCGATTAGAGCAATTCCAATTACTGAGGCTTCACCAGATGAAACTCAAGTATTGAAATACAAATTGGTAACTTTACCAAAAGGTACAAAGAAAATTCCAAAGGTAGAATTTGGTATTCCTTCTGTAACTGTAAACCAAACTTCTGGTCAAGTATCTCTTACACCAACAACTTCACCGAGTGGTAACTCACAAAGTGGATATACTATCGTTCTTTCAAATAAGAATGCTGGTTCTATTGTAGGTGCTGGTGCTTCCGCTGGTAGTGGTACTGTTCCTGTTTTCTTAGGTGATGAAATTACTACAACTGCTGCAGTTGAAACTGGGTTAACATTTACATTTATTCCTAATCCAAATGTTACTCAAACAATTAAGACAACGATTACTGTATATGGTAACGAAACTGGTGGTTCACAAACTATTCCAGTAACGGTAAACTATGTACAACCAACATAATAACGGAGAATAAAAGAACATGGCACAAATAACAGGACAAGCAGGAGTAAATCTTTCTACCGAATTAGCTAACTATTTATCGGCTAATCAGGGTAACCTTACTTCTGAACAATTATCTCAAATTATAAATCAGTATTTGACTGGTGGTGATAAGATTGCTGCACAAGGTGGTTCTATCTCTACGGGTATTTACAAAAGATTTGGTGAATTTGACCAAGTAACAGGTAAGGTTGAAGTAGTAACAACTGGAATGTGGAGTGGAGATACTGGGAGTTTAGCTACTTTCTTTACTTCATCTACACAAGTTGCTGCAACAAGTGGGGATTACTACTACAATGTATATAATCAAGACCCATCAAATGATGGAGCTGCTATTCAATTCGCAATTGCATACGGACATATTGGTGGTAGTGGTTCTATCTCATTAGAGAATGATGATAACTCCACATTGGCAACCAAAGCAACTTACGCTCAATACAAACAAATTCTTTTAGACCAAGATGATGCACAATTCACATTCGTATCATCATCTTCTCAAGGAACTCATGATTCAGATGATATCTATGTAATCAATATCGCTCGTGCCAGATATAAAGAGAAAATGGATGCAGGAAACTGGTCGTTCCAATTAAGTGGTTCTTTAGGTGAATTTACTTTCATCGATGATAGTGGTAAGAAATTCTCTGATACAGTTGGTAAAGCTGGTAGAGTATTTAATATTGCAGAAGGTGCATTAAACTTAGGTCAACAGGCTGAGGCTACTGTTACTTCCACAACCGCTTCTAATGGTGAAGGATATGGATTATTTTATCCAGACCAAGGACTTATGATTCTTAACCCATCTGCGTTTGCAGATAAACTTGGTTCTGAATTATCTCCTAATTTAGGAGTAGATGCTGAATATCAAAATCATGAAAAATTATTCACTGCATTTAAACTTACTGAAGGTGGTTCAAATGGTGGTGATTTCCAAGCAAGAAGAACAGAGAATGTTTCTACATCTCATTACTTCGTAAGAGCAACTAACAGAGAGTTCAACTATTCAAACAACCCAACGTTCGTAAGTGGTTCGGATGGTTCTTTTTCAGAATCAACTTTTGAAACGGACCCTAAGACATTCATTACAACGGTAGGTTTATATAACGATTCAAACGAATTATTGGCAATATCTAAAACTTCACAACCAATCGCTAAATCATTTGATAAAGAAGTATTAATTAAAGTTAAATTAGATTTCTAAAAAACTTAAACAATAAAACCCCAACCCTCACTTCGGTGGGGGTTTTTTATTTCCGCATATTTATATAGAGGAATTATATTATGTTAAAGTCAATACCAAAATCAAATATATCTCGTAGGAGTTTCAAAGTCTATAAGAAATGGAGTGCTGATGAAACTCAATATCCGGTTATAAAGGCTTATAACGTGGATGGAGTATTTGATTCGAATACATCACCAACCGATGAGGGAGTCTTTGTTCATTTACTTTATCAATCTATAAAGAAAAAGTATTATACTGATAACGGATTGATAATGAACTATGGTACGTTAGATAATCCTGCTAACTTTTTGAGTGAAAGAAATATTGGTGATGAGATTTTTGTAATTACATTAGATAGAGATAAAGTTGGGGAGAAAATAAAACCAGGTTCAATTGATTTAAAAATAAATAATGTAATTTATACAGATGGTGATGATGGTAAAGTTGTAACTCCAAATCCAACTTACACATTTAATTCAATTGATATAGAAAACGAATCCATTACAATAACCAATGGGACAGAGGAGTTTGATGTAACGATAACATCAATTGATTATGATACAGGTACTACTATATTAACATTTAATGGTGATACGGATGATATGGTGTTAGCAAGTATTGATTTAGAAGCCGATACTATATCATTTACATCGATGTTAAACTTTGCAGGGTTAGAAATTCAAAATGAATCATATGGTAATGTATTCCACTCCGATGGTATAATTGTATTAACTAATGTATCTGAATTTTCTGAATATAATTTAGAATATCGTTCTACTACAACTATTCATGAAACTGAAATTTTATTAGAGGCTAAAGCAGGAGAATTTAATTATTCACAAAATCCATCAGCAGTTAATGTTACCCTAAGTGGTTCATATGATTTCACAACAACCGCAATACCAAATGTATCTCCTGCAAAAACAGTTAAGATAAAAGAGGTACAGGATATATCATTAAGAAACGAATACAAGGGAACCATTGGTTCTAATGTTGGTACATGGGATGATTATTCAGTATCATCATCTATGGACCCAAGTGGTTCATTCCTAGCACCAATGGTATCAACGATTGGTATTTATGATAAAGATGGAGATATGGTTGCTGTTGCTAAATTACCACAACCAATAAAGAATTTACCAGATTACGATGTGAACTTCATTGTTCGCTTCGATACATAAAATTTTATATATGAAAACAGCTTGGTTATTTGGTGGGAGTACAAAGAAATTTGGAAAAGATGTAACAAATGGAGTTGATAAAGTGATTTCGTTTGGAAGGCACAATGTTGATTATTCTAATATAGAGGGGTTTTTATTAGAAATTGAAAAAAACTCACAACTATATCCAATACCAGATATTATTATATTTAATATATCTAACAATGGTCATATATTAAATCCTACAAAAACAAAAACGGACATATCAGAAATACATCAACTGACAGCTATAATACAAAGCACTTTTTATTTTGAATTACGATTGACGGAGTGGTTTTTCCAAAACTTTGATAATAAAAAAATATTGTGGTTAACGAGTATGCAACCATATTGTTTTGAGTATAATGGTGAAAATGATGAAGGGGATTTAATATTATATAGAATGACACGTGCATTGGAACACCAGATTATATTTCAACAAAATATATTAAAACATAATATAGATAAAAATAATTTCATAATGGGGACATGTGTTGGTAATAATGCTCCTGGTATTTCAAATTATTTAAATAAATTAATTATAGAAGATAAATTAAAACCTGGAGTTTTTGGATTACATAATGATTCACCAACAACAGAAATAGTAACTGTACTTAGATTAGGACAAGATAAACTATCATAAAGTAATAATACTTTATATTTATAATATACAAAGGAGAAATTAAACTATGGCTTCAATAAAAGAATTATACGAAAAATCTGAATTTGCTAAATTGGCTGATAACTCGAAAGATAAAACTCCAATCTCTGCAGATGAGGTAAACAAACTTCACAAAGATGATAAAGCTCTTGCACAAGCAAGAGGTGGTAAATTATCCGATAAAAAATATTCGGATACAGTTAAGTACTAAAACTTACTTATTTGAGTTTACTCATAAATCGTTCTAAAAAATGGGGGTACATTCACATACCTAAGACAGGTGGTACATCAATATCATCTATCTTAGATAATGTAGACTATACCGAAAATATCATTGTACATGATTCAATTCGTGTATTTAGCGATATAAAAGATTATTTTATTTTCACCATTGTCAGAAATCCTTTTACTCGTATTGCTTCTGCGTATGAACATGAAAAGAGAAAAGGTAGACATGATTATAATTTTTACAATTTTTTAAAAAATTCAAGTGGAAACGAATTAATTCTTTTACCCCAAAGTTATTATATTAACGCGGGTCAATCTAAAGACAAAAAAGTATCTTTCATTGGAAGATACGAAACATACGAAAAAGATGTATCTTACATCTTTGATAAAATTGGAGTTACTTCTTCAATTCCGCACTTAAACCGAAACCCACTCTACGAAAAACAACCAAATCTAAAACAAGAGAAATACTACAAGTATTTTTATTCAGAGGAATGGATGAAAGATTGGGTACGAGAAAGGTATGAAAATGATTTCAGAATTTTTAACTATGACATGGACATATAAAGGAAAAGTGATAACAGAATTAAGTGATATGCCGGAAGGTACTATTGGTTTTATTTACAAAATTACAAATATTCAAACTGGTGAATATTACGTTGGAAAGAAAAACGTATTATCGGTTAGAAAAAGAAAATTTGGTAAAAGAGAAATCGCTGCATTACCAGATAAGAGAATGAAACATTGGGAGATGGTTGCCAAAGAATCGGATTGGAAAGATTATCGTTCATCGAATGATACAGTAAAGAACTGGCCGAATGGTTCTTCCAAATTAGAAATCCTTCGTTTTTGTTCTTCTAAAAAATCCCTTACTTACTATGAATTACAAGAACAATTTTCACATGACGTTCTTGGTGATGAATTGGCACTCAATGATAATCTTCTTGGAAAATTCTTTCGAAAAGATTTGGAATAACGAATTAAATTTCGTATCTTTGTTTCAAACAAATGGTAAGTTATGCTATCATATCATGATAAACAAGCGGTAATAAACATCTTAAATGATGTCTTGGGAGTTGGTACATCTTTGAAAGGAGATGAACAAGCTCACCATTGTCCGTTCTGTCATCACCATAAAAAGAAGTTACAAATAAATCTTGAAACCCAACAATGGCATTGTTGGGTATGTGATTCGAAAGGTAAAAGAATTCAATCACTATTAAGAAAGTTACATACAGATTCCCATAAACTAAAAAAGATTTTTGAAATCTATGGGGATGATTATATTACATATACTCCATCGACTGAAGAGAAGATAGAGTTAAGGTTACCAAGTGAGTTTGAATCTTTACTAAAAGAACCAAAGGGTTTTAACCCTGTGTTCAGAAAGGTTAAGGAGTATGCAAAAGCTCGTAACATTACCAAAGAAGATATTATCAGGTATAATATCGGTTATTGCAAATCTGGCATGTATGCTGGTCGCATTATTATTCCTTCCTATGATGAGAATAACCGACTTAATTACTTCATCGCACGTTCTGTATTCCCTGAGGAGAAGTTTAAATACAAGAATCCGCCAGTTTCGAAAAACATAATAATGTTTGAAAACCAAATAAACTGGGATGAACCCATTACCTTAGTAGAGGGAGTTTTTGATGCGATGGCTGTGAAGCGAAACGCAATCCCTCTCTTGGGTAAATTTATACCACAAAAATTAAATGATAGTATATATAAACGAGGGGTTTCTGAAATCAACATTTTACTCGATGAAGATGCTCAACAACAAGCTTTAAGATATACAACACAATTGCAGAATCAAGGTATAACTACAAAAAATATAATACCATCCGAAAAGGATGCAGGTGAAATGGGGTTCTCCCAAATAAACACCATACTTAAACAATCCAAGAAAACAGAATTTAGTGATATTATTTCACAGAAATTAATGAGTTTATGATTATAAACAAAGTTTATCATTTGGCAGATTTACATATTCGAAATCTCCAAAGACACAAAGAATACAGATTAGTATTCAAAAAGTTTTTAAAACAAGTTGAAAAAGATAACATCCAAGATTCAGTAATTTATCTTGGTGGTGATATCGCACATGCAAAAACCGAAATGAGTCCAGAATTGGTTCAAGAAATCTCATGGTTCTTAACCGAGTGTGCAAAATTACGAGAAACTATCTTAATCACAGGTAACCACGATTGTAACTTAAATAACAATCATAGGTTAGATGTTCTTACACCTATCGTTGATAACCTCAACAACCCACGTATTCACTATCTAAGAGATACTGGCGTGTATAACATACATAACCTTACCTTTGTGGTTTATTCTATCTTAGATGATAAGGAAAACTGGCCATCTGGATATGATGTAGAAGGAGAACATAAGATTGCTTTATTCCATGGACCTGTAAACAAATCACAAACTGATATTGGATATACTGTTTCTTCAAATTCATTCACAACTGATATGTTTGATGGATTCGATATGGTATTGATGGGTGATATTCATAAAAGACAGATTTTACAATCATATGATGGGGAAAATGGTCAACCTGTAATTTCATATTGTGGTTCAATGATTCAGCAAAATCATGGTGAGGTTTTAGAAAATCATGGTTATTTACTTTGGGATGTTCCAACGAGAAGTTATGAAGAATTTGATATTCATAATGATTATGGGTTCTTAACTGTCGATGTAGTTGATGGTCAAATTCCACAATGGGTTTATGATGAGGTTGGTACCAAACTTCCCAAACATCCACGTTTAAGATTGAGATTTACCAATACCGAAGCAAGTGATATGAAACTTCGTATTGCAGAACTTAAAAAAATATTTAAGGTAGCAGAAGTTACAGTAACGAGAACCGATACTATGGGTCAATTACGAACCAATAGTAAGTTAAATAAAAACATCGTTGGTAATGTTAAAGATGAAACCTTCCAAAACTCTTTAATTAGAGATTACTTAGAAAGACAATATCTTTTAGAGGATTCAGAATTGGATAAGATTACTGAGTTGAATAAAGACCTGAATACTCAAATTGATGATTCGGATTCAATGGGTAATATTCTTTGGACTCCTAAAGAATTTAAATTCTCTAATATGTTTTCATATGGAGAAGATAACAAAGTTCGTTTTGATAAAGCACAAGGAATCATTGGAATCTTTGCTCCTAATGCAAGTGGTAAATCCTCTCTATGGGATGCTTTATCTTTTTGTATATATGATAAGACATCAAGAACGAACTCCTCTAAGAACATCTTAAACAACCGTAAGGATAAGTTTTATTGTAAGTTCCACTTTGAGATTGATGGTGTATCTTATTTCATTGAAAGAACTGCCAAGTATGTTCGTAAAGGGACCGCGGTTAAAGTTGATGTAAACTTTTGGAAAGAAGATGCTGGGATTATTACTTCACTTAATGGAGAACAACGTAGAGAAACTAATCAAAATATTGAAAAGTATTTAGGTAAGTTTGAAGATTTTGTATTAACTACACTTTCTTTACAAGGAAACAATGCATTATTCATTGATAAATCACAAAGTGAAAGAAAAGAGATTTTATCTCAATTTATTGGTGTAGATATTTTTGATAAATTATATCAGAAAGCATCTGATGAAAATAGAGATAATGCAACTCTTATCAGAAAATTTAAATCTGATGATTTTACTCAAAAATTAGCTGATATTGAAACTTATTTGAAATCCAATAAATCAGAATATAAATTATTAGAGATTGAACAAGAATCTGCTAAATCAAAAGAAGAAGAACTTAACAAAGAAATCATTGGGTTAAATGGTAAGATTGTAAAGTTAAATGCAGATAGTGGAGTTTCGGTAGATGAGTTAGAAAATAGATTAAAAGTTCTAACCGATAAACAAACCGAACTCTTAAATCAAAAAGGGTCTTTACAAGAAAGAATCACTCAACGAGAAGAATTACAAGTTACTCTTGAAGAAATTCTTGACCAGTTTGATGAAGAAGATTTAGAAATCAAAATCGAAGAATTAAAAGAATCTAAAGAAAAGTTACGAACACTTGAATCTAATATTGAAAAAGTTAAAATCAAGTTAGAATCTTTATACGAGCGAAAAGAACATTTGAATTCACACAAGTATGATGAACAATGTGATATTTGTATGGAGAACTCACAGTCAATTCGTGAACAAAAAGCCAAAGTAGATTCGGATATAAAAGATGGTGAATCTTATTTAGATGAATTTAATGAAGAAGTTTCTCAATTAACTTTACTAATTGATTCTCTTACACCATTTCAACAAGAGTGGGATAAGTATCAAGAGGCAAAAGATAAAGAGAGTAAATTAGATAGAGAATTATCTCAACTTATTAACAACTTATCAACAACCGAAACCGAAGAAATTCGTTTAGAAACACAAGTTGACCAACAAAAACAACTTATTGATGAGTATTATAAGAATGAAGAACAAATTAAACTTAATAAAGAAGTTAGAGATGAACTCACTATCGTTCGTTCGGATTTAGATAAGATTAAACAAGTTGTTAAAAAATCTAATTCAGATATTCTTTCGTTAAACGGTAAGATTTCAGCATTACAGAATCAAAAAGAATCTATTGAACTAAGAATCAAAGAAGTTAAAGATTTGGAAGAACAATCTAAACTATTTGATTATTATCTAAATGCATTATCTAAAGATGGGGTGAGTTACGAGCTCATTGAGAAATCACTACCAATGATTGAAGGTGAAGTAAATAACATCTTAGGTCAGATTGTTGATTTTGGAATGCAGTTAGAGATTGACGGTAAGAACATCAATGCATATCTTGTATATGGTGACCAGAGATGGAGTTTGGAAATGTGTAGTGGTATGGAGAGATTTATTAGTGGTCTTGCAATCAGAGTTGCCCTAATCAATGTATGTAACTTACCACGACCTAATTTCCTTGTGATTGATGAAGGATTTGGAACTTTAGATAGTGAGAACCTACAATCCTTATTTATGTTGTTTACATATCTTAAAACACAATTTGATTTCGTCATGATTATCTCCCACATTGATTCAATGAGAGATGTAGTAGATGATTTAATAGAAATAAAAAAGATAGAAGGTTTTTCTCAAGTTAAGTATTAACCTTTAGAATATTCTTCGGAGGGTTACATCTTTGTTTAATTAGAGATTCAACCAATCCACTTAATTTATACCCATGTTCCTTGCAATAATCTTGTAAGAGTTCATGGGTTTCTTTTTTTATCTGAATTGTAGTGTATTTTCTCATTCTATAACTTTCTATGGGTTTCTATGTATAAATATTTATAATATCTTTTTGGGGTATATTTATAGTAATATATGGAGAATACCCTATGGCAATAATAAAATCGTTTTCACCTTTTCAAAACCTATCCAACTTCCAAACTTTCTTGGTAGATGATAATCCTCTTTCAGATTATTTTAGAATAACCGAATTTAAGGATACTTTTACGGGTGGTAAAAACGGATTTCTAATTGAAGGTTCTGAGTTTTTAAAAGAAACTACCGAAGTTAAAATTGAGTTATTAGATGTTGCGGGTAATCCAATATATTTTGAACCAGGTGATGGTATACCCGAATACTATGAAGGCACATCAAAATTAGTATCGGTTCATGTATATGATGATACACCTATCGGATTAGGTAAAATAACGATTCTAGGTGAACTTAAAAACTATGTTGATGATAATGGTTCGGTTATACCAGTTCCATCCGAATGGAAGGATGTTTACAATGTTAAATGGGAAAGAACATTTAAGGTAAATAAAAATCTTAACAATGAAGATATTGTTCGTTTCTATAAAAGGCCTATTGTTAATATAGATGAAATTGTAAAACCGATCTTTACCAAAAGTGTAAATCAAGCTACAGATAATGAGTCAACAGTTACTGGTGTTGCACAACTACCAAACGCAGGAACTAACTTATCAACTTATCGTGGTGGTACTTTTTATAAATTAATTAAAAGTTCCGGTTCATGGGATATTGATGTAGATGAAAATACAATAGATGTAACTGTTAATGGTTCATCGTATTCTCCAAAAATAATTGAAGTTCTTAATGATAGAGAAGTATTAGTAGATATACCATATGCTGATAATAGTATAGTTAGTAATTTCGTATCTCAATCGTACTCAGTTACTTATACCGATTTCCAAAATGAAACTATTGCAGAATCTGCACTTACTGGTTCTTTTGCTAAAATAGATATTACTCAATTAAAAACTTTTGTTGGAGATGTTGCACGGGTTAAAGTATTTCGTAAATCAAGAAGTTCAGCAACTGATTTTCAATTCGTACAAGAATCAAGATTAGAATCTACTGAATTACTTAGAGATATAACTACTACCGAAAATACCGAATTACCATATGGTAGATTTGATCAAAGTAATTTAGAAAAATATTGGGTAACATCATCAAATGATCATCCAGTTGAAATACATTCATATCTTCTATCTCAAGCAGTTAAAGTAAATTATGATACGAATATAGGTGGTGTTCAAAAATTAATAACATCACAATCATTTTCTATTTCTAAAGATGTAGAATATACATTGAACTTTAGAACAATACTTAGTAAAGCTATAACCGATGATAAATATATTAAAGCATATTTTAGTGGTTCTTATTTAAATGGTAACGGTGATGAAACACAATTTACTCAATCATTTGTAGATGCTACACCAGATGGTTCATTTGTAGTTCGTAAAAATATAACTGAAAATATCATAGCGGAAAGAGATATTGATGCAAAATTAGTATTTGAATTTAAAGGTGATGACTGGTATATTTCAAATGTTAGTTTAAAAAATGCACAAGATACTTCTTTCTCACCCGATGAATTTACTTTAATACAAGATATTCCAAGAAAACTTGCAAGTGAAACATTTGATTTTCGTTTCGAGTTTTATGATATAAATAATAATTACATTCCTGTAAATGTAATTGCTTCCAAAACTTTCAATGGTGGTAACGATTTCAATACAACATCTAAATTACTAACTTTTGAATCAGATAGAAATGCATTTAGATATATAAGTGGTTCTGCAAACCCATCATCACAGCAGATTCAATTTAAAACAACTAT
>Ga0209555_10003205_pt1 | contig 11061 bp, 16 predicted proteins | sample SaaInl85LU_5_DNA_FD_184643 | JGI IMG/M metagenome (GOLD analysis project Ga0209555, IMG submission 184643) | Marine microbial communities from expanding oxygen minimum zones in the Saanich Inlet - ESP_85LU_5_DNA (SPAdes) (version 2) | ecosystem: Environmental > Aquatic > Marine > Intertidal... | reverse complement strand
AGGTCTTTTACTGCTTCTTTGTATTTTAACTCTAACTCTATTGTTTTTTTGACTGCCATTGTGCCTCTTGTTTAATCTTAGTAAATGTTTCTTTAAAAGTATTAGGTAAGTAATTCTTACCCTGAGCAATTCTGATATTCTCAGTCTCTCCTTTTACTACCTCTAGTATGTTAAATATGTTTTGTAGCATTAGAATAATTTATTGATGAGTTCTAGCTTAGTGTCTCCAGTAATTAGATTTACGTTTATATTGTTTATGATATAATCTTGGTCAAATACTGTGAAGGTGTCGTTTAGGTTGTATTTAAGTAGAATCTTGCTAGGTAGCTTTGCACTATACTTATATATCCTTGCCCTCCTATCAAATACCTGTGTTATGTAAGTCTGATAAAAGTTCCCAAATAATGAATTGTTGTTAATTATAGCACTATTCCCTGACCTATTATACTCATCTATCTCAGACCCAAAGTTCAAAGATTGAGATTGGTCTTCATTTATATTAGCAGGTCTGTTATATGTAGTAATTTGACTATGAGTTCCACTTTTCCAACTTATAGGAGTACCACTAGCATCCTCAGATACGTTAAAAAACAATAAAGGCTTCTCTACAATAGAGCTTACCTTTTGAATATCCTCTAAACTAGAACCTTTGTAATCTACAAACCATCCCCATCCAATATCTGTAAGAGCATCATTCGCTATATTGGTCATTCTCTCATATACTACTTTCTCAAATTCTACTTTAACAGTATAATCTCCTCCATCAAATTTTTCTCCACCATCATAAAGTAAATTACCATAACCAGTACCTCCATTAATCTCGTTAGTCTTTTGAGCAAAGAATGTCTTAGGTTCAGGAAACTCTAGACTTATCTTTTTATATGGTATAGCTCTGTCTATGTCGCTACTGTTTCTATCTACATATTTAGTAATATCATAATTAACACCATCTGCATAAAACTCATCTAGTTTCTCCACATAGATTTTGCCATCTACTAGCACATAAGAGGTAAGGTTAAACATCTTAAATATGTTAGTCATAAAATCTAGGACTTTCATATTAGGTATATTGTCTGTAATTATAACTTGACTTACAATAGACTGGTCTGCACTTTTGTATATACCTGTTTTAAAATTAGCACCACCATCTCCATAAGGGTCATTTGTTATTGTAAACTCATCTACACTCCATTGAGCATCGTAATCAGTAATACCTCCGCTTGTTTCTATTGAAACGTGTATATCATATATGCCGTTCCCATCAAAATCATACTGCTTACTGAAATTACCTGTCTGACCTGAAACTGTATCTAATAAAAAACTCCTGTTATATACTTTTACTGTGTATTCCCCACTTCCTACAGGTACTATGCTTAAAGTAGCCTGATAATCTCTAGATTCATAACCAAAATCGTAAGTTTCAAGTATCATCCTACTATTATTGTCTATAAATTCTATGTAGTCTGTTCCTCCATCAAATAAAAATCCCTCTACATTAGATACCTGAGTAGTACCTGCTGCTGCAGTTATCTGTCCTTTACTCCTATGTAGCCACATATACAACTCATTAAACATAGCACTATCAAAGAAATCACTTTGGAATGTCAATCCGTACTCTGTTCCTATAGCATCTATAATAGCTTTTACCTTTAATGCAGGTTTAAGGTCTCTATAGTCTAGTCCTCTGTCGCTTTTAGTCGCATCATAGTATAAGTTTCCATCATCTGTAGTAACTCCTGAACTATCATAGTATAACCTATTTGTATGCGATATAAGAGGGTAAACGATATTACCACTCTCTAGACTACCCTGAAATCCTGTTTTGACCTGAGCAGCATCGTATGGGTGGTCATATGCACTTAAAGAACCTATATCAGATAGCTTGTCCTCTCCAAATAACTCAGGTAAGGTAACTGTACTACCAAAGAAAGTAATCTTATATACCTCAGGTAGGTTTTCTTTCATTTTAACCCCATCCACTCTGATTTTGCCTTTCTTAAAAGTAGCGTGGTTTAACTCAATAAGACCATCTAGTTTTTTCCTAGCATCTACACTATTACCCTCTGCTATTGTAGTGTTATAATAATGCTTCAAGACTTTGTTATTATTCTTAGACGCAGGAATAGTGAACGACTGACTAAAGTCTGTAAATATCTTACCTATATCCCTAGAGTTTTGAATAGAACTTGTTACACTAATAGTCTCATCAGCAAACAAATCCATTCTTTGACCCTGTATATATAACTGAATTATGTTCATTTATCTGATTAGGTTTACCTCGTTAAAAGCGTAGTCAAAATCTACTGTGAAATTGATTAGTTTATCATTAAGACTTGTCTTGTATTGTAGTGAGCTTGTCTTAGGTACTACTGGTGTAACCTCTCCATTCTCGTGAATCCAAGCGTGTTCAGTTAATAATAACTGTTGTATCACTTCATTGAACTGCTCATCTACAAATCCTGTATTCATTGTAAATGATTTTTGAGTTTTAAAGTTATACGGAATCTTAGTAGCTTCATTAAGAGAGTAATTAACTACACTTGTAGTCTGTAAGGTATTCTCTTTATACTCCTCTTTGCTAATTGCTACATTGTCTGTTCTCTTTTTAAAGAAATAAAGGTCTTGTACTACTCCAAACTTGTTTACGAAAGCTACTTTGTAAGGTGTATATTTAGGGTCGCAAATGCAATAAACATCTAACTCAATTACTTTGCCTGTTCCTGTCGTTAATATTACTTTATTAAAAGGTGCTGAGGGAGATATTGGAGATACAACTATATTGCTGCTTGAATTTTTTAACACAGTCATATCAGCTTTTAATACTGTTGTATCAGCTTTAAAGTCTATTGTATCTACTGTTATTGGTGTAACATTATTACCGAATGTAGATTCTGAAACTAGACTTGTACCATTGTAATATTGTACTTTAAAAACACCACTATCTCCTGTTAGAATAGGTATATTTAATTGCTCATCGCAGTTATGATATATCTTAGTATTGCTTTGTAATAAATCGTAGCTCAATTCAGGGTTAATCGCATCTTGAAAGTACCCATAACCTGTAAAAGCTATTCCCTCTCCTTTTAAATCATCGTCTGTACTATCATCATCATATGTTCTTACAACCTCCCAACGTACCCAAGCATTTTGTTGTATGCTATAATAATCCCCTGTATAGATAATTTCTACATAGTCTTTTACTAACTCTCCTATCTCAAATACTATAATATCTTGACTTGCTGACTTTTCTTTGTATAAGGTATAAGTAGGATTGCTTGGTTCATTTGTACCATACTCCCCTGTATATACCCAAAGTCTTAATGTTGCACTTACTAAATTTGCCATATTCTATATTTTAAGGACAAGTTAAACTAAATCCTAAGTCGTTAATTGCTTGTATTATTAAATCCCTATAATAGTTAGGTTCGCTTGCATAAGATACTCCTGCTCTAACATCATAAACAAATTTATACTGACTTGTTAAATCTGCTAAATATGTTGAACCTCCGAAAACACCTGCACCACTCTCTATTGATTGTAGCATTTGTTTAAAAGCAGGGAAACCTACTACATTAAATACTACAGGTGTAACATAATCAGAAGCATTTGTAGTTAGTATATTTCTTAAATTAACTAAGTCAGTACTCAATGCTATATTTACACTGCCTGGATTAAAAGAACTTGTGTTTGGAAAGTAAATAGTTTGAGCCTCATCTTGAAATATAAAGTTTATACAGTTTGTTGCTCCTGGTACATCTGGCTCGTATGCCGCTACTTCAAAAGTCCTCTCATTTGACCAAGACTTTACTTGAACGTATTTGTCATATTCTGCTCCATCATCATTGTAGAATTGAACCAAACAAGATTTTAAGTTATTAGCTACCATTGACTGTAATGGAGGCAAAGTACTATTCATAGACCCTGAGCTATCAAACCAAATATTTATTTGTGTAGTTTGGTTAATTACAATAGGTGGTGCTATTGGGCAAGTAAAATCTACTGTATATTCGTCATTTACCAAAGGAGCATCTACTACCAACTCTACTAACTCAGGTTGTGAAGTAGTCTTTTGAATTTCTACAAAATTACTTGCTTTTGTACTAGGGTCTCCTGTTGCTATCTCTCCTATTGGTACACCTGCATTTAATAAATCTTGGTCGTATGTATCTAACCCTATATAATCAGTTGTACTTTCGTTTCCATCCCATTTTAAAGTAAATTTAGCAGGCACTTCACTACCGCTAATATCTACCCTAAAAGTACCTACCTCAGGTGTTTCTACTTGGTAAGTAACAACTCCTACATCAGTAGCTACATTGTGAGTATCTCCACAAGCTAAAGGAATAGTCTGAGGAGCGATTGGTGGTACTATTGGTGTTGGTGTTCCTGGAGCTACTTCTAAATAGTAAGGACTGCGTACGTTTATCTTTTTCATTATGTTGTAAATTCAAATAAATTGTCTATGTCTAATCCGAACTTCTCTATAAGCTCAGTTGGTAGATTATCAAATGCTTTCTCAAAAGGCTTAGTAAAAAACAAAGAAGGCTTTATGCCTTTCTCATAAATACTCCTCTGTAATATAAACCCTATTGTTCTATAGTTTCCTTTCTTGTATCTCCCTTTCTCGTCTCTTAGTCTTATATTCCTAGCCTTTGCCCATTCCATTAATGGTTGCATTGGTGGCTTCTTATTAGTGTACTCGTATATGGTGTTATATCGCTTCTTAGTACCACTTACTCCCTTGTCTATAAACTCTCCATAAGGTAGCATATAGAACTCTAGAGAGAATGAGTTAGGACTAACATTCAAGTCATATCCTAAGCTACCATACAAATCACTAGAGACATTCTTTTTCTGCTTAGACAAATTGCTCCTAGATTGCTGAATAACATACTTAGCAAACTTATTAAGAGCTGATTGTGTTTGTTTAAAACTAGCAGACATTTATATCATTCTCTATTATTACATCAAATGTAGCTGCCCATCCTGCTACTTGGTTTTCAAACCTATCTCTAAATGGCTCTAAGGAAGCGTCTCCTAGTACTTGGTACTGCTCTCTGTATAGTTGTCCGATTCTTAGTTTCTGAATAACCTTGTTAAGAACAGATAGCTGAGTGTTTAGCACATCTTGCTCATTGTCATTACCTACAAATATATCTGTCTCTCTTTCTTTAGACTGGTCTACTATATCCATAGCCAATATACTAATGTTGAATGTCAGCGTGTTCTCTGATGAGGTTACACTATTAACTATCATATGAGACAAAGGAAAGATAGTCTGTTTACTTAGGTCTACTTCTGTTAAGTCTCCTGTGGTTACAGTATTGACATTGACATCACTTAGTAGCGTGTCTTTAATGGTGTCTGTTAGTAAGTAGAATCCTCTTATTGATGTGTTCATTTCATTTTGCTTTTTAGTCTGTTTGCTTCTATCTCTGCTTTCTCTTTCTCAAAGGATAGCATCATAAAACATTTATGTACGCTTAATTTAGTGATATTTTCAAATCGTCTAATATCTCCCTGAGCGAGTGCGTAAACTGATTGATACCAACCCCACTTGCTTCCGAATTGAGATATTGCACTAAACTCGTCTCCTCCTGCTCCTCCAAATAGTTCATCATAGCTTGTGATAAGTCTATCCCTAAATGGTAAAAAAAAATAATGGAACTTATGACTGCATCTAATGGCATATCCTTCATTACTTCTCCGTCTCCTGCTTCATAGTCCACTATAGAGTATTTTTCTCCGTATTTGCTCTCTATTGGTCTGTAGAGAACTGCCATAGCTCTGTGCATATTTTCCCAGTCTCCTAAGAACGCATCTAAGTCAATGTACTCCCCTAGACTAATATCATCTAACTTAGGTATAAAGCCATACTCTACACCTTTCATTTTAAACTTAGTTACAAGCTGAGGTTTCTCATTGAACATATCCACCAAGATATTGCAGATACCATCTACATCAGCGTACTTCATTTTAAGAGTATCTGATAGTTTTACTCCACAGAATATCTCTATCATCTTAGAAGCTAGAAACTTCTCATCTTGGTTATTGTCTTGTATTTTAAGATACCTCTGATACTGGTCTAAAGTAACCTCTGATAAAGAGTCAGGTATTGTAATCTCTACTTTCATATCTATATAACGTATTTTTTAAGGCATTTTAGTTAAAGGTACAAAAAAAGACACCCATTTCTGAGTGCCTCTTTCATACTAACTAAACTTACTTGTTATTCAAACATAGCTGCAAGGGTCATTAAGCATACTGCTGCAGCTCCAAACAGTATGACAAAGGATATAAAGTAATATAAATTCTCAGGGTCTTTCTTAAGCCAATCTCTCATAATGGTATATTTTATCTTCTATTCTATTAATAACGTATTCTGATAGTAAATCTGTGATGTCTGTTTTATTGCCATCTACTGTAGTTGAGATAATCTCTATAGAGTCTGGACTAGATGGTTCAAAGTATCCACCTTCTTCTCCCTCGTCAAACTCATATTCTACTTCTAGTAAAATATCATCAATGTTAATCTGTATTGTACTCATAGTCTGTCTGTATTATAGGGGGCGGTTAAACCCCCTTGTTAGTTATATTCCGTAATAAATGCTATCCTCACAACAAGAACAAATACCCATATTACAATCTTGCTTTGCCATTTCAATTTTCTCTTGCTCAAAGATAGCATCGTATATAGCTTGCCCACTTCTGCTATGTCCATTCCAACCATTCAGTTGTTGATGTAATGGCATTTTTTGCTTAGGCATTTTAAACCAATCTTGCTTAAGTAACCAATCTTGATAGCTTTTAGGTGTGTTGCTAAAATTTTGTCCTTTGTACTTTCCGAATCTTAGTGTCATAATCTGTCTGTTTTGATTAATAATACCCAAATATACAAAATCCTTTTTGACTTATGCAAATTATTTAATAACTTTTTTTATCTAATAGCATATTTACCATAGTTAGGCTTGCTCAGTACATTGTAAGTTGCATATCTAAATGCGTCTATTAGGTGGTTGTTTTTATCTATTGGTATGTTGGTTAGCTTTCCAGTTTTATCCTCAGTCCACTTATAGTTTCTCATCTCTTGGATAAAATGGTCTCCCTCTATTTTTAGTTTGTATCTCCTTAGCACATCTATTCCTGCTTGGATAGAATCTCTACCTTTTATAGTTGCTCTTACTTGGTTTCCCATTCTCCTAAGCTCATCTATCAATCTAGGCTCTGCACTATCACAATATATCACTTTATTGATATTAGCCTCTCTAAGGAACTTATTTATATCTTGGGTAGTCATATGAGTCCTGTAGAGTAATTCTTTAGCATATAGCGTATCTTGGTCTCTATAGACCTCTACTAAAGTTGTTGGGTCATTAGTATATCCAAAGTCCATACCATAAGATAAGAATTGAGCTGATTCAGGTATCTTACCTTCTGAGAAACTAAAGATAGTTGCTTTAGATACTCCCTTTTGTCCTAGACCATATATTTGCCAGTATGTCTCATCTGTTTCTTTTAGCCTCTCAATCTCTGTTCTTATGTTAGGGTCTAGAAATGGATTGTCTTTGTAAGTAGTGATATAAAAATCACAGTCCTTTCTAGTTAGCACCTCATCATAAATAAAGTGATACTCGTCTGAAGGGTTGTAATCTAGTATGACTTGTTCCTCTGTTCTAAATATAAGTTGTTGCCAGTCCTCTTTGTTTATCTCATTAGCCTCATTGATGTACAGTAATTGTCTTTTACGACCTCTTACCTTTTGAGGTATGTCTAAGCTAATAAACTCTATTAGGTTGTTCTTTAGATTGTATTCAGAGTTAGACTTATTGTGGTCTGCTTCTGAGTAGATTTTATGCTTTTTAAGGATGTCTAAGAAGTCTCTCATTACTGTAGCTCTAAGAGATGGGAAGGTCTTTCTACAGATTGTTATTGTCTTTCCCTCGTGTCTTGCACAGTAGTCAAATATAATCCACAAAAGGATGTTATAAGTCTTACCTGACCTAGTACCACCCTGATGTGCAATTATCTTATGATTGTTGTTTACTAAACTCCTATATACCTTATTGGTTTGAATCCTCATTAGGGTCTATGATTTCAATTTCTATTTTAGTTGGAAAGCCTCCATCTATCTGATGCTCTTGTCTTTCTACATAGCCTCTATTCTTACCTTTGGTTTTTAAATAGAATAGAATCTCATTTGTCTTGTTTCCCTCTATGTTCTCAAATAGCTTACCCTCTACATAATCTATCCTAGCCTCATCTACTTCTATAATAGATTGTGCAAATTCCTCATCTTGCTCTTTCCATCTATGATAAGTCATTCTAGATATGTTAGCAGCTTCACAAGCAGCAGAGATTGTCTTGTGTTCTTTGTACGATTTTATAAACGCTTCTTTATCTTTCATTTTTGTAACATTTGTAACTATATAACGCTTAATTATTTATATCCCACAGTAACCTGAATCACACTCGTTAAAGTCATCATCAAATAATTCATACTGTGAGTTCCATTGTTTTATCTCATCATAACTCATATCTGTTCTCCATTGTGCATTGTTTACACTCTCTCTTTCTCTCTTAGCAAACCATTCTAATTTAGAATGGTGTTTATCCCACATCTTTCTAAGTAGCATAGGAGACTTATGAAAGCAACCTACACAGTTATTCATCCAAGCAAATCTAACAGGCTTATCTAACCAAAACTGTTCTATAGTGTCTTTGTATATATTTGAGTCTATTAGAGGAAAGCTAGGTTTCTGATATGGTATATCTTCCCATTTGTTTCTACCGTCTTTGTGTTTTCCGAATGTTGCTTTAAATTCACTAAGACCATCAGCATTACATCTGTCTAGCATATTCTTAGCTCTCCTAGTTTCATTTGCTCTGAATCCTATTCTCATTTCTATAGGCTCTCCTATTTGTTCTGCCCACCAGTAGAACATAGGTTCTATTTTCATTTCTACAGTACAGAATCTCTGAACCTTATTAGGTAAATATACTTTATCTTTTCTAGTGGTTATATTGTCAAATGTCTTTCCAGTAACCCAAGTAATCTTTCTACCTATAAACTGCTCTAAGTCTAACATAGTATAAACAATCATATCATCCTCAGCAGTTCCTATGAATGGTGCTTGTATTCTGTCCTCTATCTCTTGTCTTATTTTCTTATCAGGGAACATAGCATTTTTATCCTCAATCCTAACAAGAGAGAATACATCATAGTCTGCAGGATAGTTAGCTGCAATATAGCTAGAGGTTTTACCTCCACTTAGACTGTTTACTGTTTTCATATTAGACTCTTAATTTGTTGATATCCCACAACACTCCTAATTCATTCAGAACAGTTTTAAGACTGGTTACTTTCTTTGCATCTAACCAACTACCATTATAGTAGTAAGAGTTAAGAGAGCAATCAGATAAAGGTATGTCTTTAGTATCATCTTTAAAGTCGTGGGTAACAAATAATACTATTGATTTATCAGTTCTCCAACTATCACATACTCTCTCTAGTAATAGTCTTTGTCCTGTGGGTATTTTATTGTTTAGCCTCTTGACCTCTATTAGTATTAGAGCTTCATTATCAAACTCTAGTACTGCATCTATATCTGATGGATGTATCTTTCCATTCTCTACTCCTGAGAAGTCTATGGCTTGCTTTACCTGATTGCTGTTTCTTATTAGACTCATTAAAACATTGTTAGTTGTGCTTGGTGTTGTGCTAGCCTCTTAGTTGCTATATCAAAATAGTTATTATCCATTTCAATACCTATAAAGTTTCTGTTTGTGTTTACACAAGCTACTCCTGTGCTTCCGCTCCCCATTGTAAAGTCTAAAACCGTTTCGTTTTCGTTAGTGTACGTCTTTATAAGATATTCCATTAATAATATAGGTTTTTGAGTTGGGTGCAAACCGCTTTTATCTTTGCTTAAATTATTAATAACAGGTATTTGCGTTAATAAAGCTCTAGGATATCCGAACTCATTACTATTATCATTATCAACTTGATGGTATTTACCGTAATTATCCGTTTGATGTTCTTTAGATTTACCCATATTTCCAGTAGTATTTTTCTTGTATGGTTGTGGGTTGTAAGTGGGTTGTTTCTTATAAAACACGCTTATTGTTTCGTTGTTTCTTAATGGTTGTTTTTTAGCGTTTAAAAAACCTGTACACCTCTTCTTATCCCAAATCCAATCATACTTAAACATCTTTGGATTACTCATTACTAAAGCACTTGTAAAAGGTTGGCTTCCAAATAAAACTATTGCGCCATTAGGTTTTATAATCCTATTTAGTTGCTGCCACATTAAATCAAAAGGAATAACACTATCCCATTTGCAAGCAGTAGTTCCATAAGGAGGGTCTGTTATAATAGCATCAATACTTCCATTAGGTATTTGTTTCATTACTTCTAAACAATCTCCTTTGTGTAATTCTATCATACTGTTTCTATTTGCTTATCTCTTTCATACATTATTGTAACTATCTTATTTAGCCTCTTGATGTTATTAGGACTTAGGTAGTTTAGGTTTTGTCTTATCATAGACTTTTGTAGTCTTGTATGTTGGTTAGTATCTTGGAATGTATCCAACCACTTGTCTATGTTCTTATTGTATCTCCTATAGGTCTCAAAGTTTTTTAGAGCGTGTAAGGCAGTAGCGTGGTCATAAGGCTTTCCATTTGATTTATAGAATCTTGATAACTCCGCTAGAGTAAAGTTTAGATTGTTGTATAACAAAAATGTTAGAGTTGCTCTTACATCTATGTACGCTCTTTGTCTTGTGTGTCTAAATGGACTTAGTCCTGATAGTTCTTCTAGTTCTCTAGCTATCTCTAGTGCATCTGTTATTTTCTTCATCTTATCTTAGTTTATAGTATTCCTTCTAAATAATATCCATCAATGTCTACACCATCTATAAAGAATGTCTTGTAGGTTTCTATAGCGTTTCTTACTTTCTGTTCTCCACTTAAATAGAACTCCTCTGAGCAATGGTAGATACCTATGTCTAGACTTGCTTTGTCTAATGCTATAAATGTAAACTGGTCATAGGTCTTATCAAA
>Ga0209555_10003204_pt1 | contig 11062 bp, 7 predicted proteins | sample SaaInl85LU_5_DNA_FD_184643 | JGI IMG/M metagenome (GOLD analysis project Ga0209555, IMG submission 184643) | Marine microbial communities from expanding oxygen minimum zones in the Saanich Inlet - ESP_85LU_5_DNA (SPAdes) (version 2) | ecosystem: Environmental > Aquatic > Marine > Intertidal zone... | reverse complement strand
TCGGCGCGTGCCCAGCTGAGATCGGCGAGATTGATGTCGCTGATCGTCAGCGTCTCGACATTCTCGCTCGCCTCGGCGGCGATTCCGTCGCGGGCGAAGGGGAAATCGCAGGGGGTCAGAATGCAGCTTTGGGCGTACTGAATATCCATATTGTTCACTTTAGGCAAGTTGCCCACGTTACCGGACATCACCACGTAGATCTGATTTTCCACCGCGCGGGCCTGGCAGCAGTAACGCACCCGCAGATAGCTTTGGCGTTCGTCGGTACAAAATGGCACGAACAGGATGGAAATGCCCTGATCCGTCAGATGGCGAGCCAGTTCAGGAAACTCTGAGTCATAGCAGATCAGTACGCCAATGGGGCCACAATCGGTTTCGATGGCTTTCAGTGTGTTGCCACCCTCAATATTCCACCAGTACACCTCGTTCGGTGTGGGGTGAATCTTGGGTTGTTCGTGAATGGTGCCGTCCCGCAGGAAGATATAAGCGATGTTTTCCACTCGACCGTTGGGCATGATGGTGGGGTGGGAGCCGCCGATAATATTAATGTTGTAGCGGATCGACATGTCGCGCAATGCTTCTTTAAATGCCGGGGTGTACTTGGTCAGTGCTTCCATGGATTCCATGGGAGACAGCGCCTGATCCTCTATGGACAACAGTTGCAGGGCAAACAGTTCAGGGAACACCACAAAGTCGCCCTTGTAGTCCGCCACCACATCGACAAAATATTCAACGATCGACAGAAATTCCTCGAACGTGTGTACTCGCCGCTGCATGTATTGAACCGAGCCAATGCGAATAGAGTCGGGCACCCGGCCGCCATACTTTTTCTTGCTGGTGGCGGGTTCTTCCACGGGCACCATGGGGTTGCGCCACATCAGATGAACGGCGTAGCCCATGGACTGGATATCCGCATCAAGATAGTGAGGAATGATACCGATCACTTCAAAGCCATTGTGCAGCTGAAATGACAGCACTTGATCCCGCTGCTTCTTCTGAATGACCTGCTCAACGTACTCTTCCACGCTGCTGAACCGCTTCAGACGATTGGACAGGGAGGGCAGACGCCCACCAAACACGATGCCTTTCAGCCCCAGGCTTTGGCACAGCTTTTTGCGCTCGTTGTATAGCCGTTGACCCAGGCGATACCCCCGGTATTCGGGATCAATAGCCACTTCCATACCATACAGCCAGTCGCCATCTGGGTCGTGGCGAGAGGCATAGCCATTACCGGTAATTTCAGTCCAGTTGTGTTTTTTCAGTGCCAGATCCTCACCAATGCGAAAGGTGGCACAGTAGCCTACGATTTTGTCACCAATGACGATGACAAATTGCCCCTGGGGGAAATGGTTGATCTGGCCGGTAACGGCACCCTCCGAGTAACCGTACATGCCAGTGCTGGCATACACCCGGCTGCTTAGATCGCAGATGGCGCTGGCATCTGCGGTGGTGGCATTGCGGATTACAATTTGGTTTTTAGGGTCGGAAAGCGTGTTTTTGGTGGCCATATACTGCCCTTCGAGGTAAGAGTGAGAGGCTCAGTATATGGCTTTTGGCGTAACAACTCGACGGTTATTGATTACTCGTCCAAAGGCGGAATCAACTGCCCCTGGAAGCCGATCTGCTGTGCTGTTTTGCAGAAACTGTCGAAATCTTTGACGTCAGCATCCTCTTGCTCAAGCAGAACCAGCGCTTCCACCAGGCAGCCCGGTATGGCCCGGTTGTTCCAGCCCGGCATTCTTGGCCACATGGAAAACTCCTCGTGAAACAATACGATCTTTTCCACCTCAATGCCCATCACCTGAAGCTCTTGGCGGGCTTCCATGCTGATGCAGGGGTGGGTGTCATCGGCCACCAGAGAACCCGCTGGCAGATGTGCCTTCAGATCCCGGATAACATCGCCATGGTGGGTCAGGCCGATGAACAATTTGCAGTTATCCAATATGGCGGGGTCGCCGCTGCGGATGATTTTTCCAATGGGCGTGTACACTTCTTCCTGCTTGGTGTAACGGGGGTCAAAGGCGATGACTGTGCGGTAGACTCGGGTTAAGTCTTCACACACCAGATTGCCAATGCGACCAGCGCCACCCAGCACGGTGATCACGTTCTCATGTTTGTATTGGGGGCGCATTTGCATTTGCCTGCCGATATCCCAAATCATGTAACGGGTGCCCATGGAGCCATCCACATAGGGTGGCTCGATCGCCTGGCCTGCCTTCATGACAAAGTTGGGCAACCTGCCGACAAGTGCGATGGTGTTGATGTGCGGGAACTCCTCCTGCAATTGCTGCAGATAGGTTTTCACTTTGGCGGAATCGTCAGCCAGTTCGTGTTCGTAGAACTTGGATGCCACCATGATACCTGTGCGATTGCGGTTGCGAATGACGCTGCCGATCATCAGCGGGGGAATCAGTTTGCTCATGAATGGCGTGTAATAGGTTCCTACATCTTTTTCATTGCCGTAAACGGCGAAAATATAAGTAGGTTTAATCAGTCGTAATAAGGCTTTGCGCAAAATGGTGTTGGTAAGCAAAACCGCTAGGCGTCTTGTGTTTTTCCAGAACCCCCGCTTGATAGCCACTTTGGTGCGTTGATACCAAGGGGCGGTCTGGATGATTCCACTGATGTCCTGTTCAGAAAAACGAATGTGATCCAGGGCCAGGCCGATCTGATTGTCTGACACTCGGATAATGGTTGCAGGTACAGAGAAATTGGCTAAGCGGTCGAAGGTTACATTCACCGTTTGCCCTGGTTTTAGTTGCAGTTCAGCAGGTTTGGCTATGGATAAGCCACTTTCTGAAACATCTCTGGTGCTGCTGGTGAGTCCGTTATCATCAAGGTTAACGGATACAGGGGTTTTGATATTCGTGCGCTCGTGGCGACGATACTCTCCGTGTAGCGTGCTCATTTCTAAGATCCATCTATAATGATTGAGTACATGGAAAGTCTGGCCTAGATTTTCGATTCGTCAAAACGAGAGTGCAGAATATTGAACGGATTCAACTTTTCGATGAGGACTTGGAAAAGGCCTTGCCGATTTGGGAACTTGTTGCTTGCTGGTTTTTTTCTAGCCAGTTTTTCATTGTGTGCAGCGGCATCACAGCCAGATGAACCCAATTACGACTATTACAACCTGAATGCATTTATTAGCTATGTTGTTGATGATGGTAAGAATTTTCTGCCAAGTGATGCGTTGCGCCAGGCCGAGTGGGTGCGGAACACCGGCGGCGAAGTGCTTAACTTCGGTTTCGTGGATTACGCCGTCTGGTTGAAACTGAGTCTGGATTTGACAACCTATCAGTCGGATCGCTGGCATTTGGTCATTCCTTATCCGCTGTTACAGAATGTCGAAGTGTTTGCGTTTTCCGAGCAGTCTCAGAAACTGCTGTGGCGTAGCAACTTACGTGAAATACGACAAGATCCCAAAACGTTCCGCTCCAATAACATTAATTTTCCTATTCCTGATGAATTGTCCGGCAAGGTGGATTTTCTATTACGCATTGAATCCACCACCTCTCTGCAGATGCCGGTGGAACTCTGGACAGTAGAATACCTGGTTGCCCGGCAGAATATGGAAGCGCTGCTGTGGGGGCTGTATTTTGGCGTCATTGTGGCGCTCCTGCTGTATAACAGTTTTTTGTTTATTTCCATGGGCGACAAAACCTACGGCTATTACGTGATGACGCTGGTGTCGTTAGTGATGTTGATGCTTGCCATTTCAGGTTTGGGTGCTCGCTACTTATGGACTAATCCTGAGTTGACGGGATACGTGCTTCCTGTGTCGGCCTGTTTGGCACTGTTCTGGCTGCTGTGTTTTTCCCTCAGTTTTTTGAGCAACGAATGCCTCAAGCCCTGGTTGCGTTTGGCAATGAAAGCCATGTGTGCGGGTAATCTACTGGTTGCAGTTTATGTCCTTTACGCTCCAGAGTCGGGAGCATTCCTGGCAGGCTGTGTGGGTGTGATCTCGATGGTGCTGGTCTTGGTTGCCGGCGTTGGATCATTGTTTTCCGGCGTAGAGATCGCCCGTTATTTTGTTTTTGCCACAGCGGCTTTTGTGTTGGGGACAAGCTTGTATCTGGCTAATATTTTTGGCTGGGTTGCGCCTTCGCGGTTAACCAATCACGCTTTTCAGGGTGGCTCCATGTTGGAGGCGCTGCTGTTTTCGTTTGCCCTGGCTCATAGAATAAAAGAAGAGCGCCGTCACAAGCTGATCGCCATGGAGAAAATGAAAGCGGCCCAGTATGCCACCGTACAGGTGCAAGAGCAGGCTCTGGATCAGGCCCTGCATGACCCTATTACCAGGTTTCCGAATGATGCATTTTTGTTAAACCGAGTGGGCGAATTGATCGATCACCGATCCGGGTGCGATTCTTTTGCTTTAGTGCTGCTTTCGTTTCCCCAATTCAAGGAAATATCCTCATCAATGGGGCGTCGCCTTGCGGAGGATTTGTTTTCCAAGGTGGCGATTCGTGTTAACAGTGAATTATGTGGGGACATCCAGTCTATCGCAGTTGAAACATCACAGCGCTTCTTTGTTTCAGTCACTGAGTTTGGAAGCCTGGCTTTTTTAGTGAAAATGGGCGAAGGCTATCGATCGATACATGACTTTCTCGATCACCTGATGCACTTGCGTGAAGCAGCCTTTGATGTGGGGGGGATGTCCACCCGACTGAAAGCATTTTGCGGTATCGCCACCTATCCCAGGCACGGTGACAGAGCGGATCTGCTGGTGCAGCATGCCAGTGCTGCCAGGGACTATTGTTCCCGCACGCCGGAGGATGTGACTATCTACAGTTCCGATATTGATGCCTATGGTCGGCGTCGTTTGGCCATTGTGGGTGAGCTGATCAATGCTATTTCTGCCCGCGATCTGGAGCTGTACCTGCAACCGCAGTTTGACTGTCGATCCAATCGTTTGTGCGGTGCGGAAGTGCTGTTGCGCTGGAACAGTGAGAAGTTTGGTGTGGTGTCTCCGGTTGAATTTATCGATGTGGCCGAAGAGGCTGGGTTGATGCCTGAACTGACCCGGTTTGTGATCGAGGAATCGTTTACGGTATTGCGCAGTTTTAATGAGAACGGGCATATCCTGACATTAAGTATTAATCTTTCAATTCAGAATCTGATGGAAGCGAAATTGATTTCTTTTGTCACCGCTATGGCAGATAAATATATGATTAACCTGTCTGAGGTGGTGTTCGAGGTTACCGAAACCACCACCAGTGATAATTTTGAAACGGTGATAGAGAACCTGAATCAGCTGGCTTCGACGGGTTGCAGTATTGCGCTGGATGATTACGGAACTGGCTATTCGTCGTTGGCCTATCTGAGCCGACTGCCGATACATGAGCTTAAAATAGATCGCAGTTTTATAAGTCAGATGGGGCGTAACGACAGCGATTATCGAATCGTGGAAAACACGGTGAAATTGGCGCGGGCTTTACAGATCCAGACGGTTGCGGAGGGCGTGGAAGACCAGGATACCTTGGTCAGTGTAACTCGTTTGGGGTGTGATCGAGTGCAAGGGTTCTATCTGGCCAAGCCGATGCCGGTATCTCAGTTCCGCGATTGGGTACTGCGTCGAGCCAGTTGACTGTCCATTGCTTCCCGAAAGCGCAATCCGCTGTTGTCTGCCTGCAACAATTTCACCCAGATCGCTATTTTCCTTTCGATGGTATTCATAACATCGGTAAAGGCCTGTTGTCGTTCAGTGGAGGATTGGGTGATTTTAGATGGATCGGGCAGCCCCCAATGCACCATGGAAACATTGCTCATCCAGGTTGGGCAGGTTTCCCCTGCGGCCTGTTGGCACACCGCTACGGCGTAATCGGGAGCAAACTCGGCCATCTCATGCCAGGATTTGCTGTGTAAGCCATCGATGTTCACACCCCGTTGCAGCAGGTTGGTGAGGGTTTCTGGATGAACCTGACCCTCTGGGCTGCTGCCAGCGCTGGCGGCGATCAGGTAATTACCCCCTTGATGACGGGTCAGTGCTTCTGCCAGGATGCTGCGGCAGCGGTTATGGGTACAAAGAAACAGTATCCGGGCTGGTCTCGGGTTCATGAAAATCCTTATTATGTATCTTGTAAATGAGCGCCATTCGACAGTTTGATGCAGAATCCGGCAAATTGTTTCAGGCTTCGCTATTATTGTTATGCGGTTAATCGTAACTATCAGAAATATAAAGATTAAAGGTTCTTGAATGAAGAAATTAGCGGTGTACGTGGTTGTGATCACGATTGGGGTGTTGCTGAGCTTTCCAATGGTCTCCGGTATTAAGCTGAAAGAGGCTTATCTGCAGCGCATTGGTGCAATGCCGAAACAGCCGGGGGTGATGCTGTTCAGTGAATCCTACGACAGGGGATGGTTTCGCTCAAGTGCGGTGACGCGGGTGGAGTTGGATCTGGAGCAATGGTTGGGGGCCGCCGAATACACCAGCAAGCCGGTAAACGTTCTGGTACGTTCTGATTTTTATCATGGCCCGGTGTTGCTGACAGATTTGGGGCTGAGGTTTGGGTTGGGTTATGGTTCGCTTTCTTTCTCGGGGTCAGATGTTGCCGGGGTTGAGCAGGCGTTGTCTGAGTGGATGCAAGCCGCTCCGCTGACCGTTCGTACCTTGATCAATATGGATCAGTCTGCGCACACCGAAATCAGTATTGCAGCGTATGAAGCAGATCACGGCGACGATCACATTCGCTTTGGTGGCATCAATGGCACCCTTATTACCGATGCGAATCTCACCAAATTCGACGGTTCTATGCGGGTGAATGCCAGCAGTGTTCTGACCACTGGATACGTTATGGATCTGGGTGAGTCGTCTGGCTCCATGAGCTATCAGGGTAAAAACCCCTACACCATGGTTGGTGAGACCGTGTTTAGTTTCCCCAGTGTGTCTATCACGGGAAAGGAGGTATCCACCGTAATACAGGGCTTAAATCTTAACAGCGGAACCCAGTTGAATCAGGGTAAGTTGGATTACTTTCAGACGATTGAGGTCGACAGCGTGGAATCACCGCTGCCGATCACCTCTGGCCGCTGGCATTTGGAATTTACCGGGTTGTCTCCTGCGGGGTTGGAAGCCTGGTCTGACTTTTCTCTGCAGCTTCAGGAGCTGAGCCAGGCCGGACAATTGCCGTTGGACGAAGTGGGTGAGCCTGCGCTCACGCCTGAACTGGAGGCGAAAATGGAGCAGATAATGCAGGAGCTACTGCAGCCAGGCTTGGGGTTTTCACAACGGCTTGATGTACAGGCTCTGGGTACAGGGCACAGTGCGGAGATGGCGTTAAGTTTTGTTGGTCTGCCTGGAAAGATATCCTTTTCGCAAGCAGAAGATCCGCTGCAGTATCTGCAGGCTTTCAAAGGGGATCTGGATGTGGAGCTGGACGAACAGGCTATTATGAACAGTCCGCTGGCTGATTCTTTGATGCCTTTTGTGCAGCAGGGGTTGTTGATGCCGCAGGATGGCAAGCTTGCCATGGAGGTAAGGCTGGCAGATGGCATATTGCTGTTAAATGGCAGCCCTGTGCCGATTGATGCATTACTGCAGTCTGCCATGGAGCCGCAAGCAGAGCCCGAAACGACGTCGCAAATGGAGTCGGCACAGTAAGTGTTTTAAGGATGTGTTTGGCCTAGCCTGCGGGTAATGGAGCCAAAGGCGGCTCCCAGAAACACAGCGCGCAGCAGAACAAAGCAAACAAACGCACCCCAAAGGCCAGTGTTGCCGTGAGATGCAGTTAACCAATAACAGAGTAAAAGGAAACCGCAGGCAGAAAGCACCGAAGCATTGCGTAGCGGGCCGGTGGTGGTGGTGCCGATGAACAAGCCGTCTAACTGAAATGCAGCAAATGATACCGCTACGTAGAGTGCGCACCAGGCGAGATATGAGGACGCCGTGCGCTGTACGTTGGGGAGGTCAGTGAGTAGGGCCAGCAAGGTATCACCGAACACTATGATGAGCACGGCTAACAGCAGTGCCGTTGCGGCGGCCAGTGATGTGGAGCGTTTGACCGTGATCAAAAAGCTCTCTCGCTGACCGTTACCAAGAGCCCGCCCCGCCAGTGATTCGCTCGCAAAGGCAAAGCCGTCCAGAAAAAATGCGCTGAAGGATATAAACTGCAAAAGAATGTGATTGGCTGCCAGGGTGATGTCGCCAAATCGGGCGCTTTGGTCGGTGAACACCGCAAAGCCTAACAGCAAAAACAAAGTACGAATCATCAAATTGCCGTTTGCTTTCAGAACCGGCATCAACTTCTCGTGCGCTAATAGTTGACGCCAGTGCAGGCTGAGACGGGCTCGAGTCACTCTCATTTGATGTTGGTACACCAGCCGCAGAGCAATTCCAAACGTGATCCATTCTGACAGGGCCGTGCCCAACGCAATGCCGCTGGCGCCCATATCCCAATAGCCGGCAAACAGATAATCCAAAGTAATATTGAGCCCGTTCAGGATCAGCTGTACCAACAGCAGCATGCGGCTCAGACCCCGGCCGATCAAATACCCCATCAGAGCATAGGTGCCCAAGGTGGCCGGGGCGCCCCAGATACGGATGGAAAAATAATTCGCCGCTATGTTCTCTACCGTGTCGCTGGCACCGAACAATGTCAGGGCAGTGTGCAGCAGAGGCCACTGCAGCAACATCAGCCCCAGGCCGATCAAAACGCCCATGAGTAGAGCGCGCAATGTGGTTTCCACAATTGCCTGATTATCATCGCGGCCCACAGCTTGAGCCACAAAGCCGGTAGTGCTCATGCGTAAGAAGCCGAAGCCCCAATAAATAAAGTTGAACAGCAGTGCCCCCAGGGCAATGGCCCCCAGGTGTTGGGGGCTGGCGGTATGGCCGATAATGGCAGTGTCCGCCAGGCCGAGCAGGGGGGTGGCGCTGTTGGCCAGGATGATGGGCCAGGTCAAATGCAGTATTTGACGATAGCTCGGGGCAGGGTTATGGCCAGGGCTGTGAGTTTGGTGCTTGTTCATTCCGGCAGATCGGCCCTGCTGAATCCAATCAGGGTGATTTCAGAGGGTGCGCCAAATCGCTTGGGTGGCCCCCAGTAGCCAGTGCCCCGGCTGACGTAAATCCACATGGTTTCAAACCAGTGCAGACCGCTGGTGAATGGCTGTTGCAGCGGAACAAAGTGATTCCACGGCCAGAACTGGCCGCCGTGGGTGTGACCGGAAAGCTGCACATGTGCGCCGCATTTTAGTGCCTGAAACAAGGATCGCGGCTGGTGGGCCAGCAGTATTTTCAGGCCTGCGTCTGCGGGTGCAGTATGCAAAGCTTGTTGAGGGTTACTGCGATGGCTTTCATCAAATTGGTGGGCTGAGTAATCAGTGATCCCGGCCATCACAATCTGCTCCCCGTTGTGATGAATGACTTCATGTTCGTTCATCAGCACTCGTATGCCCAATTGCTGCAGCAATTCAATCCACTCAGAGGCACCGGAATAGTATTCGTGATTGCCGGTTACGAAGAACGAGCCGTAACGGGACTGCAGCTCTGCCAGTGGCGTGGCTTCCTTTCCAAGACGCTTAACCCTGCCGTCCACCAGGTCACCGGTAATCACCACCGCATCGGCGTTCAGACGATTGACCCGCTGCACAACCTTGTTTAGAAAACGACGTTTAATGGTGGGGCCGATATGGATATCGCTCAATTGCACGATTTTGAAATCGTTTAAACCTTCGGGCAAATGACTGATGGGAATGTCTACTTTAACCACCCGTGGCCCGAACCAGATGTTGGCGAATCCAACAGCACTCAGCAGCAGGCTGGCAATGACCACAGTCAGTGCGCTGATGTTTAGCCACTGATCGCCAAGCAATGAATGGCCTGTGCTCCATTGAGCCACCCAAAGCGATACAATCAATCCATCCCTTACCAGGGTGAAAACAAACAGGCTGGACAGGAAGCCCATAAAAACCAAACCGCTCCAGATGATCAATGTGTTCAGCAAGGAATGATCCTTGCGGCTCTGGATCATCGCCAGAGGAATGAGCGCAGTAGACAGCACCAGTAAAAACACCAGAGCCCAGCGCCCACCCGCAACATAGGAAAGCGCAGGTATCAGGCGTAATCCTACGTATAGGTGCATCAACGCTGATACCGCGTACAGTGCCAAAATCAATTTGCTGGTACGGCGCACAATTCAACCTCTGGCTAGGGCAGGGAATGGGGCTAAAGTGTAAGGTGGCTGGGCACCAGTGTATACTGGCGCAAATTCTGGGGACACCGTTTATGTCTAAACAAAAAATATCAGAACAGTTTGATCTGGGATACCCTACCAACTTGATGCAGTTGCTGTTGAATTATTACGAATGGTTCGATAACAGCCTGCAGCATGCACTGGCCGCCAATGGAGAAAAAGCCTTCAGCAAGGCCCAGTCGGCGGTGTTTGTCAATTTGGCTGAAGGCCGCAATACAGCAGTGGACATTGCCCGTCATATAGGGGTCAGCAAGCAAGCGGTGAATAAAACGGTCAATGAATTGGTGGAACGGGGATTTCTGGCGCTGGTGGTGGACAGTGAAGATAAACGCAGCCGACGAATTTTACCTACTGAGGCCGGCATGGAGAAAGGTCGGCAGGCGGCGAAGGCGTTATTTGAACTGGAGCAAGAGCTGGCCCGCCGCATAGGTGGAGAGCAGGCCAAGGCGTTGCGGACGATTTTGGAGCAGTCGCCGGGGCCGATATTTGAAGCTAAATAAAGGCAGGTTTAACGATTGCGAGAAAAATCACCATGGGCATGAATATCGTAATCAGCGGCGTGGTGATACGGAAAAACGTCCAGTGATGCTGAATATATCGTTCGTATTTTTCTTCTGTTCCCGTGCGCTTGATATAGTGCTTGTTACCACCAAAATGAGATAACCAGTAATCGAAAATCTCAATGGGCACGAAGACAAACGCAACGATACCCAGTTTAAACAGCAACCAGTTGAAGTCCAGATTCCATCCCCCCAGCATAAACAGTAATCCTCCACTGATCAGCAGCACCGGGAACGCGGTGTGTTCTATGATGGCGCCCCGATCAAACTGTTCGAATGCGGCGTTTCTCTGTTGCTTCAGTAGGG
>Ga0209555_10003198_pt1 | contig 11073 bp, 16 predicted proteins | sample SaaInl85LU_5_DNA_FD_184643 | JGI IMG/M metagenome (GOLD analysis project Ga0209555, IMG submission 184643) | Marine microbial communities from expanding oxygen minimum zones in the Saanich Inlet - ESP_85LU_5_DNA (SPAdes) (version 2) | ecosystem: Environmental > Aquatic > Marine > Intertidal... | reverse complement strand
CTGCCATTGATCGTGCTTTAGGATTTTAATAGAGGGCATATGGATAAGATATAAATCTAATACTAATAATAAAATCTACTTTATGCTGCTATCTTACAATCCTGACATTTTAAATAAATTTAAAAATTATATTAAATTCATATCCAAATAATAAAATAATATATTTTGCTTCAAAAGTCAATAAATAGTTCTATTTCAACTATTTATTTAAATTATTTATTGACTTTTGAATAAGGCTTATGATAGATTACTATTTAAGCTAAATTAAAAGATAGCTGAAAGCCCGGATAGCTCAGTTGGTAGAGCAGTGGATTGAAGATCCTCGTGTCACCAGTTCGAATCTGGTTCTGGGCATTTTAAAATAATTTATAGATCGAAATTCAAGAATTTTGTTTTCTTTGGATCAAATTTTAATTTGATTGTTCCAATTGGACCGTTTCGTTGTTTTGCAATAATTAATTCTGTTAAATAATAATCTTGTGGTTGATTTTGTTCTCGATACAGATCTTTATTTTTATATAACATTAGTACTAAGTCAGCATCTTGTTCAATCGAACCACTTTCTCGTAAATCTGATAAAATGGGTTTTTTATCAATTCGGTTTTCAACACTTCGACTTAATTGTGATAAAGTAATAATTGGAATGTTAAATTCCCTAGCAAGTTTTTTTAAAGCACGAGTAATTATAGATAACTCTTGAACTCGACTTTCTGTCTTAGAAGTTGGATTTTGCATTAATTGAAGATAATCGATCACGATTAAACCGATCTGACTTTGTTCGAAAAGAATTGTTTTTATTTTTGAATGAATATCTTGAATGGATAAATCTGGTGTATCATCAATAAAGAATGGGATTTTTGACATAATTTTTATTATTTTATTTAATTTTACCCAATCATTTTGATATAATTTACCACTTTTTAATCTTGCTTGATTGATATTTGCTTCAATAGATAATAACCTATAGATTATTTGTTCTTTCGACATTTCTAAGCTAAAAAATAAAACTGGCAATTTTGAATCTCGAATTACATTAAGTGCTATATTTAAAACCAATGCTGTTTTACCTATAGAAGGGCGACCAGCAACAATAATTAAATCAGACTTTTGAAATCCTTGAGTTAATAAATCTAGATCGTGATAACCTGACGATAAACCTGCCAATGTAGGACTTAAGGATTTCTTTTTTAATTCAATAAACACACTATTTAATAATTCGGCACTACTGAATAATTTTTGAGTTTTTATCTCGGTAACTAAATTAAATAGTTTATTTTCAAAATCATTAATTATATTTTCAAGTGAAATATTAGTAATATAACCAGAATTTATTATTTCATATCCGAGTTTAATAAGTTTGCGTCTTAAAAATTTATCATTTAATAACCGAATATATTCTTCAAGATAGACTAAATTTGGAACTTGACTTATTAATTCAATTAAAACTTTTATTCCCCCGATTTTTTCTAATAATCCATTATCCTGCAAAAATGTAATTAAAGTTAGAATATCAATTGGTAATTTATTTTTAGACATAAAAATAATCGCTTTATAAATTTCTTGATGATTTTTAAAATAAAACGCTTCCACTGCTAAAATTTCTAATGTTAATTCAACAGATTCATTACTTACCAATAAACAATTTAAAACCATTTTTTCAGCTAAAAAATTATGAGGTAAATGTTTTTGAATTCGTATTTGTTGGTTCATTTTTTTAGATGATGATTACATTGTTGAACTTAAAAAATTACTTAAAGTCTAAAATCTTGTAATTTCAGTTTATTAATATTATAGTACTTTATACGCGTCCTTAGTTCAGTTGGTAGAACGCTAGTCTCCAAAATTAGATGTCGAGGGTTCAAGTCCTTCAGGGCGCGCTACTCTTTTAGTAAGAGGTTTTAACTTTTCATTAATAGAATTTAAATAACTAAACATTTTGTAATTAATTTACTGTGTAAAAAATTAAAATAACTTTTACTAATTTTTTAGTAAATCTCAAATTATTGTTAACGCGATATAATAGATTACTAAGATTTTGAAAAAGTTAAATTTTTTTATCGAATTATAATATAAAATTTTCATGGCTAAAAAAATTACTGCATTAATCAAACTAGCTTTACCTGCAGGTAAAGCAACACCTGCACCTCCAGTCGGACCTGCATTAGGTCAACATGGTGTTAATATTGCTGGATTCTGTAAAGAATATAACGCAAAAACTAATGATAAAACAGGACTTATTATTCCTGTAGAAATCTCAGTTTATGAAGATAGAAGTTATACCTTCATTCTTAAAACACCTCCTGCGTCTGTTCTACTTGCTAACGCAGCGAAAATTAAAAAAGGTTCATCAACTCCAAATCGAGTAAGTGTAGGATCTGTGACAAAAGCACAATTGGAAGAAATTGCTGCAACAAAATTACCAGATTTAAATACTACAAAAATTAGTAGTGCGATGAAAATTGTTGAAGGAACTGCCCGAAATATGGGTATCTCCATTGTAGATTAAATTCAAATGAAATAAATTTTAAATGGATAAAAATTATGCGAAAAGTATCACGTCGTCATAAAGAAAATATAGAAAAAACTAATACAATCGTTTATTCGACCTTAGACGAAGCGATTGTAGCATTAAAGTCAACAGCGACGACAAAATTTGTTGAAACTGTAGAACTTCATGCAAATTTAAATATCGATCCAAAATACGCAGATCAACAATTGCGAACAACTGTAACTTTACCTAACGGTGTTGGTAAACAAGTAAAAATTGCAGTTTTAACAGATGAAGATAATTTTGCAGAAGCAAATTCAGCTGGTGCAGATATTGTAGGTAATGACGATCTAATTGAGCAAATTAATCAAGGTAATATTGAATTTGACTTATTAGTAACAACACCAAATATGATGCCAAAATTAGCAAAATTGGGCCGAGTTCTTGGACCAAAAGGGCTGATGCCATCTCCAAAATCAGGTACCGTAACAAGTACATTAGATTCAACATTAACTGAATTTAAAAAAGGTAAATTTGAATACAAAGCAGACAAGACTGGAATTGTACATGTTAGTTTCGGTAAGTCAGATTTTGAAAACAATCAATTAGCTGAGAATTTAGAAGCATTATATAAATCTATTGAGCAAAATCGTCCATCAGGAGTTAAAGGTAAATATTTTAAAAGTTTATTTATCTGCACAACTATGGGATCTTCGATTAGATTAGCTGAAGAAATCTTTGCTTAAACTTTTAGACCAACTTTCAAAAAATTAAAATTTTATTAATATAACCAATATTTATTATGTCAGAAAAAATCGATCAAATCGTTGAAGATTTAAAAACTTTAACATTATTAGAAGCTTCAGAATTAGTAAGTAAAATCGAAGAAACATTTGGTGTAGATGCTTCTGCAGCTGCCGGTGGTGGAGTTGTAATGGCTGCTGCAGGTGGTGCAGCGGAAGAAGTGGAAGAAAAAACAGCATTTACTTTAATGCTTGATGAAGTTCCTGCAGATAAGAAAATTGCAGTATTAAAAGTTGTGCGTGGTTTAACAGGATTAGGTTTAAAAGAAGCGAAGACATTAGTTGAATCGGCACCAAAAGAAGTTCAAGCAGATATGGCTAAAGATGCAGCTGAAGAAGCTAAAAAACAAATTGAAGATGCCGGTGGTAAAGCATCATTAACATAATTTAGTTTTAGATAAAAACAATTAATTAAGGTAAAATAATAATAATAATATTAAAAATTATTATTATTTTACTTTAATTGACATATTTATCCGAAATATGCTATATATTAATATGTATAATGTTAAGAATGGATAACTTCAGTGAATTATCAAAATGACAAATAGGTTTCAGTAATTGCCGAATCTATATAATCCTCGCGGAGTAGAGCAGCCTGGTAGCTCGTTGGGCTCATAACCCGAAGGTCAATGGTTCAAATCCATTCTCCGCTAGAAATTTTGTTAACAGATAATTTTAATAAAAAAAGAGTTTTTTTATTAAAATTATATATTGAACGTTAAACATTTATAAAGTTTTACAAATGACATTAAATTTACAAACACCGTTTCCTGCCTTTGGTGGAAGTACTGGAGGTTGGTTACGATCAGCTGAAGTGGAAGAAAAATATGCTATTACTTGGACTAGTCCAAAAGAGCAAATATTTGAAATGCCAACTGGTGGCGCAGCAATTATGCGTAATGGAGAAAATTTATTATACTTAGCTCGTAAAGAACAATGTTTAGCATTAGGAACACAATTACGAACATTTAAGATTAATAACTATAAAATCTATCGAATTTTCCCAAGTGGTGAAGTTCAATATTTACATCCAAAAGATGGTGTTTTCCCAGAAAAGTCAAATCCGGGTCGTACTGCTACAAATAGTCGTAGTTTCTCAATTGGTAAAAACCCAGAGCCAGCTTCGATTAAATTTAGTGGAAAAACTACATATGATAGTTAATTAGTATTTAAGATTAGTTTTGTAACTAATCTTTTGGCGAGATGGCAGAGTTGGTCGATTGCGTCTGATTTGAAATCAGATGAACCTTTGCGGGTTCCGTGGGTTCGAATCCCACTCTCGCCTTTACCTTACAAATTATTTTGCTTAATTGTGTAAAAATATTGTAAAAACTCTTTTATGGCTAAGATTTACGATTGGTTTGAAGAACGTTTAGAAGTTCAAGCAATTGCTGATGATATTTCAAGCAAATATGTACCACCACATGTAAATATTTTTTACTGTTTTGGTGGTCTTGTACTAACATGTTTCTTAATTCAAGTTGCAACTGGATTTGCAATGACTTTCTATTACCGACCAAGTGTAGTAGATGCATTTGCATCAGTTGAATATATTATGACAAGTGTTAATTTCGGATGGTTAATTCGATCTATTCACCGTTGGTCAGCTAGTATGATGGTACTTATGTTAGTATTACATGTTTTCCGTGTTTATTTAACCGGTGGATTTAAGAAGCCACGTGAATTAACTTGGGTTACAGGTGTAACTTTAGCAGTAGTTACTGTTTCATTTGGTGTAACAGGTTATTCATTACCATGGGATCAAGTTGGATTCTGGGCATGTAAAATTGTAACAGGTGTACCAGCGGCAGTTCCAGTTGTTGGACCACCGATTGTTTTATTATTACGTGGTGGTGAGAGTGTAGGTCAAGCGACATTAACACGCTTCTACAGTGCTCACACCTTTGTTTTACCTTTAGCTGCTGCTGTATTAATGTTAACGCATTTCTTAATGATTCGTAAGCAAGGTATTTCAGGTCCATTATAATGAAAATCACTTTCTCATTTTAAATATAAACTAATAAATTTTATTATGTCAGTAATTAAAAAACCGGATTTAACTGATCCAAAATTGAGAGCTAAGTTAGCCAAAGGCATGGGGCATAATTATTACGGCGAGCCGGCTTGGCCAAACGATATTTTATATATCTTCCCTCTTACTATGTTAGGTATGTTTGCATGTTGTGTAGGTTTATCTGTATTATCACCAACACCATTAGGTGAACCAGCAGATCCATTCAACACACCATTAGAAATTTTACCAGAATGGTATTTCTTCCCTACATTTAACTTATTACGTATTTTACCAAATAAGTTATTAGGTGTATTAGCAATGGCTGCTGTACCATTAGGATTAATTACAGTACCATTCATTGAAAACGTTAATAAGTTCCAAAACCCATTCCGTCGACCAATTGCAAGTTTAGTCTTCATTGTTGGCTTCATTTTTGCTGTATGGTTTGGAATTGGTGCCTGTGTACCAATTGACAAAGCAGTTTCATTAGGATTGTGGTAAATAGAAGAACTAAGAAAAATTTTATTATTATTCATTAAAATTAATGAATAATAATAATAAAATATTTTTTTATAATTTAAGTCGTTAAATTCAATTTTAAAGCTAAACTGAAATAAATAAAAATTCCAACTGCAGTTAAAATATTTAAAAATCGTTCAGCAGAACTGGGTGAACCTAATATATCACTTTTTGTTGCGAAACTTGATAACCCAACATTTTCTTGTGGTGTTCGAAGAAAAATAATAACGATTAAGAGAATACTTACAACAAACCCAATAAATTTTAACATATCTTTAATTTTTTTCAAGAATTTTAATTTGATTATTCTTTTAGAAAGAATAATCAGTTATTATACTACTCTTCAATTTCAAAAATTTCATTAAAGACCTTGCTCACTTTATCACCTGAATCAATAGCTTCTAAAGGATCTTTTCTTAAACGATGACGTAAACATAACGTAATAATTTTTGAAATATCTTCTAAAGTAACTTTATCACGTCCATTATATGCTGCATAAGCTTTTGCGGCACGGTTAGTTACAATATCACCACGTAAGCCATCTACATCTAATTGACTACAAACTTCAGAAATTTTTACTCTTAAGTCATATTCAAGTTCTACTGTAGGTAATAATTTTTGTGCAGCAACGATACGATCACGTAATTCTTGTTGTTGAGACTCATAGTTTTCAATCCAAACCATTGGAGTTTGATCGAATGATGTACGTTCTTCTACAACTTTTACACGTAAGATAGGATCTTTTACTGTTCGAATTTCAGCATGCATACCAAATCGATCAAGTAATTGAGGTCGTAATTCTCCTTCTTCCGGGTTTCCTGACCCAACTAATACAAAGCGAGCTGGATGGCGAATTGAAATACCTTCTCGTTCAACCGTATTCCAACCTGAAGCTGCTGAATCTAATAAGATATCAACTAAATGATCATCTAATAAATTTACCTCATCAACATAAAGAAGACCACGATTGGCTTTAGCTAATAACCCAGGTTCGAATGCTTTTACACCTTCTGTTAAAGCTTTTTCAATATCAATTGTTCCACAAACACGATCTTCTGTCGCACCTAATGGTAAATCTACCATTGGAATTTTAATTAATTCAGTTTCAAGAGATTCACCCTTTTTAAATGCTGATTTAACTTCATTCCCCATTAAATCTAAGTCTGATTTATGAGAGTTAAATGGATCATCTTTTACCACTTCGATTTCTGGAAGTAAATCTGCAATCGCACGAATTGTCGTTGATTTACCAGTACCACGATCTCCCATAATCATAACGCCACCAATTTTTGGATCGATTACGTTTAATTGTAGAGCTAATTTCATTTCTTCTTGCCCAACGATTGCTGTAAATGGGAAAACGGGAGTGTCAAATTTTTTTAAATTTTCTGTTACCATAGCTTAATATCAATTGTTAAAGTTTTTTAGTATATAATCAGATCGTTAAATTATGTAGCTAACATTTATTATTCATAAAGCGTTGATCCTAAGCGAATAGCTAAAATTCCAGCTAATAGAGCAATACATAATGCCGTATAAACTTGTGAATCATAAATCATTTGAAACTCCTTGATTTCTAAATTTAATATATTATTTAATTCTAAAGACTATCGTATGCTAAATTGTAACAAAAGCGTTGAATAAATCTTTTAACGTTATATACATATGATTGTAAATTAAATTAAAAATTAAATTAATAAAAATCATTGAATTTAATTTAAATAAAGTTTTCTTACCAGCTTGATTTTGTTACACCTGGTAATAAACATTGATGAGCCATCTCACGTAAAACATGACGTGATACACCAAAATCTCTATAAAAACCACGTGGTCGTCCAGTTTTCCAACATCTATTTCGAATTCGTGTTTTCGCACTATTTCGTGGTAATTTTTGTATTTTTGAATGAAGTTCTAATTTTAAATTAAAGCTTTTTTCACTTTGGTATTTTTTTAATAAACTAGATCGTTTTAAAGCATATTTTTTATGCAATTTTATGCGTTTTTTTTCACGCTCGATCATACTTTTTTTTGCCATAAAAGTAATTTTTTGTTAAATATAAGAGTTTAAAATTTTTGTAAAATAATGAAAAGTAAATCAAGATAATTATACTTATTTACTTTTTAGTTTACTGTATTTCGAGAATTTAGACAAGTAAAGTCACTCGTAAACATTTTTAGTTTTATTTGCCTACAACTTTAATCAATAATATTTAAAAGTGTTAAAAAATTAAATTAATTAATTTTTTCTATCTTTGCTTATAATAATATATTAGCTAGCTTTATGTAGTTTAGTTGTAAGAAAGTCAAAAACCATTATTTATATTGAGGAATGTATTACTATGGCATTACCATGGTATCGTGTTCACACTGTTGTTTTAAATGATCCTGGACGATTAATTGCTGTGCATATTATGCACACTGGTTTAGTTGCAGGTTGGGCTGGATCAATGGCCTTATACGAATTAGCTGTTTTTGATCCATCAGATCCTGTATTAAATCCAATGTGGCGTCAAGGCATGTTCGTTATGCCATTTATGACACGTTTAGGTATTACAGATTCTTGGGGTGGTTGGAGTATCACTGGTGAGAGCGTTTCAAACCCTGGTCTTTGGAGTTTTGAAGGTGTAGCATTATCACATATTGTTTTATCAGGTATGTGTTTCCTAGCAGCTATCTGGCATTGGGTTTATTGGGATTTAGAATTATTCCGTGATCCAAGAACAGGTGAACCTGCTTTAGATTTACCAAAAATCTTTGGTATTCACTTATTATTATCAGGTATCTTATGTTTCGGTTTCGGAGCATTCCACGTAACAGGATTCTTCGGTCCTGGTATTTGGGTTTCAGATGCATTTGGTATTACAGGAAAAGTACAACCTGTAGCTCCAGCTTGGGGTGCAGATGGGTTTAACCCATTCAATCCAGGTGGTATTGCATCTCACCATATTGCAGCGGGTATTCTTGGTATCCTTGCAGGTATTTTCCATTTAAATGTACGTCCACCGCAACGTTTATACCGTGCGTTACGTATGGGTAATATTGAAACAGTTTTATCAAGTAGTATTTCAGCTGTATTCTTTGCTGCGTTTGTTACTTCAGGTACAATGTGGTATGGTGCAGCAGCAACTCCAATTGAATTATTTGGTCCAACTCGTTACCAATGGGATAGCGGATATTTCCAACAAGAAATTGAGCGTCAAGTTGAAGCATCAGTAAGTGAAGGATTATCTGAAAGTCAAGCATGGTCAAGAATTCCAGATAAATTAGCATTCTACGATTACATTGGAAATAACCCAGCAAAAGGCGGTTTATTCCGTGCTGGTGCAATGGATAAAGGAGATGGTATCGCTGAAGCTTGGTTAGGTCATCCAATTTTCCGTGACCAAGAAGGTCGCGAATTAACGGTTCGTCGTATGCCAGCTTTCTTCGAAACATTCCCAGTAATTTTAGTTGATAAAGATGGTATTATTCGTGCGGATATTCCATTCCGTCGAGCAGAATCAAAATATAGTATTGAACAAGTTGGTGTAACTGTTGATTTCTACGGTGGTAAATTAAATGGTCAAACATTTAAAGATGCACCAACAGTTAAGAAATTTGCTCGTAAAGCACAATTAGGTGAAGTTTTCGAATTTGATAGAACAAGTTTAGAATCAGATGGTGTATTCAGAAGTAGTCCACGTGGTTGGTATACTTTTGGCCATGCTAACTTTGCTTTATTATTCTTCTTCGGACATTTATGGCATGGTGGTCGTACGATTTTCCGTGACGTATTCACTGGTATTGGTGCAGAAGTTACAGAGCAAGTTGAATTTGGTGTATTCCAAAAGCTTGGTGATAAATCAACGAAAAAACAAGGTGCTGTATAACACACAGTTATTTTGTTAAGTTTCTTTATATTTAAACAGGATTAAACAATGGAAGCGTTAGTTTACACATTTTTACTTATTGGTACTTTAATTGTAATTTTCTTTGCAGTATTCTTCAGAGAGACACCTCGTATTATTAAAAAATAAAACCATTTTATTGGTTTTATTTTTTTAGTCTTCATGCTCTTCGAATGGATCACGTAAATTTTTTGACGCTGGTCCAAACGCTGTATAAATAGAATATGCGGTAATTCCTAAGAGTAAGCTTGATACAAAAATTACAATAATAGTTGCTGTTTCCATGTTATATATTTATTGAAATTAACGTTTTAATATTATATAACATATACTCGAAAAATTAATTTATTAACAATATAAATATTTTTATGGCATTACGAACAAGATTAGGTGAAATTTTACGCCCACTAAATGCTGAATATGGTAAAGTTGCTCCAGGTTGGGGAACTACACCAATTATGGCTATTACAATGGCGGCATTTTTAGTATTTTTACTAATTATTTTACAAATTTATAACTCATCATTAATTATCGATGATATTGATGTTGATTGGACAAATGGTATTGTATAATTACAATATTAATAAAAAATAATTTAAAAGGTTTAAAACTCCTTTTAAATTATGAAAATTAAATAAATTAAAATATAGATCTATGGATATTATAAGTCTAGGGTGGGCCGGCTTAATGACAATGTTTACATTTTCATTAGCACTAACTGTTTGGGCTCGAAATGGTTTCTAATTATTTAAACTTTTTGTAACATTTAAAATTAAAAAAATTATGGAATTAATCAAAGCAGTATTCCCGTATGCAAGTCCAGAAATTGTTAGCCCAGCTATTATCTGTTTCTTTATGACTTTATTCGGTCTTTCTTTAGGATTTGCATTGTTAAAAGTGCAAGGTGAATAAAAACTATTTAATAATAATATGAGAAATATTATTATTAAATAGTTTAAAATTTTTATTCTTTCATATTAAACGGGACTGACGAGACTCGAACTCGCAACGTCCGCCGTGACAGGGCGGTGCTCTAACCAATTGAACTACAATCCCATATTGTAATCTATAATCAATAATCTTAACTAATTTTTGAAATATGTCAACTTTTTATTCGTTTTAGTTCTTAATAAAGGAGAAACAGGGATTCGAACCCTGGGTACAAAAAATGTACGATAGATTAGCAATCTATTGCTTTCGACCACTCAGCCATTTCTCCTAAACTAAAAAACTGTTTTGTTTTTTAAAAATGTTAAAGTAGATGGCTCTGGTGGGATTTGAACCTACGACCTTGGGCTTATGAGTCCCCTGCTCTAACCACTGAGCTACAGAGCCTTAGACTACTTCACTAAAGATAAT
>Ga0209555_10003189_pt1 | contig 11092 bp, 7 predicted proteins | sample SaaInl85LU_5_DNA_FD_184643 | JGI IMG/M metagenome (GOLD analysis project Ga0209555, IMG submission 184643) | Marine microbial communities from expanding oxygen minimum zones in the Saanich Inlet - ESP_85LU_5_DNA (SPAdes) (version 2) | ecosystem: Environmental > Aquatic > Marine > Intertidal zone... | reverse complement strand
CTTCTTTCAACGGAGATAGAATTGTATCTAACGCTGATTTAGGAGATTTATTTGCAGCACAGTTTAACGCAGGAACTACCGGAACTATTTCAGACTTCTTAGAAGCAGTCTTCTTTACAAGTACTGCTCCAACTATTACAACAACCTCACTAACTATTGATGAATTTGAAGTTAACGGATCAGTAGTAGGAACTGTGACTGCAACCGATGCAGAAAACCAAGCAGTAACTTTCTCACTAGATCCTGCTTATACAGATAATCTATTCACAATAGCTTCTAACGGACAGGTAACAAGTGTAGCTGCAAAAACTTTAAGGAGTATGAACACAGATACTTCTGTGACTACAAACGGAGCCCATCCTCTACCTGTCATTGCGACAGATACTGCCGGTAACGAGAAAGCAAAAACAATTTACATTAGAGTTAATCCAAATACTGCTCCAGTATTTAGAGATAGTTCTCCTACTGGAAATATTATTACAAGTAAGACAATCAATCTTACTGAAGCTTCCTCCTCAGGAGTAAAGGCAACCATTTATGCTACTGATGCCGATGGAGATATATTAACAGTAACATCAACCGCTGTCACACCAGCAGGAGACTTTACCGCTACAGTTAGTAACAATCAGATCACTATCTCTCAAATTGCTCAACAGTTAGATTACGACACTACAAACTTCTACAGCTTAACAGCAACAGTAAAAGACGAACATAACGTAGCAGGAGACGACTCTAGTACAGTTGACTTACCTATCGCAATTAATATTACAGCAAACGTTGGACCTACTATCGACGATCAAACAATTACAGGATTAAGTGAAAACTCTGTAGCAGGAACTTCAGCCGGAACCCTACAAGCATCCGATCCAGAAGGTAACACGATTACGTTTAGTAATTTTACATTACAGTCAGTACACTTAGGAACAGGTCCAGATATTAAGTCAAGTATTTCCGATGCTAACTTAAGAAATCCTTTCCAATTATCTACAGCCGGTGTAGTAACTAGAAAAGTAGGAGCAATTCTAGACGAGGACACTGCTGATAAGTATGTGTACCAAGCTACAGTATCTGATGCATTTAATCAGAATTCTGATACAGGATTAATTACTATTCCAATTTTAGGAGATGTTCCTCCATCGATCACTAGAAATTCAACCAACTTCTATATTATTGAAAGTGCAGAGAGTGGAGATTTAGTAAGAACAAGTTCAAACGGTAGAACAGGAACACAAGCTGATTTCAACTCTAATCAAGTAGTAACCTGGAGCGTTACTCCTAGTATATTCAATATAAGTAGTACAGGAGCACTTTCTATGGGAGCAAATGTAGCACCAACCTACACCTCAGGAGGTTCAATCAGCGGAACAGTAACTGCTACAAACGCTTTTGGAACAACCAACAATGATACCTTTACCGTAGCAGTAGCAGCTAACCAACCTCCTGTAATATCTTACTCAAACACTTCAGTAACAAGAACAGAAGGTCTAGTATCAGCAGGGGATGCTTTAGTGAATGTTACCTTAACAGATCCTGAAGGAGATACTCCGATAACATTCGCTTTAAGCGGAGATGATGCTAACTCATTCACTTACAGTAATGGAGTTATATCTGCAGCATCCCCATTAACAGCAGGTAGTTATACATTTACCGGTACTGCTACTGATAGTTTCGGAAAACAAACGTCTGAAAATAGAACAGTGGTTATTGCTGCTAATCAAGCTCCTGTAATCTCAACTTCAAACATACTAAACAATCCTACAGCAGATAACGCTACTTCAGGTACCGATTTAATCAACGTAACGATTACTGACCCTGAAGGAGATGCAATATCAAATGTGCAGTTATCTGGAACAGATCATACTAACTTTAGTATTGCAACATCAGGCAGTGGTTGGAAGATCTCAGCAGCAACTAATCTAATAGCAAAAACTTATTCATTCACGATCTCAGCTCAAGATAGTCTAGGTAACGTAGGAACAAAACCAGTGACCTATACAGTACAGTCTGCTGTAACTACAGCTACAGTATATGTTTACGGAAATACTAGAGGAGTACTGGGACTAAACAACACTCAAGCAACTGCATTAGCCGTGTTAGGAGATAATGGAAGTGTTATTACAAATTCTCCTATAGATAAATTTCAAGGAGGTTTAATTGGATCAAGCTCGATTACAGTACCGGGAGGAACGTTAACACTAAAAGGTTCGGTAACTCTAACAGATTTAGAAGATTTCGACACTATCGGGAACTTATCATTATCTCAACAACAGCTAGTGATACTAATACCAGATACATCGAATCTAGCAAACATACCAACTTCCCTCTTAACAGGATCTTTTCCTGCAACAAGTAATGTAGTAGGAAGAAAAGCACTATACGCCTTAGACCCAACTGCTCCTGGAGCAGAAAACGCATCAATTTACGACTTTACTTTAGACACCGGAGTAACTGTTGACGGACACAGTAACTGGAAAATGATATACACCTGGAATGCACAGTCTGCAAACTACAAGTACTTCATAATAGACGATCAAGCATCAGCACCAACATCATAAGATATGCCTAACGTACCATTTTTAACATCAGACGGAGGATCCGTAACATCTATAGACTTTGTAAAAGGAGGCTGGATTACTGTTACTTCTACAACAGAAATGAACGCTATTACGGTAAATAAGCTTACTGATGGGCAGTTAATTTATGTATCTGGTGATGATGAATTCTACAAAGTAAGTATAACACTTCCCGATTACGAAAACACATTTGACCCAACAGCATCCTTTAGTACAATCAACCTGGGAGGATCAGCTCAAGGTATACAGGGCACACAAGGTCTTCAAGGAGAATCTATTCAAGGTATACAGGGTATACAAGGCGAACAGGGTATACAAGGTCCGCAAGGAACCGGCTTACAGGGTATACAAGGTATCCAAGGACTTCAAGGTATAGAAGGAGTCGGGTTACAAGGACTTCAAGGTATACAAGGTACTCAAGGTGAACAGGGTATCCAAGGTCCTCAAGGAACCGGCTTACAAGGTATTCAAGGTACACAGGGCGTACAGGGAGAATCCATACAAGGTGTACAAGGTATACAAGGAATACAAGGACCTGCCGGCACAGGATCAGGAGGAGGAAGCCTACCAACAGGCGGAACAGAAGATCAGTTACTAGTTAAGCAATCTACTACCGACGGTGATGCTATATGGGAAACAGTTGCTGCAACAGGATTCTCTGCTACTCACGTAGAAAGGTTAATCGGGCTAGTTTACGAAACCGGTAGTGCATCTATATCAGCAAGTCCTAGCTCATTTGAGAGAAACCTAACCGGAGGAGTATCGGTAACATTTACGTACTCTACTACAGCTAACGACGATACAGTTCAGTTAGCAACATATGACGGAACAGATGTGACTTCTAATCCTAACGGTTCTGATATTGTAACAGGAGTGACTACTGATGCGAGTAAGACATTTAACGTTACATTCTTAAACGCAGATGGTGTTACTACCCGTAATGATAATAATAATGCATCAGTATCAGGAACAGGTCCGCAATGGTCTGGAGTATCGAGTGATACTACTATGAACGGAAAGACATACACTCAGCTGAACTCAGCATTAACTAAGTTTGTTAGCGGAGGTACAGCAAGAAATATTACAGTGAGTCCTTCTAATCAATATATTTACTTCTTGAGTAGAAAGAGCAATGCTGTGATTTTTGACGGTAACAACTTTAATAATACATCAGACTTCACTAAATCAACTGTGACAGTACAGTATGAAAACGGAACCACATTTACTCTATACCAGTATAGATCAAATACAACTAAGACATTAAGTAACTTTACTTATAAATTATCATAAGATATGGCACAGGAATACAGCGGTGGTATCAGCGTAGCAACGGGCTTTAAATTAAATGACCCGCAGCCAATAGACGACAGGTTAGTAGTAGCTACATTAAGCGACTTATCTACGTTACCTAACGTATATGCCGGTATTGTAGTAGCTGTAGCTTCTGAAGGTTACGCTTTATATAGATGGAACGGTAACACTCAATCACAGACATCAAACTGGATTGAAGTAGGATCAGGAGGAACCGGAACTGAAGGACCTCAAGGTCCTCAAGGAGATCCTGGATCAAATGGAGAAGAAGGACCTCAAGGTGCTCAAGGAGAACCAGGAGAAGGAGTTCAAGGCCCACAGGGAGAGCCTGGCGAACCGGGACCGCAAGGACCTGAAGGAGGAGCAGGTACAGCAACATTCGTATCCGGTTCCTTTAGTTCTATCACATCCGCACTACAGTTAACCAGGACGGATTCTACATCTCAAACATTTGATTTATCTTCACTGGTAGATACAACTGCTAAACCTATTATAGAGTACACACCGACCTCAATCTCGGATACTACTCACCCGGAAGGTACAGTAACTTATAGCGACGGTAAGTTATATATTAGAACAGGTGCTGGATGGAAAATGGGGTACTTATACGACCTCTCTGGAGCAAGCAGCGGCGGAGGTTCTGTCAACTTAGGTATATTACAATTCGCTGGACAATGGAATTTCGGACCAGGAGGAAGCTCTGTATTAGAATCGGGCACAGGAGATCTATCAGATAACGTAAACATTATTACAGTCTCGGCAATCGATAACAACCTAGGTCAAGAAGCAAACTTACTCACATTACAAAGCGGAGATTTGATTGAACTTAGTGAAGGAGCAAATCAAGCAGTATATCGAATCACAGATATAAACACGGTCACTACAGAGAGCACCCCAGGAGACTTAACCACCGGTGTCGTAACTGTAACAGGGTCATATAGTATTAATACTAGTTACCCGAACCAAGGTGTAACAGGAACTGATTACGGCGATGGAGGATTCCTTTATGTAGGAAACGGGCTAAGTTTAGGAAGAGTGACGCCTTGGACCGACGGAAGTTCCAACAAAGGAACCGGCTCCGTAGTTACATTGTCTAACAACACAGGAGTGACAGTAGGAGACTTAGTATATGTAAAAGCAATCCTTGGCTCAAAATACGCAATAGCTATCGGATACATAGACCAGTCTAATTTCCCGACTATATGTACAATCGACCTATCCACGGACTCTCTCGTAGACGCTCAAAGTTTAGGAAATGTTAACAGCCTCTACGACGGATTGACCAGTGATGATCACTTAAATTACGTTCTAGAGGTAGAATTTATAGAAAGTACCGGTAAGCTTTACCTGACATCTAGATTTACAGATAGAATTTACGAATACGATTTCAACATCAACACCGGTCAAATAAGTAGCAGTACCGGTGTTATAAACTTAACGCTACCAACAGCGACAGTAAACTACCACGCTTCACAGACTTTACAATGGGACGGATTTACTATTGATAAGACCAATCTAAAAATCTATAAAGGAGTTAACTATTGGTTTGGAAACAATTACCCAAATACAGCTACACAGTCAGCACCAATTTACGTAGTAGAGTACGACTTAAACACAAGTACTGAAACTCTCCGAACGGTTGCAACTGTACCGACTTCCTCTCTTGGAGGTAAGAAGTTAGGGGTACATTTCCTAGGATGGGCTGAAAACGATTCAGCAATACATATCGGATATAATGCAGGTCCTGTTAGTTCAGATTCTATGCAGTTTTTAAAACTTAACGCAAATGATTTAAGCAGTGTCGCAACCGTTAATACTAATGTAGGGCGTATTCACAACCAATATGAACTCATTAATATTATACTGTTCTCCGAGAAATTTGATATTATAGGAGTAAGGCAGTCCAATTATGTAAACCAGTATGATCTATCATATACTCCGAAAGAAACACTCCAAGTCGGCTTAGCCGGCAACGTCACTCAATGGTATGGGAAATTACACGTCGATCCAACTTCTGGCAATGTAACTAGTAGCGATAATTACCCAGTAATTATGAACCTTATAACTTACCCTCATACACTCGGTACTCCCTTCTTTACTGCAGGCGGAAAAACCACCAGAGGGATAGTTTATTCTGCATCTCAAGATAAGTACGTATTTTTTAGAGGAAATTACCCTCACGTAGCTATTTGCAATAGTAACGGCACATTTGAGCAAGATATCAACATCACACAGAGCCCTTTTGCATCTTATAAGATGATTGTAGGGATTGATTCCACTGGAGAATTTGCAGTAAAGGTAGGAGAGTATGGCGAAACCGGTATCGTTTCTCTATCTAGCGCAGTAACATGGACTACAAAAGCTATACCAGCTCCTTTTACCGTTGCAGCAGCAGCATTCGACGATGTAAACGATGTACTGTACTTAATTAGTAATACCGGTGCTACTAAGTACGTAAGTATAGACGCAGCAGGAATAGGAGGTACTGTAACTTGGAGTAACGGACCTACACTAAATATAGGTACAGAGACTATAAAATCGGCAACAGTAAATACAACTTCAAACGTTGTATACTTAGCGACCCAAGCAGTATCTCCGTACAGAACTTCAATCCATTCTTTCACCACCGCAGCACTAGGTGTAACATGGAACTATTCAGATACAATTGCAGGAAACAGTACACACTTTAGTTCATTCGTACAAATTAAATACAACAAATTCTCAGATAGTATCTGGGCGATATATAATACTAATCAAAACACCGGAACTCAAGCTTTAGTAGAAATATCAGCACTTAACGGAGTAAGGGAATCTAAATATAACAACTTAGGAGCAAATAGCATATATGAGATAATCTTTACTGATAATGATAAGTTGGTTCAAGTTTACTCTCCATCTTTTCGAGCACTTGCACACTATATACCGCTCGATAAGCCAATCGGTGAACCTAGGTACATATTAACCGACGCAGTCGAGAATACTAATACTGGAGAATTACTTATTGCTGCAACCAATGTAGTATGGCGGATATTAGAAAAAAACTATAACATCAACTCAAATCAGTTTACATTCACAACAGATTACTATACTGGAAATAATGTAACCTGGTCACCTTCTTCTGGGACAGATATTAATACAAGCTTCTACAGGTAGACTTAACCATCTATCAGCTATTTATAATAAAACCTAGCTATGGCTGATATTCAAGTTTGGACTGGAACAAGTACTTTCTTCCCAGGAGACACTCCATTTGGCTTTTACGATAACGATACTGCCTTTCAGGCAGATGCGGATAAAGTAGCTAAATTCTGTGCTCAAAGGTTGGGATATCCTTTGATGGATGTAGAGTTGCAGTCTGGATCATTTTATGCTGTTTTCGAAGAAGCAGTAACTGTTTACGGTAACGAAGTATTCCAATATAAGATTAGAGAGAATTACATCTCTATGGAAGGAGCTTCATCTACAACATCATACAACAACCAGATTATAGATGCTTCTTTAAACAGGATTATTCAGATCTCTGAAAACTACGGAACAGAAGCTGAAGTTGGAGGAACAGTAACTAAACACACTGGAGAATTTACTACCGTACCTGATCAACAGGAATATAATTTAGATCAATGGGCAACCGATCAAGGTATTGAAGGCGGTATCGAAATTAGAAAAGTATTCTACGAAGCACCTCCTGCAATCTTACGTTACTTTGATCCGTATGCAGGTACCGGTTCAGGTATTCAGTCATTGATGGATGCTTTCGATTTCGGTTCATACTCACCTGGTGTTAACTTCTTATTAATGCCTGCTTCATTTGATATTTTAAAAATGCAAGCTATTGAGTTTAATGATCAGATTAGAAGATCAGCATTCTCATTTGAGATTGTTAATAATAGATTAAAATTATTCCCAATACCGTCTGCAGCAGGTAAAGTATTATTTGAGTACTATAAGTTAAGCGATAAGCAAGATATTACTAGAGACGGAACAGGCTTAATTACAAACGTAGGAGAGGTTCCTTATTCTAACCCTTCTTACACAGAGATTAACTCCGTAGGTAGACAGTGGATCTTCCAATATGCTTTAGCTTTATCAAAAGAATTGCTAGGATATATTAGAGGTAAGTACACAACAGTACCTGTCCCGGGAGCAGAAACTACATTAAATCAAGCAGATCTCTTAACAGATGCTAGAGTTGAAAAAGAAAGACTTTTACTGCAATTGAGAGAGATGCTAGAGCAAACTTCTCGTAATGCACAATTAGAGAGAAAAGCAAATGAAACAAGAAACGCACAGTCAACAATTGCTTCTGTGCCAATGACAATATACGTAGGATGATAAAGATTGACGATCTACTTAATGAGATAGCTTACAAGCAATATGAAACGCTTGTATACGTAGAGTTTAAAGAAGACTCTAATATCTCTACTATTGCTCAAATCGTTAGAGCATTACCTTATGTAGCGGTTGTAAACAACAAATCAGATAAAGACGAGCATCAACCAAGAGGATTACTCTTAGTAAAATGTGTATCTACTCAAACCGCTTCAGAAACCTTTAATAAGCTTCAAGAACTAGCTCTAAAGGTTCCAGATATTACCAAGTTTAAGTTTTCAGAAAAACACCTTGAAACAAAAGAAGTATGAGTTTATTCGGCAGTCAAAGAGATTTTAAGCTTTTCGCCGGTATAAATCGAGAGCTCTTAAGCGATGTGATGGAGCAAGAGATTTTATACTATAAGATATCTCTAGCTGATACTCAAGCAAACATTTACGGTGAAGCTTTAGAGAAGACTTTTATGGCTCCTGTGAAGTTAAATTGTAGAATCGAATCACAACAAGGATCAACAGATGATTCTGAATTTGGTTCTGACTACAGTAAATTAGTAGATTACTATTTCCTAAGAGAGCAGATGGTAGATGCTAACGTAGTTCCTGAGGTAGGAGATATCGTAATGTGGCATGAAAATTACTACGAGATTGATACTGTGATTGAGAATCAATTCTTTGTTGGTAGAGATAACAACTACCAATTAGAGAGTAGAAACGATAAATTCGGTGCATCAATCGGAATACTTTGTAAGACACATATGACTAGAGCTGACAGAGTTGGTATAGCGCAAATTAGATAATGGATAGAAATAAACCTACACCTAGAACCCAGAGAGATGTCTCTCAACAACAGGTAAACCCTTACTTACCTAATGGGAAAGCGTATAGCGTAGACAAGAAATCTAGAGCGTACCAAAACTCTGTTAAAGATAGTGAAGTAAAAAACTTTACAATCGGCCTTAGAGACATTGATGAGTCGATAATGTACTACTTTAAAGAAGTAATCAGACCATCAGTAGTTCAAAACGGAGCTAAATTAAACGTTCCCATCATCTACGGATCACCAGAGAGATGGAAATCAGTACAAGCTGACGGATACTACAGAGATAAGGAAGGAAAGATTCAAGTACCTCTAATCATGTTTAAGCGTTCTTCTATCGAGAAGAATAGAACGTTAGGAAACAAGTTAGACGGTAATGAAGTTAATAACTACGTATTAGTTGAGACGAGGTACAATAAGAGAAACGTTTACGACAGGTTCTCTGTTTTAGCTAACAGAAAGCCTTCTAAGCAGCTAATAGCAACAATCATTCCAGACTATGTAACCATTCAATACGAATGTGTATTGTTCACCGATTATGTAGAGCAGATGAATAAGCTTATTGAAGGAATTAACTTTGCTTCTGACAGTTACTGGGGAGATCCTGAGAGATTTAAATTTAGAGCCCGTATTGATACTTATACTACGGTGACAGAATTAAGCACTGGTCAAGATAGAGCCGTAAAGACAAACTTTACAATCACTCTACAGGGATACATCATCTCAGATCAGATTAACAAAGAGTTAGCAAATACTGATTTAGTATACAGTACAAGTGAAATTATCATCGGTACAGAAACTACTACTGACGCTGCCGGATTAGGATCGACTGCGTTAACAGATTCTCAAGGAGCAGCAGTAACAACATTCGATACAGCTCAATTAAATTATAACCAAATCGTAGCAGGTATGACATTTGAAGAAATTAAATACGTAGCGCTACAGAACACAGCCATAGCTACTTCTACAACAAGTACTACTGCAACGTTTAATAATGTACAGATAGCAAACGACTTACTACCTGCTGGTTTCCCTGCCATAGGTAAAGCAGACTTTAAGGTATATGTTAACGGACAGTTCATACCATCTTCACAGATTGTAAGTATTGAGCAGGTAGACTCTAATATAGTGGTTACGATTGACACTGTAGCAGTACAATATGAAATCCTACCAGATTTCGAAGTTGTTCTAATAGGAAAGTTTGAACCGATAACACAAGAATAAGATGGCAAGAATACACGCTAGTCAGTTAGATCCAAACGGAGATTACGAAATCACAGGCTCTTTGAGCGTTGACGGACAGACCGCATTAACGCAAACAGATCCTACTGCTTCCGCTCTACTTGTATCTGGAGCTATCGAAGTAGTTCAAGCACAGATTGATCAAGCAGTCCAAAGAGCAACCGTAAAGATAGAGAACCTAGGAGCAATATCAGACCCGGGAGAAGAAAGTACTATTGATTTAGGTAGTTTTTTCTGATATTTATAACAGTATTAATACATTTACAACATATTCTAGATGGCACAAAAAATATTAATTAGAAGAGGTCCCATAGCAAACCTTGCAGGTGCGGCATCATCGCAGGGTGAATTGTTATTGGCAACGGGAGTCATTAGTGACTTAACCGGACCATTCTTGACGATGACAGGTACTTCAGGTACCGGTACGTCAACTATCATTGGTAAGATCTACGAAGGCGCTAACGCTCCAGATATTTCATCAAACTCTCCATTAACTGGTTTACCTTTCTACTCAACTGCATCACAGGCGTTGGTTAGATTGAATCACGCTGGTAATGAGACGTTAGATTTCACTGGTAACATTGAGAACAATCACATTGCCAATGTAACCATTGATCAGTTAACTGGAAACTTATCGATCGTAGCTAACTCAGGTACTGATAACGGAGACTTATCTGTAGCAAATGATATTACCTTAGGAGGTAGTTTAACAGCAACAGGAGATTTATCTGCAACTAACCTATCATTATCAGGTAATGCAAACATTACAGGTAATATCGTATTAGGCGGTAACATCAACATTGGTGATGCTAATACTGATA
>Ga0209555_10003185_pt1 | contig 11107 bp, 10 predicted proteins | sample SaaInl85LU_5_DNA_FD_184643 | JGI IMG/M metagenome (GOLD analysis project Ga0209555, IMG submission 184643) | Marine microbial communities from expanding oxygen minimum zones in the Saanich Inlet - ESP_85LU_5_DNA (SPAdes) (version 2) | ecosystem: Environmental > Aquatic > Marine > Intertidal... | reverse complement strand
CTTGTTCAATCTCTTGTACTATCTGAAGTTTTAGACTTAAACTGTAATCTTTTTGTGTACGCTTTTTGTAATTTGAATCCATAAATATAATGTTTAGGTGTAACACTATGTTAGGACGTGACATATAATATTATAAAAAAACTCCTGAATTTCTTCAGGAGTTTTTTATAAAAACTTATCTTTCTCTCCGTCTTCTGCCAAAACCACCAGATTTTCTGTCTCCAGAATTTTTAGGTCTATCACTAGAGCTTCTATCAGATCTTTTTCTTCCACCTCTTTCGGAAGAGCCTTCAGAGCTTCTTTTTCTTCCAAATCCTCCATCTTTTTTTCCAAAGGGTTTTTTACCGCGTCTTCTTCCACCACCAGAACGTTCTTTTTTAGTAATTTCTACATTTACAGAGCGTCCGTCAAAATCTGGTTGATTTTCTCCAAAAGCAGCTAATGTTTCGTTTTCGAAATTTTTATCTATTTCAAAGAACGAAAATGTATCTAAAATATCAATAGCACCAATTTCTATTTTATCACCTATATTTTGGTCATTAATTAAGCCAATTAATTTGGCAGGGTTTAAACTATCTTTTCTACCAATGTTGATAAAGAAACGAGTCATGTTTTCATTTGTAGCTCTTGCTCTAGAGTTTTCTCTAGATGATAAATCGTTTAAATCTTTAGCATTTTCATAATAAGCTAACATGGTGTTAAACTCTAAAGAAACAAATTTCTGAATCAATTCTTCTCTGTCTAAAGCGGCAAGTTTTTCGTAAATAGTTGGTAAAAACTCGTTAATTTCAGATTCGTTAACTTTTGTAGCTTGTACCTTATCAATTAAATTCATCAACTGATTTTCTACAATTTCTTTACCGGTAGGTACTTTAGTTTCTACAAATTTCTTTTTAATAATTCTTTCAATTGCTCTTAGTTTCCCTTTTTCTTTACCGTTTACTAAAACAATAGAAATACCTTTATTACCAGCTCTCCCTGTTCTACCACTTCTATGTGTATAGTTTTCTATTTGATCTGGTAATTTATGATTTAAAACATGCGTTAATTCAGTAACATCTAAACCTCGTGCAGCAACGTCTGTTGCTACTAATATTTGTATGGTTTTTTTACGAAACTTACCCATAACAGAATCTCTCTGACCTTGAGATAAATCTCCATGTAAAGCATCTGCACTATACCCATCTTTTATTAAGTTATCTGCAACTTCTTGTGTTTCTCTTCTGGTTCTACAGAAAATAATTGCGTAAATATCTGGGTTTAAATCTGCAATTCTTTTTAATGCTGGGTAACGTGTTCTTTCTGTTACCGAGTAATATTCATGACTTACGTTATCAGAACCTTGGTTCTTTTCACCAGAAGTAATTTCTACTGGTTTGGTCATATAGTTTTTTGCAATAGCTTCTACTTCTCTTGGAAAAGTTGCTGAAAAAAGTAGGGTTTGTTTGGTTTCTGGAGTTGCTTCTAAAACTTTGTCCAACTCATCTTTAAAGCCCATGTTAAGCATTTCATCTGCCTCATCTAATACTAACCATTGTACATTGCCTAACTTTAAGGCTCTTCTATTAATTAAATCTACCGTTCTACCTGGAGTACCCACTACAATTTGAGATCCTCTTTTTAAAGATCTAATCTGTGTATCCATATTAGCACCACCATAAACCGTTGTTACTTTTACTTTTGGTAAATATTTACAAAAATCTTCTATGTTTTTACCAATTTGTACTGCAAGTTCTCTTGTTGGTGATAAAATAATAGCTTGTACATTGCTATTATCTTCATTTAAAAGTTCTAATATTGGTAAACTAAAAGCGGCTGTTTTACCGGTACCTGTTTGTGCAAATGCTTTTAAATCGTCTGTAGATGAAATAATTTGCGGAATTGCTTTTTCTTGAATAACAGTTGGTTTTTCGTAACCTAAATCTGTTAATGCATTGTTTATAGGTGCTTTTAAACCTAATTCTAAAAATGTTGACATTACTGTGTTTTTGTAGATTCACAGAACGCCCACCTGCAAATCAATTTATAATTTCGACTTGATTTTTATTCGAGTATATCTCAAAAATAAAACCGTGCAAAGGTACAGCAAATTAAATAGATAGCAAGTTTAAACTTGTTTAATTATTTTTAGTGAGTTGTTTTAGCTGATAATAGATGTTTTGCGAAGCTATTGAAGCATAGCCATTTTCTACAATACCATTTTTGTTTACCAAAATAGTTCTTGGCATACCACTGGTTAAAAAGTTATTTTTTAGATTTTTGGTATTGATGTAATATTGATTTTTTATATCAATATTAGGAATTCTATTTAAGCTATTGCCATCTATTTCTATAATAGCAATATTTAAATCTGGAAATTTATTTTTAAGAAAAGGGATTCGAGTGCTTAAAAAAACTTTTGAATAATAATCTTCATTCCAAAAAACCAATAATGAGTTTTTGTTTAAAACAAAATCTTGAATGTTTATAGGTTGTTCTGTAAAATCATAAAATAGAAAATCTTTAATCTCATCACCTTTGTGTATGGCTTCACCATCATTTAAAATATTTTTAACCAACGATTTGTCTTTAACATTTGTACTGTATTTAAAAAAGGTATCAAAAGTTTTTGTATTAAAATTACAGCTAGATTTTTTGTAAAAATGTTCTAAAACAGTACTTTTTAAAAAGGCATTTTTAGAATTCTCAGAGCTTATTTTATCGTTTATAGATTTTAATAAGTCTACCGTAAAATTAGCAGTGTATTCATTTTTCATAGGTTTATAACCTAGAGCATATGTAACATTATATAAATAATCTCTTATATATCTTGTGTATGGTGGATAATACATTAGAGAATCGTTATTAAAATCTATATAATTTCTATGGTTATAAAAATTACTTTTTGTTTCTATAAAACTATTGTGTTTATTTATTTTACTGTGGTTTAAGGGGTATCTTTCTATTCTAGAAAAAATAGGGTAGGTAAGTGCAATTTTTAAAAGTTTAAAATAATTATCTGTTTCTTTAGTATGATCTTTTACATAATCATTATAGGTATCTAATCTTATTTGAAGTATAGAATCTATTTTATTTTTGAAGATGGTTGGCTTAAATTTATTAAGTAGATAATAAGATCTTCTATCATTCTCATCTTCTAAAAAAATATCTATTAAAATATTGTTTCTTTCGGCACCTTTACCTGCGTAAACTAAAGATTCATCAAAATCCCATGTGTTTAAACGCAACATTAAACTGTCTTTAGGCTCTAAATATATGTATTGGTTTTCATTGCCATGTTCAAAGTAGTAAAGTCCTTCTTTTAAAGAAGTAAATTCTGCTAAAAACTTATTTTTATTATCTAATAAAATTGTATCAATTACTTTATCCTTAGCATATAAGACAACATATTTTGTTTTTGGGTTTATTATTTTACCACCAAAAAATGTAGGTTTATTTTTTTTAGAGTCCGTACAACTAATAGTTAATACTAAAAGTGTTAGGGATATATATAAAAATATGTTTTTTATCATTTATCATTTAAGTCTTGTGAACAAATTTAGAAATTTGGGACTGTTGTTCTTGTTAATTCACTGTTAAAATAGCCTTAAAAAAACTGCCAATATTATTAAAGATAGTGCAAAAATCTCTTGTATTTAAAGATTGTTAAGCAAAATGTAATTTGTACTTTTGCACAAAATTTAAAAATACAATTATGTTATCAGTTTCTAACTTATCTGTACAGTTTGGTAAGCGTGTTTTATTTGATGAAGTAAACACTAAATTTTTGCAAGGAAATTGCTATGGTATTATCGGTGCAAATGGAGCAGGAAAATCTACTTTTTTAAAAATTATTTCTGGTAAGCAAGAACCTACTTCTGGACAAGTACACTTAGAAACAGGAAAACGAATGTCTGTGTTATCTCAAGACCATTACGCTTATGATGAGTTTCCTGTTTTAGAAACGGTAGTTATGGGTAACAAAGAATTGTTTTCTATTAAAAAAGAAATAGATGCTTTGTATGCAGATTATACTGATGAAAATGCTGAAAAAATAGGAGAACTACAGGTAAAGTTTGAAGAGATGAATGGTTGGAATGCAGATTCTGATGCTGCAGCAATGCTTTCTAATTTAGGCATTGCAGAAGATTTGCATTACACTTTAATGAAAGATTTAGATGGTAAACAAAAAGTACGTGTTTTAATTGCACAAGCTTTGTTTGGCAATCCTGATGTGTTAATTATGGATGAGCCTACCAATGATCTAGATTTTGAAACCATTGCTTGGTTAGAAAATTTTATTGCAAATTTTGATAACTGTGTAATCGTAGTATCACACGATAGACACTTTTTAGATGCTGTTTGTACGCATATTTCTGATATCGATTTTGGTAAAATCAACCATTACTCTGGTAACTATACTTTCTGGTATGAGTCTAGCCAATTAGCAGCAAAACAACGTGCTCAACAAAACAAAAAAGCAGAAGATAAAAAGAAAGAATTAGAAGATTTTATACGTCGTTTTTCTGCTAATGTTGCAAAATCGAAACAAGCAACATCTCGTAAAAAAATGATAGACAAGTTAAATGTAGAAGACATTAAACCTTCTAGCAGGCGTTACCCAGCTATTATTTTTGATAGAGACCGAGAAGCAGGAGACCAAATATTAAATGTAGAAGGTTTGTCTAAGAGTTTTGAGGATGAAAGTCTTTTTAATGAGGTACATATAAATTTGAATAAAGGAGATAAAGTAGCCGTAATTTCTAAAAATTCTAGAGCTATTACTGCTTTTTATCAAATTATTACTGATAATGAAAAGGCAGATGACGGTAAACATTCTTGGGGTGTAACAACTACACAATCGTACTTACCTTTAGATAATTCAGATTTTTTTCAAAATGGAGATTTAAACTTGGTAGATTGGTTAAGACAATATGCACAAACCGAAGAAGAACGTGAAGAAGTTTTTTTACGTGGGTTTTTAGGAAAAATGATTTTCTCTGGAGAAGAAGCTTTAAAGAAAAGTAACGTGTTATCTGGAGGAGAAAAAGTACGTTGTATGTTATCTAGAATGATGATGAAAAGAGCTAATATTTTAATTTTAGATGAGCCAACAAATCACTTAGATTTAGAATCGATACAATCTTTAAATAACGCCTTAATTAACTTTAAAGGGACTGTGCTATTTTCTACACACGACCATGAGTTTGCACAAACGGTTACTAACAGAATTATAGAATTAACTCCTAAAGGAGCTATAGATAGATATGCTACTTTTGACGAATACTTATCGGATCCAAAAATTAAAGAATTACGAGAAAAAATGTATTCTTAGTTACTTAATAATAAATACTAAAAAAAAAGGAAGCGGAAGAGCTTCCTTTTTTTATGATAATAATTTTATTTATTTTGCAAAGGACTAATAATTTTTACATCAGAAAAAGAAATAGCACCTCTAACTACACCATCAATAGTCTTTTTTAAAGCCTCTATTAATTGCATTTTTAATTGCGATTTATGGTAAATTAAACTCACCTCTCTTGCTGGTGGTGGATTTGTGAATTCACGTAAGTGTCTTTTATCAACATCGCTTAAATCAAGGGTATGTAAATAAGGCAACAAAGTCATTCCTAAGCCTTCTTTAGATAATTTTATTAAGGTGTCAAAACTTCCACTTGCCAACTGAAACCCTTTTTTATTATCTATTTTGTGATTTCTGCATAAATTTATTACACTATCTTTAAAACAGTGTCCATCTTCTAACAATAAGATATCTTCCATTTCTAACTCACCTTCAGTAATTTGTTTGTTATTAAAAAGTCTGTGGTTTTGCGGAATTAAACCCACAAATGGTTCATAATACAAAGGTTTTTCTTTAATTGCCTCATTTTCTAGCGGTGTTGCAGCAATGGCTGCATCAATGTGACCATCAGTTAACTTTCTAACAATTTCTTCTGTAGTTAGTTCTTCTACAATCAATTTTACTTTTGGATATTTTTTAGTAAAATTATTTAAAAACATTGGTAATAAAGTAGGCATTATAGTTGGTATAATACCTATTTTAAACTCACCCCCAATAAACCCTTTTTGTTGGTGTACAATATCTATTATTCGGTTACTTTCGTCAACAATAACTTTGGCTTGCTCTACTATTTTTTTACCCACAGCAGTGAGTTCAATAGGTTTTTTAGAGCGATTAAATATTTGTACTTTCAATTCATCTTCTAGCTTTTGAATTTGCATACTTAACGTAGGTTGCGTAACAAAGCTATGTTCTGCAGCTATGGTAAAATTTTGGTATTCTGCAACAGATAAAACATACTTTAATTGGGTAATTGTCATTTTATATAATAATTTTCGATAAAGATATTAAAACTATCAATATTTACTATGGTAAATCGTTATAAATTTTTTGTAATTTTAAAATAAATAAAAATAGAAGAATATGAGTATATCAATAATAGGATTAGACAAAAAAGAAAGTGCAAATTTAGTAAATAAATTAAATGGTTTATTGGCAAATTTTCAAGTATATTATCAAAATTTAAGAGGTTTACATTGGAATATTAAAGGAAAGAACTTTTTTGAATTACATGTAAAATTCGAAGAATTTTACACAGACTCTCAAGTTAAAATAGATGATATTGCAGAACGTATTTTAACTTTACAAGGTAAACCATTGCACACGTTTACAGATTACATAGAAAATGCATCTGTACCCGTTGGAAAAGATATTTCTAATGATGTTGAAGCTGTAAACTTAGTTGTAAACTCTTTATCAGAATTATTAAAAATTGAAAGAGAAATATTAGACCTTTCTGATGAGGCAAATGACGAAGGTACTAATGCAATGATGAGTGATTTTATATCTGAACAAGAAAAAACAATTTGGATGTTAAACTCTTGGTTAGGTAACTAAATTATTTAAAAACTTACAATCTAAAAAACGCTACAAAATTTAAGTTTTGTAGCGTTTTTTAGTTTAAAATATATTGCAAACCAACTTCAAAACCCAGAAACGAATAACCATTATTTGGTTTTTTAGTATCAAAATTAGAAACATGGCCAATATTACTCCCTATATATAACGTAGTTTGTTTGTAAAATTGGTAACACAAACCTAAAGAGCCATTTTCTAAAAAGGTAAATCCTTTAGCCAAACGTTCAGTACTAGTATCTATGGTAGCAACCCCTAAACCAATAGTTGCTAAAAATTTTATATTTTTTAATAATTGTTTTTTTAAAACAAAACCCAACTCAAAACCATATAAATTAATGTTTTTAGGTGATGTAAACTCTGTTCTTTTTTCTAAGTAATTTAATTCTGAAGGTAATACAAATTGTTCATTATCAAGTTGATGATAAATTCTTTGATATTGTGGTTGTACAATTAATTCAAAATCTAAAGATTTCCAGCTACCTAGATAGTAAAAAGCTTGTATTTTGTAGGTTTTTGTATTGTACGAATAATCTTTATCATCAAAAATAAAGTTTTTTTCGTTGGCATAATTGTATAAAAAGCCAATTTTTTTAAGTTTTAATTTATCAATTTTCACCTGAGCTTTTATGGTAGTAACTGTAAAAAAAAATACAATGAGAAATAAAAATATCTTTTTCATATATCAACTTAAGAAAACATACTCGCTACTTTTTCTGCTTTTCTGCTTTCTGAATAATCGTAAAAACCTTCACCAGATTTTACCCCCAATTTACCAGCCACCACCATATTTACTAATAATGGGCAAGGAGCATATTTAGGATTTTTAAATCCATCATACATTACATTTAAAATAGACAAACAAACATCTAAACCAATAAAATCTGCCAACTGCAAAGGTCCCATAGGATGTGCCATTCCTAACTTCATAACCGTATCAATTTCTGCAACACCAGCAACTCCATTATATAGGGTTTCAATAGATTCGTTAATCATGGGCATTAAAATTCTATTAGCAACAAAACCAGGGTAATCATTTACCTCAACAGGAATTTTATTAATTTTATTTGCCAAATTTACAGTAAAATCCATTACAGTATCAGAGGTATTGTAACCTCTTATAATTTCTACCAACTTCATAATTGGCACAGGATTCATAAAGTGCATCCCAATAACTTTATCAGGTCTATTTGTTTTCGCAGCAATTTGCGTTATAGAAATAGAAGAAGTATTGGTTGCTAAAATGGTGTCTTTAGGGCAAAATTTGTCTAATTCTTTAAAAATATTACCTTTTAAAGCAACATTTTCTGTAGCAGCTTCCACCACTAAACTTGCATTTTTAACCCCCTCTTTAATAGAAGTATAGGTTGTTATATTTGCTAATGTATTGTTTTTATCATTTTCTAAAATTTTTTCTTTAGCAACCATTCTATCCAAATTTTTACTAATGGTAGCCAAGCCTTTTTTTAGAGCATTTTCAGACACATCTATAAGTTGTACACTATAATTAAACTGTGCAAAAGTGTGTGCAATTCCATTTCCCATAGTTCCTGCACCTATTACTGCTATGTTTTTCATTGTATTTTTTTTTGGGCGTTTTAACAGGCTTTCGCTACTCGCTTTACGTTTTTGGCGCAAGAGCTCAAACAGGTCGCTCAATCCTTAACGCATTTATTAATCAACTTTATTGATATATTGTTACTTACTGCAATTCTAAATTTTAATTGTTTAAAAACAATCAATAATCATTTGTGCAACACGTAAAGCTTCAGCACCTTGGTGTAAAGAAACAATTGGTTTTGTACCATTATTTATGGCATCTGCAAAAGCTTCTAATTCATCTAAAATGGCGTTGTTATTTTTAACTTCAGGATTATCAAAGTAAATTTGTTTTTTTATACCTTCTGCATTTTGCAAAATCATAGCAAACTCATCGGGTTTTTCAGGTACATCTTTCATTCTAACCACTTCCGATTTTTTCTCTAAAAAATCTACAGAGATATAAGCGTCTTTCTGAAAAAAGCGAGATTTACGCATGTTTTTCATAGAAATTCTACTAGCTGTTAAATTGGCAACACAACCATTTTCAAATTCTATTCTTGCATTGGTAATATCTGGAGTTTCAGAAATTACAGAAATACCACTAGCGTGTACATTTTTTACTTTAGAATCTACAACCGAAAGTATAATATCTATGTCATGAATCATTAAATCTAGTACAACAGGTACATCTGTTCCTCTAGGATTAAACTCTGCCAATCTATGAGATTCTATAAACATAGGTGTGTCTATTTTATCTTTTACAGCTGTAAAAGCTGGGTTAAAACGTTCTACATGACCTACTTGACCTTGTACATGAAATTGGCTTGCCAAAGTTTTAATAGCCTCTGCCTCTAAAACCGTTTTGGTTATGGGTTTTTCTATAAAAATATGACACCCCTTTTCGATAGCTATTTTTGCACATTCAAAATGAGATAAAGTTGGGGTAACAATGTCTACAACATCTACAGCTGCAATTAAATCATCGATAGAATCAAACAATTTATAGCCAAATTCTTTAGAAACTTTCTCTGCATTTTCTTTAAAAGGATCAAAGAAACCTACCAATTCATATTTTTCTGATTGTTGTAATAAACGAAGATGAATTTTACCTAGATGACCAGCACCTAAAACGCCTGCTTTTAGCATAAAATGTATTATTTTATTTTGTCTGCTCGAGCGCAGTCGAGAGGTTTGTAATTAATTATAAGATAGTTCTTGACTGCGCTAGAACTGACATATTAAATAATAAAAATTAAAAAATGCCAAAAACAAAGATACAATTTTATGAGTTTGTAATTAGAATTATTCTTATTTTTAGCTCATAGAAATTTGTTAAAATTGAGAGACACTTCGAAACACCAAGGACTTAGAAATCAGTTAGCTAAAGTATTAATGGCTAAAGGTATTACAGATAAAAATGTATTAGAAGCAATTCGTAAAATTCCACGTCATTTATTTATAGATTCTAGTTTTGAGGCTCATGCATACCAAGACAAGGCTTTTCCTATTGCAGCAGAACAAACCATTTCTCAACCTTATACAGTGGCATTTCAATCGGAAACATTGGCTGTAAAACCCGAAGAAAAAGTGTTAGAAATTGGTACAGGTTCTGGTTACCAAACTGCAGTTTTATTAGAATTAAATGCAGAAGTATTTACCATAGAAAGACAACACGAACTGTTTAAAAAAACAAGTTTGTTTTTACCTAAAATAGGTTACAAACCAAAGAAATTTATTTTTGGCGATGGGTATAAAGGTTTACAAGATCAAGCTCCTTTTGATAAAATAATTGTAACTGCTGGAGCACCATTTGTGCCCAAACCTTTACTTTCTCAATTAAAAATAGGAGGGATGCTGTTAATACCTGTAGGAGATAAAACACAAATTATGACACTTTTTACAAGAAAATCTGCCAAAGAATTTGAGAAAAAAGAATTGGGTGATTTTGCTTTTGTGCCAATGTTAGAAGAAAAGAACTAGTTTTTGTTTTATAGTTTTTTTTACAAAATTAAATAACTCTTTCCCAATAAGCAGTTTTTCCAAAAAATGAAACACCAATATAGCCTCTTATTTTTAATTTATTAGGTTCTTCTATCTTAATATAACACTTGTAAACTTTTCCATTTCTTGGATCTAAAATAGTACCTCCAGACCATTCATCGTTCTCTTTTTCTAAACCAGATAATATATTTAAACCTAGTATTGGTTTGTTTTTATTTTCTCCTTCACAAGCAACACAAAGTGCATTTTTTCTATCAGGATTTAAAATTTCTATAATTTTAGCATACGCTTTCCCATCCTTTTTATATACTTCTAAAACGGAATCTACCTTACCAGCATCGTTTTTAGAGTGCCATTTACCAAAGATAGTTTGTGCATTTATGCCAATTGAAATTAATACGAATAAAAATGTAATACTTACTGTTTTCATGCCTGAGAAGTTTTAATTATTTTGTGAAAATATAAACTTTTTAGCAAATAATTTGTTAAAACTATACACTCGCATCAAAATTTTCTGTCCATTTGTTTTGTACTCGTAAAACTTGTTCTATTACATCTCTTACACACCCTTCTCCACCTTTTTTGTCTGAAATATATTTAGAAACTTGTTGAATTTCTCTAACAGCATCATTTGGGCAAGCTGGTAAA
>Ga0209555_10003179_pt1 | contig 11121 bp, 12 predicted proteins | sample SaaInl85LU_5_DNA_FD_184643 | JGI IMG/M metagenome (GOLD analysis project Ga0209555, IMG submission 184643) | Marine microbial communities from expanding oxygen minimum zones in the Saanich Inlet - ESP_85LU_5_DNA (SPAdes) (version 2) | ecosystem: Environmental > Aquatic > Marine > Intertidal... | reverse complement strand
TCGTTCCCCATCTGTTAAATCACGTGGCGGAAGTGCAATGGAGCACATGATGGCCGAAATGACCCCTGCTGCTACTGGTGGTCGTAGCAAAGCTAATCGTAGAGCTCGTTCCCCATCTGTTAAATCACGTGGCGGAAGTTCTTGTGGAATGAACCAACAAGATGGAGGCAAACCAAAAAAATCACGCAAAACTAAAGGAGGGTCTGCTGTAGAAGCTAATAGCCTTCTCCCCCTTTCAATGCAAGAACTTAAGTAAATATATTATGCATTCATAGATATATAGATATTTAATATATCATTCCTTTATTTTTGTTTATCATTATGATAGATGATGAATATACTGATACAACATCATTCGCATTATTACAATTATAACAATTATCTGAAGTCAATTGTTTCACTATAAACCATCCTCTTTTATAAGATTCTTCTATTGTTTCAAAAGGTTCTGTTTCAATATTGTATATTTTGCCTTGATATTGAAGACTTATCATTTTATATAAGTCATTTTAAACAATTATATCATTTTTTGTTTTTGATGGTTTAATGATACAGATGAACGCGATTAAAGATTGAAGAATAATATACTTTTGTAATTTAATATGAAATCGTCAGAAGAAAAACAAGAATTGAATGACCTATTAGAATTATCGGATGTCAAAAAAAAATCAATCATCAATAACATTCTCTCTTCTGATATTCTATATACATCTATTGATGTCGCCGATGATGTTTATAAAGACACTAAGATTGATATATGGTCTGAAAGTTTAACAACATTAGATGGTAGCAAAATGCTTATAAATAAATTAGTCAAAAATCCAATTAGTGACAAAGAAATACTTTTACAAAGACAAAAAAGCTATTCGTATATTGACATTGAATTTGAGACATTGAAAGCATACGAAGATGATGTATTATGGGTATATAAATTGAATCAGGAAATCAAGGAAAATAATTTAATAAATGTATTATTTCCATCATCTTTTATTATTTCATACATCAATCATGTAGCACCTCTTCTAGATATGTACCAAATGTATAAAATTTATATGATACCTGCGAACGTGATTATATATCCTATTATATCAATATTGTCTCCTTGGTATTATGTAAATAAATATTTGAAATTTAATTTATCAATTTCTACATATGTTGAAATAATTTTCAAGTTTTTTAAATTCATTTTTACATTTTCTAATAATATACGATTATCACTTTTGAGAATTATCATTTCTATTGGATATGTTATGCTTTTTGCATATAATGCTTATCAAACTATAGAATATTCGTATATGTTATACAATATCCGTAATACACTTATGACAAAACTATATAATATGAATGAATTTTTATCAGAAGCTATTAAAATAATTAAAAGTCTTCCATCTGATATAGTCAAATCATTTATAAAAGTAGATACAAATATTTTTGATATTGATTTGACTAATAAATCATCTAATATATATAAATTATGGAAAGATGATAATTTAAAGAGTAAAATATCCAATATTCTACTTACAATTTATACAATAGATATCATACATTCTATAAGCAAACTGAAAACAAGAAAAAACTGGTGTTTGACAAATTACACAAATACATCAACACAAATGTGGAATATGAAGAATCCAGTATTGCCTTGTTCTCAAGTCGCGAATCCCGCAAATTTGGAAAAGAATATCGTCATTACTGGTCCTAATGCGGCTGGCAAAACTACATACGTAAAATCCATTCTTTCAAATGTAATTTTATCACAATCACTTGGAATATCATATGCGTTACAATCAAATTCTATCATTTATGATACAATTGCATCTTTTATGCGAATAACAGATATTTTGGGTTCAAAGTCATATTTTGAAGTTGAAGCAGAGTATTGTACAAAAATGATGGACAAAGCACAATATCTTGAAGAGAATAATAAGATGGGATTGTTTATGATGGATGAACCAATGCATTCTACTCCACCTACAGAAGGTATGTCTACAGCATTTGCGGTTGCTGAATATATCGGAAATATGAAATGTGCAAATATCATTCTTACTACACATTTTCATAAATTAACGCATCTTCAAAACATTTATCCTGATAGATTTGTTAATCTATCTGTTGAAGCGATTCCAAAAGAAAATGGATTTGATTTTCCATATACAATTCGTCGAGGACATTCATATCAATGTATCGCGATAGAATTGCTATCAACAAAACTCTTTCCTGACTCGGTTATACAGAGTGCGATAAATATGAAAAACAAAATATGTAATGAAATTAATAGTAGATAAAGATATTTATGTTTTCTTTTGATAAATCATTTTATATTTATGTTTTAATTGTTACATTATTTCTTCTAATTGGATTACATTTTTGGCGAAAAATTCATAATATGAAAAGTCATTGCAAAATAATGGAAAATAAACTTAAAACATTAAAGCGTGAAAATTCTGAGTTACAGAAAGCACTTTCTGAAGACAGTATGGAAAAAACCACTATGTCAGAAGCTGATGTTGCTATGAATCATATTTTCAATGTTGAATCAAAAGATATTCCGCAAATGATGCAAGCTGAATTATTCTTCTGTTCTGAAGGTACTGAAGGTAAATGTGATATTCGCAACATGGTTGATGTAAGTGAAGCTGCTATGGATGTCAGCGAAGTTGCTATGGAAGTCAGTGAAGCTCAATCAGTTACAACTCCTGAACCAGTTGTAGAAAATACGATCGAAGAAATTATAGAAGAAGTTGTTATGCCTGTAAGTGTAAGTGATGAAATACCCGTTGCAAAACATGAAAATGTGGTTGATAATATAGAAAGTGAATCAGTTGTGTCTGAAAACAGTAATGTATATAATCGTAAGAAACTTTCTAAACTTAATTTGGAAAAATTAAAAGAAATCGCAGTATCCATGAAGTTACCAACTGACGGTACTAAAAATATGATAATTGATAGAATTCTGTCACAATAAAAATCTTATTTAAACAATAGATAGGGTTCAATATGAGTTGTTGTAATGGTTCTCAAGAAACCATTTGTCCTTCAAAGATGAATGATGGACGTTCTTTTACAGATTATAGACCCAAATGCATTGTTAATTCAGAATTTATGTCTGAACTTACTAAAAAACAAATTGTCGCTTCTAGTTATGAATCGCGTATTTATTTGCAACGCAATGCTGAGACTATAATGGAACAAAGAAGAAAAGACGCTGAAAATAAACTGATGTGTGGAATAGCACCTATAGTCAATCCTGGAACTATGCATCCTGAAAATTATGTTGTAAGTTGCGATACGGTAACATGCCAACGGCCACTAAATAATCCGGATGGTCTTGGAGATGGACGCAAATATTAAAATAATTTTTTTACATATTGTATATAGAGATATACTCGTTATGGATTTCCAAAATAATTTTGTGAAATGTAGGGTACAGATTCTTGGAAAATGCGATAGTATTAGAATAACCGGAAGTATTTTGAATAGTAACAATTTCAAAAATGCAATGGTATTAGCACCAAATCCTATTAATAAAAACGCATCATATTCAGGTACTGGATTGCCATTCCCTTGTGCAGATATTGCGTTTGAAGAAACTCCTAATATGAAAGAAATTGATTTATCACAAGAAGCAGGTTCTTTTGATGTAAAGTTTTCTTACCCAAATAGTTATTACACAGTAGCCAATAAGAAAAAAATAATATCCTCTATCTTCTTCATACTAGATAAAATAGAAGGTGGTAAAGAATTTATCCGATTTGAGCTTAAGGACATGTATCCACTCAGAAGTCTCGTAAATAGAGAATCAAGAACAGGTCCCGAATTTTATTCTGATAAATATGACATTCTACCTGTCGATACTGCAAATGCTATAATGAAAGCATATGCTAAAATCAAAGTATCAAATGATATTGCATAAAAACAAGAAAAACATTAGCAAATACAAAAAATGATTTTATTTTTATAACTTTTATACAAAATACAAAATATCAATATGAAACCTCTTATCATTGTTGAAAGTTTTACCAAAACTAAAACTATTTCCAAATATCTCGATAATAAATTTAATGTTATATGTTCGCTCGGTCACATTAACAATCTTCCAAAAGATAATATCGGTATTGACACCAATACGTGGCAAGGAACGTATGTCCCTACAAATCCTAAAATTATCAAAAATATCAAAGAACACGTGAAGCAAACAAACACTATATATATAGCTTCAGACCCGGATATGGAAGGAGAAGCTATTGCACATCATATATATACTAGTATTTCTCCTATAATTCGTAATAAAGTATGTCATCGTATTGTGTTCCAGGAAATTACTAAGTCGGCAATTATCAATGCTATAAATAATCCAAGAAATATTGACCAAAATATTGTCAATGCACAGGAAACTCGTCGTTTTGTTGATAGATTAGTTGGATACAAGTTATCACCATTATTGTGGAACAAATTCAATAACAATACTTTAAGTGTTGGAAGGGTTCAAAGTGTTGCTTTATTAATGTGTGTGGACATCTTTCAAAAACTCAAAGAACATGTAATAGAATCTTATTGGAATTTGATTGGCTATTATATTGTTAATGGTTCCAAATTCGATTTCAAATTATATGAAAATGACAATCTGTTCAAAACAACCAACAAAAATGACATCATTTCTATCCTTAATCGTCTGGATTTTGATGAAAAATTCAAAATATCTATTAAAGAATCTCAAACAAAAGAAAGTCCATCAGCTCCATATACAACTACAAGTCTTCAACAGGACGCATATCACAAGTGTAGATTTAGTTCCAAAAAAACAATGCAAATTGCTCAAGAACTTTATGAAAATGGTCATATTACATATATGAGAACTGATTCTACAAATATATCAAATGATTTCAAAAACAAAATAATTAAATATGCATGTGATAATTATGGAGAATCAAATACACAATTTAGAAATCATAAAAATAAAATAGCAAATGCACAGGAAGCACATGAAGCCATCCGTGTAACAAACATCAATATACAATCTATTAACACTGCCACAAATGTTTCTGACATATCTGATATGTCCAAACTTTATAAAATTATTTGGCAACGAACGGTCGCATCACAAATGAAAAGTGCAGAATATACCAATGTCTGTGTATATCTGCAATATAAAGATTTCAAATATACATTTGTTCATAAAAAAGCATTATTGACTGACCCTGGATATTTACGAGTGTATGGTTCTGTTTCAGAAAATGTACAGTGTGTACAGTCTGTAGAAGAATATAAAAAACAATTTTCATTAAAACTTACAGCAGATAAGTTTATATGCGAAGCAAATACCAATACAATTCCTAATTTGTATAATGAAATATCTCTTATCAAATCTCTTGAAAAAGAAGGTATCGGAAGACCATCTACGTATTCTTCTATTGTAGATAAGATTGTTTCTAAAAAATATGTAGAAAAAGGCAAAAATCCTCAAAAAGATATTGTTCTAAAAAACATTGTAAAAACCCGAACTTCTATGAAAGAAATTGATAATAAATTCAAAATAGGAGGTAACAACAAAGATTTCCTTGTTCCTACTGAATTAGGACTCAATATTGTAGATTATTTGAAAAAAGAAATATCATTTCTTCTTGATATCAAATTTACCTCAAATATGGAAGCAATTATGGATAGAATATGTGATAAAAGTACCACTAAAGAATCTGTTTTAGGAGATTTCTATAATAAATACATGCTTCCTGTTATTCCTAATACATCATATCGTTCTGATAATGCCAAAAATGAAATGAAAACTGGTATTACAAATACAAAATATGGATATTGTTATTATAATGCAGATACTAAAAAATATACAAATATTGAATCATATTTGAAATGGAAAAATAAGAATGTTAATGAACTTACGAATAATGAAATCAAATTCATAGCATCTCTACCAAAATTGCTTGATGATGGTAATGTCTTACATATTGGTCCATATGGACTGTATCTCAAAAATAACAATACAAATATCAGATTGGATAAAAGCAAATGGGAATCGTTTATTTCTTGATAACAAGTGATGTCTTTTCTTCCAATGTATTACATAATGTGTGAATATTATCAATCATTGCTTTTTTATTACGTATCTCATTTGAAATACGAGCTATGTCTTTACTATTTTTGTTAATTAATTCAATATATTCCGATTGTTTTTCTGATATTTCTTTGATGTATTTTTCAAGAGATTCAATTGTTTTGTTTATTTCTTCTTCTGAAATACTATCAGATACTCCTTCCAAAAACTTCTCATTATTCTTCTCAGTTTCAATGAGTTGATTTATTTTATTCATAGATTCAATTGTTTTTCCACTTAATTTTGATGTCTTCCCAAACAAATCTGTAGCAAACTCATTTATAAATACAATATCATTCTTTAAGTTTTCAATATTATTCATTTCTTTATTATGAAAATCCTATTTCCAGTATATAATTTTCTTCTTAAATAGATTATATAAAAACCAAAATATCACTTTTGCTTTGTTATATTCTGGTTTTTTGTTAAGTTTTTATAGCTTTTATTTTTTTTATTTTATTTTGTTTTTTTGCATCATTCAAATGTATGAAATTTATAGACAACTTCATGCATAAAGATGTGAAATACCATCTCTGTTTCTATATCCCAAGAAACTCCATTCCATTCAATATCACTCTTTATTCTTTTGCCGAACATCTGATGACAATCTGAAGATTGTTTCGTATAAAACGTATATAATAATCCTATCGCATCTCCTATTCCGTAATTTATTATTATCTGATTGATGTCGTCAGAATCAAGCAGATTTTTGATATATTCAAATGTGATATTTGCAACCTTATCGTGACATTTATCTGTATGAATATAATCAAATGGTTTATCAGAACATTTGTGACTTTTGAAAGTTTTGAAAAAGTATGTTTTAAAGTGTTGTATGTAATCTTTATTTTTACCATGAAGCTCATCATATATCATTGATATATTATCCGCACCTAAATCACTGAATGATACGTTATCATGTAACGACTGTGATTGTTTCATGGAAATTTTATCATATATGCCATTATCATATTCTGAAATGACATTGTTTTTGATATTGTCATATATAAGGGATATAACCATTGTTTGTGGAATGACTTGCAAATTTGGGTTATTTTTTATCATAATATCAAGTTCTTTGCATAACATGATATTGGCATAATATTCAAATGATTCTTGAACTGAATTATCATAATAATGAATCATTTCTTCTTTTATTTTTAAATGATGACGTAATATGTTGTGAATCCCATATTTTGTAACGAATTTATCTATTTGATTACGCGACATGGTATTATAAACCCAATTATGAATCATTAAATATAATTCACATTCGTTGATTTCTTCTTCAAGAAATGTTTCCAAATCGGTGTTTTTTTCAAACATTTTGTGGGCAATATATTCTTTACAACTTGAAATATAGTCGTGGTTAATATCATTGATTTCTTCGTAAATCTTGTTGAGCACAACGATGCTATCTTTATCCATTTCAAGCGATTTGATTATCGGTCGGTATTGGTAACTATCAGATAGGTCTTGGTTTGTATTAGAATATTTTATTTTTTATTTAATCTAATCATTTTTTTGGATTATCTCATTATATTCCTGATAATTTATTGTAATTTATATTTATATTTATAAATAATTAAAATACAAAAATAATCATATTATGGATTTATTTTGAAGCTTTTTCGGGTACAAGTCTCTTTACATAACCATTTAGTCTTTTAAGTTCAAGAGCAATAGAACCAAAAGATTCAGCAATACTTACTTGTTCATTTTTTTCATCAGTATATGACAAAAAATTTGCAAGAACGTTATACAATCCTACATCAGTCAGAACATCTGCATCAACTGATTCATCGTCATCATCTTCGTCGCCGTCTTCGTCGCCGTCTTCGTCACCGCCGTCGTCATCATTGTCTGCAGTACCATCATTATCCGCTTCGACATCATCATTTTGGTCTTCTTCGTCGCCTTCCTCCAACTCTTCAATTTTGAGTTTCTTTTCTTCAACAATTTCTTTAGATTCTGGCATAATTTTCCACCTTGATTTTATATATATCAATTTGTGTAAATCTTTATATATTTTTATAATAGATAGAATATATGGAAACGATAGAGTCGTCTGTTCAATTTACAGCATACTTATTTGGATTATTTACTACAATAAGTCTGTATTTATATAGTAAAACTTTCAGCAATACGGTAAAAAAAAGAATTGTAATAAATTGATATAAGATATGAATCATACGTATATATAACTGTAAATATGACAATAGCCAAAGCTGGTATATTTATATTGACACAAAACACAATTGAGAGGAAAATATATTTGAAAAATTGTTTATATTTTCTTTTCAAGAACTTTAACAAAAAATATAATTATCCAGTTATTATTCTACATGAAGGTGATTATGATGATAATGCTCAATCAGAGATTAAAAATAGTATCCGACAAAATCATAGACATGTAGTAACATTCAAACAAATTGACAAAGGAGATTTTGACGTTCCTTCACATATAGACAAAGAAAGATTAGAAAAGGTTGTAGAATTGCAACCAGTTCCTTATTGGAGAAATGGAAGATATCGGTCTATGTGTTACTTTTGGATAAAACATTTTTTCAAATATACCAATGATTTTGATTATGTAATGCGTCTTGACGATGATAGTATCATTGAAGAACCAATTGTTACAGATTTATTTCAAACGATGGTGGAAAAAGAATATGTATATATTTCTAACTTGTTACATGTTGATTGTGGAATATGTAATTATGGTATGAAAGAAATGTTTGAAAAGATTCTCCCATACGCTAAATCACAACTTAATGACAAAATGTTCATTAAATCAAAGATTCCGAAGAATTCTGTTATAATGGATAAATTCAAGGAATTATATCGGTTAAATGAAGGCAAAGATTTAGAAGCATTTAATGATGATATTGAAACAGAAATGCCGCTTATGTATTATAACAATTTTTTCATAACTGATACACGGTTTTGGAAACGCGAAGAAGTAAAATACATAATTGATAGTATTGACAAACACGGTGGTATATTTTATTATAGATATGGTGATGCTCCTTTGCATACTATTATCGTATCACTTCTAGAGCCCAGAAAAACAACAAGAACTGTTTTCAAATATTCTAAACGATTGCAAAGAGAAGTTTTTGTAGATAATGGTGGAAATTTTCATTCATATATGCCTAAATCATATGATCATTCTTCTTGTATCACTCATAAATAAATGAAAAATTGATGTTTATTTTTATACTCTTTTTATATACAATAATATATATCAAAATATGACTATTACTGCAACTTTGACAACATATATGGGAGCGCATATCAACAAACAAGGTGGTTCCATTATCAAAACTATGGATATAATCAAAAATGGAGGAGGCAATGCTTTACAATTATTTGCATCCAATCCGAGAAGCACACAGATACCGAATATCGCATCATATGAAAGTGTTTCAAATGAAGTAAAGGATTATTGTATAAAAAACGATTTCAAGCTTATCATTCATGCACCCTATACAGTAAATCTTGCAAAAGAACCTAAAATAGGAAAAAGAACAATTGATTTAAAAGATTGTTATTGGATTAATTCTTTAATTCACGAACTAATGGTATCTGATATTATAGGGTCTGTTGGTGTTGTATTTCACGTGGGAAAACATACGACAATCACCAAGGAACAAGGTCTTCAATATATGTTTGAATCTATGATATATATCATAACAGAAATGAAAAAAAGAAATATACAATCAAAACTTATCATTGAAACACCTGCAGGTGTTGGTACAGAACTTCTAACAACGATAGAAGAGTTTCTTGAATTCATTAATAAGTTTTCAAAGGAACAAAAAAAACACATTGGAATTTGTCTTGATACAGCTCATATCTGGTCATCTGGCTATGATATAAATGATTATTATGATAAAATAGCCCAAAAAAACGCAAAATATGTTATTGTAATTCATTATAACAATAGTAAAAAGAATCAAGGTTCAAAAGTAGATGTCCATGAAAACATATTTGATGGCAAAATTGATATAGAAGATATGAAAAAATTCATATCAAATTTGAAACACAATCCTTTAATTATACTTGAAAAACCATCTGAAAATCTAAGTATTGATTTCACGTGGATGAAAAAACATATTTCATAACAAAATCCTTAATATGTAATATTCGCATATTGACATGGTCCAAACGATTTGCGATGAAATCGTGTAATACCATACTTTTTTATAGCTTCCATATGTTTGGCTGTCCCATATCCTTGATTTTTACGAAGGTCATATTTCTCCAATTCAGGATGCTCATCTATTAATTGCAGAAACATAGTATCGTGATGATTTTTGGCTATAATAGATGCTGCTGCGATATTTAAATATTTCGCATCACCTTTGATAACACATTCGTGTGAAAGGATATCAGTATCTATTCCAGGAGGACTATACCCTTTAAAATGAGGACCATCTATTTTGAGTTCGTGGAAAGGTTGTTTTTTGTATGCTTCGTTGATAGCACGATGCATTGCTTTCATAGTTGCTGTAAGAATATTTGTGGCATCTATTTCATCATTTGTTGCCGAACCAATTCCATATGTAATGGCATTGTCTTTAATATATTCTGCTAATTCCTTTCTTTTTTTAGATGAAAGTTTTTTGGAATCTTTAATTTGTTTATATTTATCATCTGGAAAAGTTGTTGGTAAAACTACACAAGCGGCTACTACATCGTATATAAGACCTCCTCTATTTGATTCATCTACTCCTCCTACTAGTATGCCTGGTTCATTATCTATGATATATTCATGAGTTTCATCCATTTTTAGGAATGATTAATTATATATATATCGAATTATATTTATATCATTGTGTTGTGTAGTAATAAAAATATGTGATTACTATAAACTAAAATAAGAATGTTATAAGATTGTTATAAAGGTCTTAACAAGGTCTGGAGGGACTTAAGGAAATCATACTTACTTAAAGAACTCAAAAAAGTACATTTCAGTGGTTTTCATAAATTCTCATGACAATTATTTATTT
>Ga0209555_10003177_pt1 | contig 11128 bp, 6 predicted proteins | sample SaaInl85LU_5_DNA_FD_184643 | JGI IMG/M metagenome (GOLD analysis project Ga0209555, IMG submission 184643) | Marine microbial communities from expanding oxygen minimum zones in the Saanich Inlet - ESP_85LU_5_DNA (SPAdes) (version 2) | ecosystem: Environmental > Aquatic > Marine > Intertidal zone... | reverse complement strand
CATGCCACTTAATGAAACTGCATCATAAGAAATATGCTCAATAGAGGCGCCAGGGTATTTTGCTTTAAAATCTTCAATTAAATATTTAGTAGATGGACTAGTAATTGAATTCGTTAAAATTCGAACGCTACCACCCTTTGCATCTATCTTCTTTAAGTCAGCCTTGATTGTGCGGTCGATTGCAGACCAAGCATACTCTGATCCATCAACGGTAGGAGTTTTAATTCTCTTTCCATCATATAAAGAAAGTACAGATGAATTTATCCGAGCATTCACTCCGCCTCTAGATACTTCAGAAAGCTTATTTCCTTCAATTTTAATTGGACGCCCTTCTCTAGTTTTAACTAAAATACTAGCGTAATCGTTACCATCTGAGTAAGTAGATGCATACCAGTTAGCTACTCCAGGAGTAACTGTATCAGGCTTCACTACATAAGGAAGAGCGTAATTAACAGGAGTTTCACATGCAGCAAGAGATGCAGCTGTAACACCAAAACCTAAGTACTTTAAAAAATCTCTTCTACTAGTAGATGAACTTTCTAATGTTTCTTTATCTCCTAAAAACTGATCAGTCGGCAAATGCTCTTGAAACTCGTTATTTTTAGAAGTTGAAAAATCTGCAGAGTTGTTCAACTCTTCAGTTCCTTTCCAATACTTTTTAGTCTTATCCATAGATATCAATTGAAACTTTGTGGAATCTTAGTATTTTAATAGTGACACTTAGCGCATTCGATGCCGCCTAACTCATCAACATTTATAACACCGTTTTCTAAATATTTTGCTTTAATGTCTGCAGGTAATCTCTTATGAATTTCATCATAATAGCCATTACCTTCAGTTTGTACTTTCGTTTCTCTGTGGCAATCAATGCACCACCCCATAGTAAGAGGAGCAAATTGCTTACCTACTGTATACTCCTCAACGGGACCATGACATTTAGCACAGTCAATTTGTCCTACTGTTACGTGTTGTGAGTGATTGAAGTATACATGATCAGGTAAGTTGTGAACCTTAATCCATTTTATTGGAGAAGTATTATCGCCATAAGTTTTAGTTACAGGATCAAAATCTAATGCCTTGTAAATTTTTGCAATTTCTTCTTTTCCATATTGAGGACCTTCATTTATGTACGTATGACAATTCATACACAAATTTGCAGAAGGTATACCTGCGGATTTACTATTTCTAGCACCGCTATGGCAATAATTACAATCAATTTTATTTTCACCTGCGTGCAATTGGTGCGAAAATTTAATTGGCTGCTCAGGCTCGTAACCCGTGTAAACACCAACATTCAGTGCAGTATCCCAACCTGCTTTCGCAATTAAAAGGATAATTCCTAGAACAAATAAAACCACGAACTTTCTATTACTAGCACCCCAAGCTACTAAAGCAGACCACATTCCTTTCTCCTCTTCAACATCTCCACCTTTTATGGCAGAATCTAACGAGTAGTTTACTTTTCTAAGAACTCCTATGACAATCAATAAAATAATAATGGCGCCAAAAAATATGTAGTAGGTGCTATTATCATCCACCGGCACTACATCAGCTGAAACTGCAGTGTCTCCCACAGTTCCTGCAGCAGGAACCGCTGCGGCTGCCGCAGCATTAGTTTCATCTACATATGCAAAAATTGCCTTTATCTCTTCGTCATTTACAGGCTGATTAGGCATAATCACCTTATTAAACTTCTCATAGACAGCAATAGCCTGAGCGTCTCCAGATTTTATTAGCGCTTGAGACCCTTTCACCCATTCTAAAATCCAAGACATTTCATACTTTTCAGTAACTCCTTTCATTCCGGGACCTACTAAAACATTATCGCCAGTATAGTGGCAAGATGCACAGTATGATTTAAATAACTTCTCACCATCTTGAGCACTGGAGAGATTTGATGAAAAAACGAATAGTGCAAGGAATACTCCGTACAAATTCAATTTAATCGACCTATGAGAAAATGCGTTCATATTTAATGTATTACGTTTATGTCGCAACTAAATTCTATTTTTCGCTTTTATTACGAGACGCAAATTTAAAAGAAACATCGTTTTTAGCTCACTATTTAAGGCAAAATAAATTTTCTAATCTCTAATTTATAATGATTCTAAATAAACTAAAAAGCTTGCTAATTCTGTATTATTTACTCTAAGGTTTCTTTTTGATTTTTTAAAAATTGACAAAAAATGTGGCACGAAATTTATTAATATTGTCAAAAAGTCTAACAATGAAATTAATTATAACACTCAATTTGATAATTATTCAAGCAATTGCATTTAGTCAAAACCAAATAACATTAAATGAAAAGCATGAAGACTTTAAACTTGAGATCATGGATACGATAAGCTCAGTAATGGACACTGGTAGAATCGAGATCCTTGAGAATAATACTATTGGTGTCCTGCTAGAAAAATTCAATTCAACAAAGAAAAATACAGGGTATAGAATCCAAATCCATTCAGGACTTTCAAGAGTTGAAACATTAAAATCTCAAACTAACTTCATGAAACTCTATCCCAATATGAACACTTATGTTATCTATCAGCAGCCAAACTTTAAACTACGAGTTGGAGATTTTGAAGAAAGACTTTCTGTTAACAAATTCTATGAAGAAATGAAAGAGATATTTCCCGGTGCATTTATTATAAAAGATGAGATAACACCAGTCCTTAATTAACTTGAGTTACCCTAAATGCTGTTCTTCGGTTCTTCGCCCGACCTTTCACGTTATCATTAGAAGCTATAGGTTGTTCTGAACCGTAACCTACAAATGACAACCGCTCTTTGTCTATGCCGTTTTGAATTAAAAAATCATAAACAGTTTGGGCCCTATTTTCAGATAAAGTTTTATTAAGAGCACCTGAACCTACATTATCAGTATGCCCCTCTATTTGGATACTAACAGCACTATTATTCTTCATAAACTCTGTTAATTTAGTCAATTCAGCTTTAGAGTTAGCTAACAAATCGAACTCATTAGTAGCGTAAAAAATATTTTTAAGAACTACACGCTCTCCTATTTTAATTTTTTGCAATTCTATATTCTTTCGATAAGGCTCATTACCATCGTTTTGTTGGAGCGTAAAATTCTCTGAATAAAATAAGTAACCAGGTTTTGAAACATTTAAAGCATAATCCTTAGACAATGGCAAGGCAACTAGAAAACTACCATCAACCGCATCAGACGAAGCAGAGATTACCGTTTCTGAATTCTCTAAGTTTAGCAATTCAAATTGACTTTGAATTGGTTTTCTAGTTTCAGCATCCACAACAGTTCCTACCAAATAAGAAACAGGATTAGGCTGAATAATTTTCGGCAATTCAAACTCATATAAATCTAACCCACCAAAACCTCCTTCGCGATCAGAAGCAAAATATGCCTTCTGCGCATCAGGAGAAATTAAAATTGAGTTTTCGCTTACGTGAGTATTGATTGGATAGCCCAGATTCCTTGGAAGAGACCATTCACCCTTTTCATTCATTTTAGTTATAAAAATATCAAGACCTCCCATACCTGGATGCCCGTCTGATGAAAAGTAGAGCGTTTGTCCATCAGGATGGATAAACACAGACTCTTCATTCTTTTTAGTATTAATATGAGCTGGCAAAGCAACAGGCATTTTCCAATAACCATCACTTCCAACTTCTGAAACAAAAATATCACTATGCGAAAAGCCTGACTTTTCTTTAACTCGTTTAATATAATAAAGCGTTTTACCATCAGCGCTAAAAGATGGTTGGGTTTCCCAAGACCTAGAATTAATTTCCGAACCTAGGTTTTGAGGGACTGACCATTTAGGACCTTGTCGTTGACTAAAGAACAAATCACAACTACCTAACCCTTTTCTACCACCGCCATAATCTCCATACAACTCACAAGCAGTAAATATTAATAGCTTACCGTCAGCTGATAAAGAAGGAGCTCCTTCATTATTTTCTGTATTTATAGGTAATCCTAGCGCTAATGACTTACTCCATTGTGCATCTTCTAATTTACTTACATAAAAATCTTCATTGTATTTTGCAGGCGTATTTGGTGCAGGAAGTTGACGGGTATATAATAAGGTAGAACCGTCAACAGTGATACTTGGAAAATACTCGGGCAAAGAAGAATTAACTCCTGGACCTAAATTAATCGGATTAAAAGGAACGGGATTTTTAATAGCTTCCAAAGCAAATGAAAGGTCATCTAATTTAAGTTCTGCATCAGCTCTCAGTTTCGGATCAGCCACGGGAAATTTTAAAAACTCTTGGAATGCCTTTTCTGATTTCTGATATTCTCCTTTTTCGAACAATAATTGTCCTACAAAAAAGACAGTATTAGAAGAAAAGCTAGGGTTTATTTGCAAAGCACTTTCAAAAGCACTTAAAGCTTCTTCTTTCTGCTTCATATCAACATAGATATAACCCATCAGCGTATATGCTTCAACAAAATTTGGGTCGCGCTCTAAAGCAGATGTTAAAGATGAAATAGCAGCGGAAAGCTCATAATTTTGGTATTGAACTTTTGCAACATCAAATAACTTTGTAGCCTTCTTATCTGATGTAGACAGGGAATTATTTTGAGCAATATTAACTTGACAAGAAAATAGAAAGGCAAGAAAAACGAAGAAATAAGCCTGAAAAAGTTTCATAATAAAATATTAAGGTACATCTATATATTTATGAGATTGAACTGAAATAGACCATTCAGAATTATTCTTTACATACTCGACTATTTGTGGCATCATACTTTCAGATTTACTCCATTCGACCTGAAGGTATAGTTTGCAATTTGAATTTACTTTAGCGCGATGCTGTTCGGCCCATTTGAAATCATCTTTATTAAAAATAATTACTTTCAATTCGTGTGCCAATTGATAAAATTCGTCTTTGGGAGGACTATTTTTCTTAGGAGATAGACAAATCCAATCCCACTGTCCAGTAAGTGGAAAAGCTCCTGATGTTTCCATTGCTAAAAATTTATTGGCTTTTTTTAATTGCTCAGTTAAGGGAACTAGATTGTAAGTTACCGGTTCTCCACCTGTAATTACAACTAAATCAGATTTACCTTCTAAAGCAAGTTTAGAAATTTCCTCAACAGTCATTAATGGATGATTGGTTGCCTCCCAGCTGTCTTTCACATCACACCAATGACAGCCTACTGTGCAACCTCCAAGGCGAACAAAGTAAGCCGCCTTTCCTGATTGATAACCTTCTCCCTGAATGGTATAGAAATACTCCATTACAGGAAGGAGCTCACCTTGTTGAACTTGATTGATCTCTTCTTGGGTTTTCATTTTTATAAATATGATCCAAAGGCTTGAAGCCCATTTTATAAATGGTAGGATAAAGTCGGGACGAGTGGATTCGAACCACCGCTCTCGCGCCCCCCAGACGCGCACTTTAACCGGACTAAGCTACGTCCCGAATGATTAACAAAAGTAAAAAGCATAAATGTAATAATCTAACATTTTAGGTAATATTTAAATTGATAAATTTGGAAACTTAAAATAACTAAAACACAATTATAAAATATATGTCAACACAAGCAACAAATGAGACCCCGGAACACGTAAAATGTTTAATAATTGGATCAGGACCTGCAGGCTATACCGCTGCCATTTATGCAGCTAGAGCAGATATGAATCCAGTTATGTATCAAGGGCTACAACCAGGTGGGCAACTAACAATTACGACTGAAGTAGAAAACTTTCCAGGCTATCCTGATGGAGCGCAAGGCCCTGAAATGATGATTGAATTTGAAAAACAAGCAAAACGATTTGGTACTGATGTGAGATTTGGGATGATTACGGAAGTTGATTTTACAGGTCCAATACATAAAGTAAAAGTCGATGGAAAAAAAATAATTACTGCTGATAGTGTTATTATCTCAACGGGAGCTTCAGCAAAATGGCTAGGATTGGAGTCAGAACAAAGATTAAACGGCTTTGGGGTAAGTGCATGTGCTGTTTGTGATGGGTTTTTCTATAAAGGACAAGAAGTTGCAATAGTCGGTGGCGGAGACACGGCAGCAGAAGAAGCGTCATACTTAGCAAAACTTTGCAAAAAGGTAACAATGCTTGTAAGAAAGGATGAATTGAGAGCCTCCAAAGCAATGCAGCATAGAGTTCTAAACACTCCGAATATCGAAGTATTATTTAATCATGAAACAAAAGAAATTGTTGGAGAAAAAGCAGTTGAAGGCGTTCGAGTGTTAAATAGTGCTAATGGAAAAGAAAAAACTATTCCTGTAACAGGTTTTTTTGTTGCAATTGGACACAAACCAAACACGGATATTTTCAAAAATTGGCTGGATATGGATAGTGTTGGATATTTAAAGGTAACCCCAGGAAGTACTAAAACTAATATTGAAGGAGTATTTGCTTCGGGGGATGCTGCGGACAAAATATACAGACAAGCAGTAACCGCTGCAGGAACAGGCTGTATGGCAGCTTTAGATGCAGAAAGATACTTAGCAGACAAAGGAATTCACTAAGTAGAAACAACCATTTTATAAAGTATTACGTCAAAAGCGAGGGATCTTAATGTAGATTCCTTATTTTTTTAATATTTTTATGGCCAAGAATATATTTATTTAGAATTCATATGAAAAAATTATTATCCTTTCTAGCATTTACGTTTTCACTTGTTACATTAACATTCGGTCAAGCTACAGACCTAAAAGTAGTGAGTTTAACAGCTCCAACTGATGGTTGTGACCTAAAAATTAACGAAGATGTTAAGGTAAGAGTGCAGAATGTTGGTGCAACACAAATATTTGGGAATGTTACGTTTACCTACATTTTAGATGGAGGGACCCCTGTAACAGAATTAGTTACAGGAGCTACAATACTTCCACAGGCATTTTATACACACACATTTGTTACAAAAGCTGATTTATCAGCAGTAACCTCTTTTACATTTACATTGGCTGCAACAGTTGCCAATGATGTAAGCGCATTAAATGATACGTTAAGAAATCAAGTTGTTTCGAACTTAGTTCTTCAATTTCCTTACTTCAACGATTTTTCTAGTTTCGGAAACAATTCCTTAGGAAATTTGCCAGGTGGATTTATTTCTTCGCCAAATGCATTAGCCAGTTATTCATGGAGAGCAAGAAACACCAGTACAACTGCGGCAACAGGTCCGCAAACAGACAACACCCCTACCGGCGTTTCGAGATTTTTAATGGTTGATGGAGCGCAAGGCACAGGTGGCAATGAGTCAACATTTGAAAGCCCATGTGTTAGTTTATTAGGTGTATCAACACCTGTTCTTGAATTTTATTACCATATGCATGGTATAGACATGGGAACTTTATATGTAGAGGCAAAAAGTGACCAATTTACAAGCTGGGCAAGACTTGACTCGATAGTAGGAAGACAACAAACGAATAGATCTCAACCATGGAGAAAGAAGTCAATAGGTTTAACACAATTTGCAGGGCAATTTATGACGTTTAGGTTTATTGCAAAAAGATCTGCATCAGGAAACTTTGGAAATATTGCAATTGATGATATCGGTATTGTATTGCCTGATACGGGTCAAGTTCAGTTAGTATCTATTACTTCTCCAACAGATGGACTTTGTAATTACAGTAGTTGCGAACCTGTAAAATTCAGAATCAAAAATGTAGGTAATGACACATTAAAATCTATTCAAGGGCAATACACTATTGATGGGGGGACTCCTGTAAGTCAATTGTTCCCATTATTAATACCTCCTTTCAAATCAGCTACAATTACGTTTGCACAATGTGCAGACCTTTCAATTCCGAAAACCTATTCTATTTCAGGTAAGTTAATATTAAATACAGATACTGATACAACTGATAATATTTTCTCGATTTCCGTTGATCATTTATCTCCAATAACAATTCCTTACTTTGAAGATTTTGAAGGATTTAATATCAGCAATTCATCTAGTGCACCTAATAATTCAGGAAATCATCCAAACGGGTGGAGAACAAATCCAATTTTTTCGGCGTCAGCTAGTGCGTTTAAATGGATAGTTGGAAGAGGAGTTGCAAATCCAGGTGGCGCCACAGGTCCAAACAAAGACCACACAAGAGGCAATTCTATAGGTAAGTACTTTTATGCTGATGGAAATGAAGGTTCTCCCTTTCAGGTATCATATTTAGAGTCCACATGTATCGATTTTACAAATGTTCTTGCTCCAAGATTGAAATATTGGTATCATATGTTTGGTTTTGATATGGGCGACCTGTTCGTTGAAGTTGATTCTGATCAAGGTTGGATACAAGTAGACAGCTTAAAAGGTCAAGATCAAGATCAAAATACAAGTGCCTCAGCTTGGAAATTGAGAACAGTAAATATTGAGCCATTTGTTAAAGGAAAACAGGCTCGAATTAGGTTTATAGCTACCAAAGGAGGTACAGGTTTTGCCTCTACAATGGCAATCGATGATATTTTTATTTATGATTTAACTGATATTGATGTAGGGCCTGTAAGAATGGTATCTCCTGACACAACTAGATTTTCTTGTTATAATTCAAACCAAGAAATTGGCGTTCTATTACAAAATTTTGGTTCTCAAAGTATTGATTTTTCAATAGATACTACAAAACTCACTGCATTTATAACGAAGAATGGGACACCATGGGATACGGCAACCTATTTATTATCAAATAATAATTTCCACGATAACAAAGTTTTAAAAACAGATGAGATCGATACTGTGTTTTTTACAGGCATAGATATGTCAGAAATAGGCGCTAATTATGGTTTTACTATCGTAACGGACATGTTAACAGGATTAGATACTGTTCCGGGAACAGATACTCTTAGACCGGACGATATAATTACACGAAGATTGGCAGGAACTGCGTTCTCTTCTGCAACAACAGTTTGCGAAGGTACAGGAATTACATTAAGTGATACAACATTCTTTGGTGCTATTCAATGGCAAAGACAAATCGGAAGTCAATGGTTCAATGAGTTTGGGCCAAACAAGGATTCAGCTAATTATGTTGTATTACCTCCAAATGCAGTTAATACTTACAGAGCGAAAATATGCGACAGCACTTATTCAAATACCTTAACTGTTAATGTAACTAAAGTACCTGTTCCAACTGCTATCGATGATACTATATGTGGACCAGGACAAATCAACCTAGGTGCAATACAACCTGCAGGTGTTACTCGCGTATTCTGGTACTCGGACCCTATTGCTCCAGGAGTATTGACCTTTGGTACAAGTTATTCTAGAAACTTAGACACTACTTCAGTGTTTTATATTGGAGCCATTAAAGATTCTTGCTTTTCAGGAAGAGTGCCCGTTAAAGGAACAGTAGCTTCATTTCCTACTATAGAGTTTTCAAGTTTAGATACTATTATTTGTAGCGACACTACCTATTATTTAAATGCAGGGGCAAACTTAGGATTAAACGCAACATACTTATGGTCAAGTAACGACCCTAATGTTGATGGTAAAAACATCCAAACAATTGGTGTAGACCCTACAAGATTAAATTTAAATACAAAATATCATTATTCAGTGGAAGTTCTATCAAACGGCTTATGTCAAACAATTTCTGATAGTGTTTTCATTACAATAACTGATACTTGTAAGGTAGGCATTAAGGATTTAAGTTTACTAGGAGAGCTATCTGTATTTCCTAACCCGACTAATGGAATAGTGACCCTACAAATAGAAACTGAGCAAGCAGCTAAAGCAAACATTCAAATTATTTCTATGAGGGGTGAAGTAATTTACGAAAGACAAAACATCAATACTCTAGGATTTAACGAGCAGTTTGATTTATCAAAGTATGCTAAAGGTATTTATTACCTAAGATTAATTTCTGACGAAGAAAGTGTGGTCAAAAAAATTATACTTCGATAGTTCACACTTTGAGGTAAAGACAAAAGAAAGGCTAATGGATTAATCCATTAGCCTTTCTTTTTATATCAAACAACTATTTATTCAATATGAATATCCTTTAACAATAACTGCAAGGTTTTCTTTCCTCTAAACTCATTTTCATCAATTACATAAGTAATGTGAAAAGGTTTATCTTGAATATCGTCGATGTATTGTCCCAATCCGAAACCAATGCATTCTATTATTGCAGAACCATCAGCATTAGTTACTGCAATCTTTAGGTGATTATCGCCCACAATTCGAGCTTTTCCATAAAGTAACACATCTCTAGTTTCAAAAACTGGTCGCATGTTTAACGGACCATGAGGGGCAAACTGCCGTAGCACTTTAAAAAACCGATCATTGATTTGAGACAATGTTAAATAAGCATCTACTTCTACCGCGGGAGTTAGCTGCTCTTCGGTAATATTAGCTGCCACATACGTTTCAAAGGCGTTTCTAAAATCTTCTATCTTTTCTACTTTCATAGTTAAGCCAGCAGCATACATATGCCCACCAAATTGCTCAAGATGTTCACTACAAGCATCTATTGCGTTGTAAACATCGAATCCCTTAACAGATCGTGCAGAACCTGTCGCTTTTCCATTAGATTCCGTTAAAACGATGGTAGGCTTATAATGTGTTTCAATCACTCTTGATGCAACAATGCCAATAACTCCTTTATGCCAATCCTCACTAAAAAGCACCGTACTTCTAAGTTGATCTAAATTCGGAACGGCAGCCATCATTTCAAGCGCCTCACGTGTAATGTCTTTATCTAATTCTTTCCGCTCAATGTTATTATTATTAATCCCTTTACAGGCTTTCTCTGCAGTATCTTTATCTGAGGTAATCAATAATTCGACTGCCCTTAAACCAGATTCAATTCTTCCGGCGGCATTAATCCTCGGGGCTATCGTAAAAACAACATCGGTAATGGTTAATTCATGCTTTTTTAGTTGAGCCGATGAAATCATTGCAGCAATTCCAGGTCTTGGATTCTTATTGATCAGTTGTAAACCATAGTATGCCAATAAGCGATTTTCACCCGTCATCGGAACTATATCAGCAGCGATGCTTACTGCCAACAAGTCGGACAACGGACCCAATTTTTCAAATGGAATACTTCGTTTATTTGCGAAAGCTTGCATTAACTTAAATCCAACACCTGCTCCGCTTAATTCTTTATAGGGATAATCACAATCTTTGCGCTTTGGATCTAAAACGGCCACCGCCTTTGGAATTTCATCACCAGGTCGGTGAT
>Ga0209555_10003175_pt1 | contig 11133 bp, 8 predicted proteins | sample SaaInl85LU_5_DNA_FD_184643 | JGI IMG/M metagenome (GOLD analysis project Ga0209555, IMG submission 184643) | Marine microbial communities from expanding oxygen minimum zones in the Saanich Inlet - ESP_85LU_5_DNA (SPAdes) (version 2) | ecosystem: Environmental > Aquatic > Marine > Intertidal zone... | reverse complement strand
AGGCGTTGATAAATGCGCGCACCTGATCCCCTTGCCGAACAATCAGAATAGCCTGCTCGCCCAATTCGTATCCACGAGCGCCCGGGTCCTCCAGGTCGCTAACATCGCATATAGGTTGATTCATGCTGTGCCTCATCGCCAAGCTGTCCACTGCGTTGTAGCAAGCCTAACCCGAGGGATTTATCGTGTCTAATCCTAAGGCTCTGCTATTCAGCATACCGGCGCTTGTGTTGGCAGTACTGCTTGGTCTCTGGGTCGGTCCAGTGTCATTGGATATCAGTGCGACCTTTGAGTCGGGTTCGACTGACGCCGCTGTGCTCTGGCAGTTGCGGCTTCCGCGAGTTCTTCTAGCTGGGCTTTGCGGAGCGCTATTGGCATTGACCGGTGCCGCCACACAGACACTCTTTCGCAACCCCTTAGCCGACCCTTCGCTCATTGGTGTTTCAGCTGGAGCTGCACTGGCAACGGTTAGTGTTGTGGTGCTCGGTGGCTCCCTGCTAGCCGGGAGTGCGTTGCTCTCAATCTTGGGTCTGCCGCTGATAAGCTTTGCAGGTGGTGTCCTTGCAACGCTGTTAGTGACTCGAATGGCGGCGCAGTACCGCGCAATCTCAATGACCGCTCTGTTGTTGATCGGCTTAGCGGTCAATGCCATTGCCGGGGCCATGATCGGCGCGCTCAAATATATTGCCGATGCTCAGGCTTTGCGAGATGCCAGCTTCTGGATGATGGGGCGTTTCTCTGAAGCAAATTGGTGGCAGGTTGCTCTGTTAATGCTTGTTCTTCTCGTCTCGCTCAGGTTGTTGCAGGGTCGCGCAGCTGCCATGAACCTGTGGTTGCTCGGTCGCGAGGAGGCTCAGTTGTTGGGGGTGGATGTGCGAGCACTGCGGTGGCTACTGATTCTCTGCGCGAGCGTGGGCGTGGGTGTAGTGGTCGCGTTTGCTGGCCTGATCGGGTTTGTTGGTCTTATGGTGCCGCACCTTGTGCGCTTGTGGAGCGGGCCTGACAATTGCTTACTGCTGCCCCAGTCGGCCCTAGTCGGTGCCTTATTGATGGTGTTAGCCGATGCGGTCTCGCGCGCACTGATCTCACCTTCGGAGTTGCCGGTTGGTATCCTGACAGCACTGGCTGGAGGGCCCTTCTTCTTGTTGTTGATTCATCTGCGTTATCGCGAGGCGGGAAATGCTTAAAGCTCGTAACCTACATTTTGGCAATCGTTTGAACCTTGACAGTTTTAGTGCTCAGCCGAGTAGCCTAACGGTTGTTCTTGGCTCCAATGGTGCCGGCAAATCGACGCTGCTGACTTGCATTGCAGGCCTGCTGGAACAGCCAGCGCTGCAGGTTGAATTCAACGGGGCCGATTTGTTGGATTTGGCCGTTGATGAGCGGGCAAAGCGCCTCGCCTTTCTAACCCAACGACAAACTCTCGACTTCGATTTTACTGTCGACGAGGTGATTCGGATGGGGCTGCATCCACTGAATCTCGATGCAGAGCAGGCAGAGGCGCGATTTGACGAAATTGTTGATGCACTGGATTTGAGCGCCTTACTGGCTCGTCGTTACCCAACCCTGTCGCGAGGCGAAGCGCAGCGTACCCAGATCGCGCGGATTTTGATGCAGCGCTCTATTGAACCCGGTCTGATTCTGATGGACGAGCCGCTGACTGCCTTGGACCTACGCCATCAGCAGGATGTGATGCAACTGATCCTGCGTATTAAAGAGACCGAAGGGCACTGTTTTGTGGTAGTGCTACACGATATCAATATCGCTGCGCAGTTCGGTGATCAGTTTGCTTTGCTAGAACGAGGTGAAATGCTGGGGCTAGGCGGCACCGACCTGCTGCAACCAGACCTACTGAGCCGGGTGTTTGAGATAGAGATTCAGCGCTCTGTCGAGGCGGATGGTCGGCTTCAGTTCAACGCAGTAATGACCAACGATTGACGTTCGAGTTCGCTAACTAACAGGTCAACGACTTGCGGATTAGTAGTGTCAGCGTTGAGTGTCAGTGCTTGCTCAGCTTCGCTGAGCGGCTCGTTGCGGATCCGTTGCTGCTGATAAATCGAGATGTCGGCGTCGCTCGCGCGTTTGCTCTCGGTGAGCCGTCTCGCCAGTCGCTCACGGATAACCTCATCCGGAGCCTCACAGTGAATGATCCGTAATGGATAATCGTAACGCTCAGCCAACTTTTCGAAGCGCTGGCGCACGCGTTGTTTAAGGAAGGTCGCGTCCAGAATCACAGTTTGGCCAGCGCGCATGAGCAGTTCGGTAATCTCCTCCACCCGTATATAAGTCCGCGTATCCATATCGGCACCGTAAAGCTCAATATGATCCCCGCGCAGCGCTAGCTCTCGATAGATACGTTGCCGCTCTATGCCGTTACGCACCTCTATGGCGTTGATGCGCTCCGCTAACTGCGCTGCTAGGTACGACTTACCTGTACCGCTACAGCCGTGCATTAAAATCAGCAGCGGTTTAGGCGGCTGCGAGTAGCGCGTTGTCAAAGCTATATAACGGTCGAACTCCTCCCAGTTTGGCTGTTCACCGAGCATGGCAACCTTGGCTCTAACCATCGAACGAAAGGCCTTGTAGTGCGGTAACAGTAGGAAGCCGCTGAAATCGCCGCTCTTCTCTATATAGCGGTTGAGGCAGCGATTAGCCCAGCGTTGATGTCCCCGAGCTTCAAGATCCATCAAGAGAAACGCGAGATCGGCTATGCGATCGATCCAGCGGAATTCCAGATTAAACTCTATGCAGTCGAAAACGATCAGATGGCCATCGCTCAGAGTGATATTGCCCAGGTGAAGGTCGCCATGGCATTCGCGCACGAATCCATCTCGTTTGCGTGCTTTGAGCAGATGCTTAAGCGCACTGAAGCGCTCAGCACTGATCTGTTCGAGGCGGGTAAGTTCTTGCTGCTGCGCAGGCGACAGCAAGCTCCGATTAATCTGTTGGTAGTTATCCTCGGCGAGCTGTCTGATGCTATCGGCCTCGCCCCAGCGCGAATCAGGTGAAACTATGGGTGCGCGCGCGTGAAAATCAGCTATCTTATCTGCCAGTTGTTCGAGCCAACTAGGATCGAACTGATCCTTTGTGAGCAGTTCTGAGAGCAGTTGGCCCCCCTCGAACTGTCGCAACTTCACGGCGTATTCGATCGGGTGATCTGTTTGGCCTATGTGCGGGGAGTTTTCAGGGCCACCGATGCTAACAACCTCGAGGTAGAGGTCCGACGACATGCGCTGGTTGAGCCTGAGTTCCTCCTCGCAGAAGAACTTACGCTGCTCTAGCGTGGTAAAATCGAGAAAGCCAAAGTTAACCGGTTTCTTGATTTTGTAAACATAATCACCGGTGGTGATCAGCCAGGCGATATGTGTCTCGATCAGTTTCAGCTCGCTGACCTCATGTGGGTAGCAGGCCGGATCGAGCAGATTGTTAATCAGAGTAGATTCCATCAAACAGCAGCGCCTTGTGACTGGGCTGCAGATTATACTGAGAAGATGACGAAAAAGAGAAAAAAACCTGCAAAGCCGAAAAATAGCCGAAAATCGCGTTGGTTCAGAGCAATTTTCCTCTTTTTCTTGAAACTTGGTCTTGTGGGTATAGTCCTCGGTGGCGCCGGGTTGATCTATCTGGACGCACAACTTAAAGAGAAGTTTGAAGGCAAACGCTGGGCTATCCCTGCTAAAGTCTACGCCCGTCCACTTGAGCTTTATCCGGGGCTAACCCTTTCCCAAGAGGCATTCAAAGCAGAGCTGCAAGGGCTGGGATATAAATTGGTGCAGCGGGCTGACAGGCCTGGTTCTGCTGTCTGGGGGCGTGGCAGAGTTGAGCTGTACACCCGCGGTTTTGACTTTCCTGAGGGCTCTGAGCCGCCTCGTCGTTTGGCGTTGAGTTTCAATGGCTCAACGCTGAATTCGATCAGTGACAGAGCTAGCGGCTCTCTGGCTTTGGCTCGACTCGAGCCCATCCTTATCGGTGGAATCTATCCCGGCGATAACGAAGATCGCGAGCTTGTTCAGCTCAAAGATGTACCGGCCTTGTTGCCCGATGCGCTCGTAGCAGTAGAAGATCGCGATTTCTATGATCACTTCGGTATCTCTTTCAAGGGTATCGCCAGGGCAATGTGGGTGAATGTTCGTGCCGGCCGTTTTGTGCAGGGTGGCAGTACACTGACTCAGCAGCTGATCAAGAATTTCTACCTGACGTCAGAGCGTAGTTTAGCCCGTAAGCTGTTAGAGCTGCCGATGGCGATGCTGCTGGAGTTGCACTACTCCAAACAAGAGATACTTGAAGCTTACCTCAACGAGGTCTATCTGGGGCAGGATGGCGCGCGAGCGATCCACGGCTTTGGCCAGGGTGCACAGTTCTACTTCGGTCGTCCGTTGGCGGAGCTGGATATACACCAGATTGCACTGATGGCGGGACTGATTAAGGGCCCATCCTACTATGATCCGCGGCGTCACCCTGAGCGTTCGCTAGATCGTCGTAATCTGGTGCTCAAATTGCTTCGCGATCAAAACTTTATCTCTAGTCAGGACTACAACTGGGCACTGGCGCAGCCGCTAGAGGTAGTTAGTAAGGGCAGCCGGCACAAGGGCGCTTACCCCGCCTATCTGGATATCGTCAAACGCCAGTTACGTACAGAGTATCGCGAAGAGGACCTCAACTCTGAGGGCGTGCGCATCTTTACCGCGCTGGATCCGCTAGTGCACCATCACGCTGCAACAGCGCTAGAGCGTGAGCTGGATAAACTTGCAAAGCGCCATGGTGCAAAAGGTCAGGACCTACAAGGTAGTGTGGTGGTGACCGACCCACAAACGGGTGAAGTTTTGGCGTTAGTGGGCGATCGCAATGCGCGCTTCGATGGTTTCAATCGTGCTTTGGATGCCTATCGGCCAATTGGCTCGCTAGTGAAACCTGGGCTTTACCTGAGCGCTTTGGAGTCAGGTTATACGCTGATCAGTCCGCTGAGCGACCGTTCGGTAAAGCTACAGCAGCAGGACGGCTCGTTCTGGGAGCCGCAAAACTTCGACGGTAAGCCGAAAGGTGAGGTACCGCTATTCGAAGCTTTGTCCCGCTCGTACAACTTATCAACTGCTCATCTAGGGTTGGATCTGGGTGTCGATCGTGTGGTCGAAACCCTTCAGCGCCTCGGTGTTGAGAAGACGATAGATCCCTATCCCTCGCTCTTCCTTGGAGCTCTTGCGCTTTCGCCTGTTGAGGTTGCGCAGATCTACCAAACGATTGCAGCTAATGGTTTTCGAATGCCGTTGAGGGCAATACGTCGCGTGACTGACGCGCAGAACACTGAGCTGTCACGTTACCCCTTCAACCTTGAGCAGATCAGCGATCCGGGTTCTGTGCACCTGTTGCACTATGCACTGCAGGCTGTTGCCCGTGAGGGAACAGCGCGCTCGCTCTATCAAACCTTGCCCGCAAACCTGAATGTTTCGGGTAAAACGGGCACATCTGACCAACAGCGTGATAGCTGGTTTGCGGGTTTTACCGGCAACCGCTTAGCGGTAGTTTGGGTAGGGCGTGATAACAACTCCAGTCTGCCATTTACCGGCTCCGGCGGTGCATTGAAGGTGTGGACAGAGCTGATGCGTCAGGAGCGTCCGGATCCCTATATTACTCTTAAACCGGACAATGTTGAGTACTTTTGGGTGGACCCTGAGCGCGGTGTATTGACTGATCCAGAGTGCTCCGGTGCTCGCTCTGTACCCTTCATACGGGGGACTGAACCGCGGCAGCGGCTCACCTGTACGGGTCAGTTGCGTTCGGAGCGACCCGCTAAGTCCGGTGATGATCTATTGGATTGGTTTAAAGGCTGGTTTCGTTGAATAATTGGACGTAATCAGACAGGATATCGCGCATGAATATCAAGATCTCTTCGCTGTTGATAACAGTGAGCGTACTCGCCGGTTGTGCCGGTCCCAACCCCTACGTTGCTCCTGTTGAGGAGCGCAGCCTTGCGCCAGTCGCACCGCCACTGGCGGGGACAGTGCTGCCGGCTGAGCCGGTAGAGGGAATTAAAATCACACCCGTGTACGATGCACCGTCATTTGCGCCGTCCGATACTACGAGTGCCCAATCAGCACCTGCGCAGCAACTACCGGCTGAACAACCGATGCCGCAAGTACAGCAGGGTTCGAACACTGCAGTTGTCGCGCTCTTAGGTGATGCACAGCAGGCAGCCGGACGCGGTGATTATGCCAACGCAGAGTCGCAGGTCGAGCGTGCATTAAGGATTGCTCCGCGTGATCCACAGATTTATCTGCAACTCGCTGCTGTGAAGCGTCAGCAGGGTGAGTATCTGCAAGCAGAGCAGGTGGCACTGCGAGGTATCGCGCTCGCTGCGGGTCTGCCGGACTACAAGCGCAGACTCTGGCGAGAACTTGCGTTGATTCGCACCCAGGCAGGAGACTTTGCTGGCGCTACTCAGGCCGAGGCTGAAGCGGAACGTTTTTAAGGCTGCGAGCCAGCAGTGCAAGGCCTGCCGCACCCAGCAGTAGGCTGATAGCTGCTGTTGCAAGATAATGCGCGCCGAATCCGGCTGCCAGAAAGGCTAGCCCACCTACCATCGGCGCAACGACTGCACGAACCCTAAACCAAATCAGGCTAGTTAGCAGTCCCGCGAGGCAACAGAGCCCCAAGACGAGTGTGTAACTCTCGCCATAACCCATTCGACGGCAGAGTTCGAACAACGCAAATAGGCCCAGCAGCCAGCGCCCCCAAGCGGGGCGGCTGATCGGATAGTTCTTTGCAATTGCCCCAATAGCTGTCACCAGCATCGGTGCGCCAGCATAGATCGCCAGGTTGTTGAGTATGCGCAGTAGCGTGCCAGAGTCTGATCCCTCAGCATCAAGCGTCACCTGCCCTAGTACAGCCAGTGCTGCGGCTAGTGCGCTCAGCGTGATGACAAAGTACTCAGAGTTGTGGTCATCCTCTCGGTTTGCTTTTGCCTTGGAGGCAAGAGCGACACCGAGAGCGGCCAGCAGAAACAGCACCTGGCTAAGAATCAGCACGATTAGCCTTTGAGCTTAGCAAAGGCACGATCAGCTGCAGCGATAGTCGCATCCAAATCAGCCTCAGTGTGCGCTGCTGACAGGAAGCCCGCCTCGTAAGCTGAAGGCGCTAGATAAACACCTTCATCCAGCATCAGATGGAAGAAGGTTTTGAACGCTTCGAGGTCACAGGCAGTCGCCTCAGCGAAGCTATTAACTGAGTCAGCTTCGGTGAAGAAGAGGCCAAACATACCGCCCACGGCAGCTGTGCAAACCGGTACGCCGTTCTTTGCAGCAACTGCTTTGAGTCCCTCAGTGAGGTACTCGGTTTTAGCGCTCAGCTCTTCGTACAGTCCTTCACGCTGCATTGCAGTAAGCATTGCGATTCCGGCACGCATCGCTAGCGGGTTACCGGAGAGTGTTCCGGCTTGGTAGACCGGACCCAGCGGTGCAATTTTCTCCATAATCTCACGTTTACCACCAAAGGCTCCTACCGGCATGCCGCCGCCGATGATCTTGCCGAGGGTTACGAGATCGGCATGGACGCCGTAAAGCTCCTGTGCGCCGCCACGTGCTACGCGGAAGCCGGTCATCACTTCGTCAAAGATCAGCACGCTGCCGTACTGATCGCAGACTTCGCGCAGCCCCTCCAAGAAACCGGGTACGGGAGGAATGCAGTTCATGTTGCCAGCTATTGGTTCAACAATAATACAGGCAACCTGTTCGCCAACTTCGGCAAAGGCCTCTTTAACGCTATCGATATCGTTGAAGTTCAGTGTGATCGTATGCTCTGCGAGGGCCGCAGGTACACCCGGAGAGTTTGGCTCACCCAAAGTAAGTGCGCCGGAGCCCGCTTTAACAAGCAGAGAGTCTGAGTGGCCATGGTAACAGCCCTCAAATTTTACGATTTTGTCGCGACCGGTGTAACCGCGCGCCAAGCGGATCGCACTCATTGTGGCTTCAGTGCCGGAACTCACCATGCGAACCAGATCCATCGCTGGCACAGTTTGGCAGATGAGCTCGGCCATTTCGGTCTCAATCGCAGTCGGAGCACCAAAGGAGATACCGTAGTTCAACGCTTCGCGAACGGCCTCAATCACTGGTGGAAAGTTGTGGCCAAACAGCATCGGACCCCAGGAGCCGATGTAATCGATGTACTGCTTATCATCCTCGTCGTAAATGTAAGCGCCTTCGGCTCGCTTAACGAATACAGGCGTACCGCCCACACCTTTGAAGGCGCGAACAGGGGAGTTAACACCACCCGGGATATGTTGTTGAGCGGCAGCGAAAAGCTGTTCAGATCTGGACATTAAACAATACCTGTAATCTTTCGTTTAAATATATAAGTGAAACTTGCGCTAATTATCCACAGCCAAGGGGTGGCTGCCAAACGCTACTCCTCATGCGCGGCGAATTTAGCCTGAATCGCAGCATAGGTGAGGACACCTACTGGGATCCCCCGTTGTATGACGATAAGGGCGCTGGATTCGTTTTCGCTCATCAAATCCAATGCCTGCAACAGATTTGAGCGGTCCCGAATGTTCGCTATTAATCGCCAATGCGTTCGCGTCTCCAGCGGTATCTCTGCCTGCTCAATCTGCGCGTCACCCTCATGCTCCAGAGGCTTCATCCCGCGGGCGAGTTGGAGTTTGCCGTCTACGCGCTGTATTAGCCAATGGTTCTCCACTAGCAGCTCTTGCTGATCAGATTCGCTCAGTTCGCTGCCGACGAGAGAATAGCTGCGGCTCATCACCTCATCTACACCGATGCTCATCAGTATGCGGCGGTACGCGAGGGTGTTGCGGCTCATTCCCTGCAGACTCAGCATGCGTTCGAAGATCGATTTGCGTTTGAAAACAGAGCGCATCATCAGTTCACTGCCGACGATCACCATCATTGCGGCAGTCAGGATATGACTGCTACTGCTCCACTCGAAAACGGCAACCAGTGCGGCCAGCGGCGCATGGATAATTGCGGACATCATCGCGGCCATACCGATGAGCGCATAGTTGCTCACCTCGGTGGTGATCTGCATCTGATCTGAGACGCCGGCGATAACTGCGCCTAAAAGGCCTCCAGCCGCCATCGCTGGACCAATAACTCCGCCGGGCACACCTAGACCGAGGATAATGGGTGTGATCACTAGGTAGCAGGCGAGCAGTGCAAGCATCTGCTGTAAGGTAAAACTCTCGTTAATGGCTCCAAGCATGCTGACGTGCACTGGAATCAGTATCTCGGGCAAAACCAGTGCGACTGCCCCGACAAGACCGCCGGCCATCATCATTCGGCCCAACAGCGGTGATCTACGTGTCGCCACGCGGATCTGTAGTTCTTGGAAGAAGAGCGAGCACAGGCTAATTGCTAGCGTTAGTAACAATAGCAGCGGGATCTCTTGGGAAAAGTTGATCGTTTCGGCGAAAAGATGCGGGTGTACTGATTCCGTGAAAAGGGTTTCGGTTAATTGGTCTGCGACTACGGCAGCCACAATGACAGCGATAAATCCGGTAATGCTGTACTCCAGTAGCACCACTTCCATGGCGAATAGAATGCCGGCTAGGGGGAGTCCAAAGAGCGCGGCGATTGCAGCAGCGGAACCGCATCCGATTAACAGGCGCTGCTGGCTAGCTGGGACTTCAAAGCGCTCCCCAAGTAGTGAGCTAATAGCTGCACCTAGGTGTACGCCAGGGCCCTCTCGGCCGACAGGATGCCCAGTTCCAAGCGTGAGTGCCGCGCCAAGTAATTGGTTAATCAGGTTGGGAAGCGGCAAAGCGCTGTGCTTATAAGAGAGATGTTCGTGTAGATGTGTAATACCGACTCGGCGAAAGTCCGTCGGCTGACGCTGCCAAATACTCCACAGCAGCAGTGCCCCAGTCATCGGAAGCAAAAAGCGCCAGATCGCTGAGAGTTGTGTCAGATCATCAGCGAGCCCTGAGATGCTTACTCCCAGCTCTGGAAGCTCGATTAACCAACGGAAAAGACCGATCAGTAGAGCGGTGACCAGACCGGTTGCCAGGCCGATCAAGCTCAGTACTGGAAGTTTTTGGTAACGCTGGATCTGACTGTCAGCTGGCTGCATTGGCCGCGAATTCCTTCAGTAAACCTTGTGTCCAAGTGGAGTTATACACTGAGCAGGCGTATTATACAGCCCCCGTAATATTCACAGTCCGGAGAGTCTTAACGTGATCAAAGTCGGTATCGTAGGCGGCACAGGTTATACCGGTGTAGAGCTGCTTAGAATTCTAGCGAATCATCCAGAAGTACGTGTCGAAGTGATCACCTCACGTTCCGAAGAGGGGATCAAGGTCGCGGATATGTTCCCTAACCTGCGTGGTCACTATGATCTTGCTTTTAGCGTACCGGACGTAGAGACCCTCTCGGCTTGTGATGTGGTCTTCTTTGCGACTCCACACGGTGTTGCGATGTCTATGGCACCAGCGTTGGTCGAACGTGGTGTTCGTATTATCGACTTGGGTGCGGATTTCCGTATCAAAGATGTGCCGCTGTGGGAGAAATGGTACAAGCTCGACCACAGCTGTCCCGATCTGGTTGAAAAAGCTGTTTACGGGCTGCCGGAAGTGAATCGCGATGAGATCAAAGATGCTCAGCTCGTTGCTTGCGCGGGCTGCTATCCAACCGCAACGCAGCTAGGTTTTCTGCCACTGCTAGAGCGTGGATTGATTGATCAACGCAGACTGATTGCAGATTGTAAGTCAGGTGTGAGCGGTGCAGGTCGCGGTGCGAGCGTTGGCTCTCTGTTATGTGAGTCTAGCGAGAGCATGAAGGCGTACGGTGTGCCCGGTCATCGTCATCTGCCTGAGATTCGCCAGGGCCTGACACTGGCTGCGGGCCGTCCAGTTGGGTTGACCTTTGTACCGCATCTGACGCCGATGATTCGTGGTATTCACGCGACTCTCTACTCGGTATTGAAAGACCCAGTAGATTCAGGTCTGCAGCAACTGTTCGAAGAGCGCTACGCTAACGAGCCGTTCGTTGATGTGATGCCGGCAGGAACCCATCCTGAAACCCGCAGCGTAAAAGGTTCAAATGTGTGCCGAATCTCGGTTCACCGCCCGCAGGATGACGACACCGTCGTGGTTCTGTCGGTAATCGACAACCTTGTGAAGGGAGCGTC
>Ga0209555_10003172_pt1 | contig 11147 bp, 6 predicted proteins | sample SaaInl85LU_5_DNA_FD_184643 | JGI IMG/M metagenome (GOLD analysis project Ga0209555, IMG submission 184643) | Marine microbial communities from expanding oxygen minimum zones in the Saanich Inlet - ESP_85LU_5_DNA (SPAdes) (version 2) | ecosystem: Environmental > Aquatic > Marine > Intertidal zone... | reverse complement strand
GAAGGGGTGCGCCGTGCTTATATGCTGCCGGAGAATATACTGCGCGCCTCTGTGCTCGAAGATCCCGACGGTGCGCGTCGCAATACCAAGGACAACACCCCCGCAGTAATCCATTACGAAATTGTCCCCGGCGATAAAGTCGATGTCTATGTCGCTGCCAAAGGGGGTGGCTCTGAGGCGAAGTCTAAATTTGCCATGCTCAACCCGAGCGATTCTGTTGTCGATTGGGTATTGCAGATGTTGCCGACTATGGGGGCTGGTTGGTGTCCCCCCGGTATTTTGGGTATCGGTATTGGCGGCACCGCTGAAAAAGCGATGTTGTGTGCTAAAGAGGCTCTACTCGAGCATATCGACATTCAGGAACTGCAGGCGCGCGGCGCCAGCAATCGCTCTGAAGAGCTGCGTCTAGAGCTGTTCGATAAAGTCAATGCACTGGGTATTGGCGCGCAGGGGCTGGGTGGTTTAACCACAGTGCTGGATGTCAAAGTGAAAGACTATCCAAGCCACGCCGCCAACAAAGCCGTGGCCATTATCCCCAACTGCGCGGCCACCCGCCATGTACACTTTACGCTGGACGGCTCGGGTGTCGCCGAGCTGCCGGTGCCAGATCTCAACGACTGGCCTGAGATCGCATTAGAAGCCGATGAGTCGGTGGGTCGCGTCAATTTGGATACTGTCAGTCGCAGTGAAATTGCCGATTGGAAGCCGGGCGATACGCTGTTGTTGTCGGGTAAAATGCTTACCGGCCGCGATGCGGCACACAAGAAAATGACCGATATGTTGGCCAATGGTGAGAGCCTACCGGTCGATTTGACCGATCGTTTCATCTACTACGTTGGCCCGGTCGATCCTATTAATGACGAAGCGGTCGGCCCCGCTGGCCCCACTACGGCCACGCGCATGGACAAATTTACTCGCACTATGCTGGAAGAGACAGGTCTGATGGGTATGGTTGGCAAGGCAGAGCGGGGCCAGATTGCGATCGATGCGATCCGCGATAACAAGGCGGTCTACTTAATTGCGGTTGGCGGTGCTGCTTACTTGGTTTCCAAGGCTATTGTTAAGGCAGAAGTGGTTGCGTTCCCCGAACTGGGCATGGAAGCAATCTATGAATTTGAAGTGAAAGATATGCCGGTTACCGTTGCGGTCGATAGCGCAGGCGAGTCGATACACCGAATTGGCCCACAAATATGGCAGGCCAAAATAGAAGAGCACGCGCTGGCAATTAAAGAATAGTCAGCTATCGTTATTAGATGTTTTAACCAATGTAGTAACTCCACCAAAAGGATTGAAGAGATGAAAAAATGGGCACGCAACATCGCCTCAACAACCGTATTAGCTACCGCTATTGCGGCCACTTCCCACTCTGCGCTGGCAGGCGAAGAGGGCTGGTACGTCGGCGGTTTTGCCGCGCACACGGCGTTCTCTTCTGAGCGCTCTATCAGCGGTAGTGCAGAGAGTTCCGTCGCTGGCTTGCAGTTAGGCATCAATTGCTGCGAATGGCTAGATATCGAAGTTGCTATGGGCAAATCAATGGGCGGTGACGATATTGATCTGTTCAATGTCAGCGCAATTCGTTATCTGCAGCAGCAAAATGACAGTTGGCGTCCATTCGTGATCGCCGGTCTCAATCGCTTTGAGTTCAACGAGGTAGAGCACTTGGTTGAGGGGCATCAAGTCCGCTCTAGTCAGTGGTTAGTTGGTGCTGGTGCTACCAAGGCTATTGACGATAATTTTTTCTTTCGCGCGCAGTTGCAATTAACTGAGGGTCGCAAGTCTGAAAGCTCGGGTACAGATCTGGGGATAGCTCTGTCAATCAACCGTCGTTTTGGGGCGAGTTCTAATCCTGCAGCGCAATCAGTGGCTGTTGCACTAGCACCTGTTGCCGTTGAGACTGAGCCGACGCGTGCGCCGATTACTCTGCGACTGATGGTTGAGTTTGCCTCGGACAGTTCCGAAGTGCGCTCTTTCTACAGTGACCAGTTGGCCGAGGTCGCCGCTCTACTGCAAGCCGAGCCAGAGACAGAGCTTATACTGACCGGACACACCGACAGCACCGGTTCTGCCGATTACAACCAATCACTCTCTGAGCAGCGTGCAGCAGCAGTTAAAGCGTATATTTTGGAACGCTATGGCATTGCCTCTGCGCGAATTTCTACAGAGGGTCGCGGTGAAAGTGAGCCGCTGGCAAGCAACGATGATGAAGCTGGCCGCGCTGCAAACCGTCGCGTAATTGGACAAGTCGACTACGTCGAGAAAGTAGAGTAATCGCTGAAAAGTATTTCCAGTAATTCGTGTAGTAACGGGGGGCTCACTGCAGCCCCCCGTTTTTTTTAGACTGTTTTATGGCGCAGCAAGCCACTCTATACTGTGTTGCACAAGGAGCGATGGCATGGATACACTTTACTGGTTTGACTTTGAAACCTCCGGACTGAGTCCCGCTTGCGATAGGCCGACGCAGTTTGCCGGCCTGCGCACTGATCTGGCGTTAAACCCGGTCGGTGAACCATTGATGATCTACTGCCGTCCGGCCCCCGATCTGTTGCCATCGCCACTGGCTGCTCAAGTGACCGGTGTCACTCCTCAGCAAGCTGATCAGCTCGGCGTCCCAGAGCCTGAGTTTATTGCTGCCATCGAGGCGGAGATGGCACAGCCAGGCACTTGCAGTGTGGGTTACAACAGCTTGCGATTTGATGATGAGGTGACGCGTTACTCACTCTATCGCAATTTTTACGATCCCTATGCGCGCGAATGGCAGGGTGGCAACTCGCGTTGGGATCTGCTCGAAGTAGCGCGTTTTGCCTGGGCGCTGCGCCCGGAGGGGATTGTCTGGCCACAGCGCGACAATGGGATGCCGAGTCTGCGTTTAGAGGAGCTGACAGCCGCTAACGGCCTCGCCCACGAAGCGGCACACGATGCGCTCTCCGACGTCACTGCCACCATCGCGCTGGCTAAACTCATTAAGCACTCCCAACCCAAACTCTACGACTACGCCTGGCAGCAGCGCAGTAAGCACGCCGTGGCAGAGTTTGTTGATCCACGCCAGCGCAAGCCATTTTTACACGTCTCTGGAAGGCTGCCAGCAGAGCACGGCTACACCGCTTTGATGATGCCGCTGGCGGCTCATCCGACCAACAAAAATGCGGTGATCTGTGTCGATCTGAGTCGCTCGGTCGAGCCCCTTTTAACATTGAGTGCAGAACAGCTACGCGAGTGCCTTTACACTCGCAGCGACCAGCTGCCAGAAGGAGTCGAGCGGCTGGGTTTAAAGTTAATTCAAATCAACAAGTGCCCGATGGTGGCCACGGCGGCTCTGCTCGATGAGGCGCTGGCCGCGCGCCACAACATTGATCGACAGCAGTGTCTGGACAACGCCGAGCGACTCAAGGCGGCTGATCTCACTGGCAAACTGCAAGAGATATACAGCGATCGCCCAGCCGCGCGCCCCGATGCCGATCAGCAACTCTACGGCGGTTTCCCAAGCAGTGCCGATAAGGCCTTATTTAGCCAGGTGCGCAGCGCCACGGCCGAGCAGTTACTGCCCGGGGCTGTGCAATTTGAAAATCCGCGTTATCAGCAACTGCTGTTCAATTATCGCGCGCGGTTTTATCCGCAAACGCTCAGCGATAGCGAACGCGCACAATGGCAGCAAGAAGCCGTTGCTCGGCTCACTGATCCGACATTGGGCTACCGTACCCTTGCGCAAGCTTGCGCCGAGCTCGAAGAACTCGATCCGAGCCGGCAGACCAGTGCTGAGCTAGCCGCGCAGCTGTTTAGTTGGTATAAGCAAGTGGCTTGTTCGCTCGATCTCGAGGAGCATCTGCCCAGCCCGCCCTCTCTCTAAGCGAGTGGCCGTTAGCCAGGAAAACCAGTAGAATCGGCGCAGTTTTGATTCTAATAATAATTGACCTCCGCGGAGCTTTGCGTGAACTTTACCGGCGCCCATATTCTCTCTATTGAGCAGTTCCAGCGCGAAGATGTTGAACGCATCTTTACTGTGGCCGATAGCATGGCCCCTTACGGGCGACGCCAGCGCGTTACCCGTGTTCTCGAAGGGGCGATCCTTGGCAATATGTTTTTTGAGGCGAGCACTCGCACTCGCGTTAGTTTTGGCTCGGCGTTTAACTTGTTGGGCGGTGAAGTGCGCGAGACTGCAGGCTTCGAGAGTTCTGCCCTGGTCAAAGGGGAGAGCTTGCAGGATACCGCGCGGGTGTTATCCGGTTTTAGTGATGTGATCTGTATGCGCCATCCCGAAGCGGGTTCAGTGGCTGAGTTCGCCTCAACGAGCCGTGTGCCAGTGCTGAACGGTGGCGATGGCAGCAATGAGCACCCGACTCAGGCACTGCTCGATCTGTACACTATTCAGAAAGAACTCGAACAGCGTGGGCGCGGTATCGATGGTCTGCGTATCGCCATGATTGGTGATCTGCGTTACGGCCGTACAGTACACTCTTTGTGTCGCCTGTTATCTCTGTACAAAAACGTGCACGTATTGTTAATTTCTCCGCCCGAGCTGGCCATGCCAGAGCAGTATGTGGAGCTGCTGCGTGTTGCTGGCGCTCAAGTGACGGCAACAGATCAGCTGCTGGCCAATATTAATCACGTCGATATCGTCTACTCAACACGGATCCAAGAGGAGCGTTTTCCCAGCCGCGAGGAAGCAGATCTCTATCGCGGTAAGTTCAGGCTCAATCAAGCCATCTACACCGAGCACTGCGCACCCAATACGGTGATTATGCACCCACTGCCGCGCGACTCGCGCAGCGCTGCCAACGAACTCGATATCGATCTTGACGACAATCCCAATTTGGCTATTTTTCGACAGACGGACAATGGTCTGTTGGTGCGAATGGCACTGTTCGCACTAGTTTTAGACGTTGTTGATCAAGTCGATGCCTATTCTAGCGAGGTGCGCTGGCACAGTAGCCGGTGGCCGCAATGAGTTCTCTGCGCCCGGTAGAGTTCGACGATATTCGCCCCTACGATGACAGTGAGGTGGCGGCAGTACTGCCGCAGCTGATCGCTGACAATGAACTGATAGATGTACTAATTTCTAAAGCATTGCCTTGGTTGCCAGCCAGCCTGCACGTCTTAGCACGCCCGGTTGCTCGCTATAAAATGCGCAGAGTCAGCGCCGCCATGAATGGTGTCGATGACTTCTACAGCTACTTTAAAAAGTTACTCCTACCCCAGCTCGACAGCAGCAGTGATGGATTGAGCTATTCAGGCTTTGACCAGCTCAACCAGAGTGCCCATCTACTGATTAGCAATCACAGAGATATCGCACTCGATCCGCTGTTAGTTTGGCTGGCCCTTGAGAGTGTGGGTCGCAAACCGATGCGCATAGCGATTGGTGACAACCTAGTGAGCAAGCCCTATGTTGGCCATTTGATGCGTTTAAGCCGCACTTTTTTGGTCCGCCGCGGTATCAGTGGTCGCCGTGAGAAACTCACAGCATTGCAAACATTATCGGCCTATATACGCTACTCCATTACCCAAGAGCAGCAATCGGTGTGGATTGCGCAGCGCGAGGGACGCGCTAAAGATGGTGATGACTGGAGTGAAACCGCACTGCTGAAAATGCTAGCACTCTCCGCTGGCAAGCAGAGTTCATTTGCCCAAGCTTTAGAACCGCTCTCACTGCAGCCAATTGCACTCTCCTATGAGTGGGACCCCTGTGATATCGACAAGGCTCGAGAGATGGCCTGTAACTCTCGCGGCGATATCTACCAGAAAGGCCCAGATGAGGATGTTGATACTATTTACAAAGGGCTATTTGGCAAAAAAGGGCGTATTCATGTGGCTGCCACACCGCCTGTTGCCATCAGTGAAGATGCCAACAGCCTAGCCGCGGCGATTGATCGCGCTATACACTCGAGCTTTAAACTATTTCCCAGCCACATTTGGGCCTGGTGTCAACTCAACCCCGATCAGAGTGAGCTCTGGCTACAGCTAGCTAGCAGTTACCCAGATTGTGACTGGCCAGCTGTGGCCGAAGAGTTTGAGCGTCGGCTGCGCGGCCAGAGCCAAGAGGTGATAGACCAAGTGTTCAGCGCCTATGCAAAACCGGTTAGCAATGCGCTGTTGGCGCGCTTGTGAGCGAGCATCTGCCCGACTCGGTGCGGGACCAAATTCAGAGTGGCTATCGCCAGTTTCTGGCCAGTAAACAGCTCAAACCCCGCCTCGGCCAGAAACAGATGATCGCCGCGATCGCCAACACGCTCTCGCGCACTATTCCCGGCAGCCGCCTCGCGGCGATTGAGGCGGGCACTGGTACCGGTAAAACCGTCGGCTATCTGATGGCTGCACTGCCTATTGCTAAAGCGGCGGGTAAAACGGTTGTTGTGGCCACGGGCACAGTGGCACTGCAAGAGCAGTTAGTAGAGCGCGATCTTCCCGATCTGCTCCAGGCGTGTGGATGGGATTATCACTTTGCTCTGGTTAAAGGGCGCGGTCGCTATGTTTGTAATTTGCGTCTAGAACAGGCCGCCGATACCGCGCGCAGCCGCGATCAAGGCTTATATCTTTTTGAAGATGAGTTGGCCTTTAACCCAGACCAAAAGACCATGGCTCTTTACCGAGAGCTCTCTGAGGGGCTCGAAGACGGCAGTTGGAACGGGCAACGCGACAGCTGGCCAGACCGCCTCAGCGAAATCGAATGGCGCCCATTGACTATCGATCGCCGCCAGTGTGCCGGGCGGCGTTGTCGCCATATCAACGAGTGTGCCTTTTACACCGCACGCAATGAGCTGGACGAGAGCGATTGTATTATCGCCAACCACGATCTGGTCATGGCGGACCTAGCACTGGGGGGCGGCGCTATTTTGCCGCCGCCTGAAGATTGTATTTTTATCTTTGATGAAGGTCATCGCCTCGGCGAGACGACCGTGCGGCACTTTGCTTCAGAGTGTCGCGTTAATGCCACTGTCAGCTGGCTGGAGAGAATGCAAAAACAGTGCAAAGGCCAGGTGCCACTGTTTGAACAAGCTCCTAACTTAGTCGAACAATTGCAGGCTATAGAACGCGCAGCGGGACAATTGCAGTTGCTGATATCGCCGTTGTTTGCCCAGCTGCAGCGATTGGTCGACAGTTCTGATCGCGATGATGGCCGCTATCGCTTCAGTGGCGGCGACATTGGCAGCGAACTGCGTGAACAAGCTACCGAGATTGCCATGCAGTTAGCGCGCTGGTCTGGTCGGCTGCAAGTTTTAGTCGATGCCCTAGATGAGGCGCAGTCAGAACAACATTTTCCCGTACCACTGGCCGATATCGAGCTCTGCCACCAACAAGCGGGCAGTTGGTTGTCGCGCAGCGAAGGTTTGCTCAGTCTGTTTAACAGCCTGCAGCGCAAAGTCAGTGCTAACAAACTGCCTCAGGCTGTTTGGCTTGCGGTCGAGCACGCTGACGGCGGCAATATGGATATAGCGATTCACGCCAGCCCGATTGAAGCGGCAGAAATTCTTACCGAACAGCTTTGGAACAGCTGTTACGGCGCCATTGTCACCTCGGCAACCCTGCGCGCTTTGGGAAAATTTGATGAGCTTATTCGCACTACAGGTATCCCTGCTGAGGCGCACTTTTTGTCGGTTGCCGGCGCTTTTGACTACTACAATAAAGCCACTATAACCGTACCCAGTGACTCTGTAGAGGGCAACCAAGTCGCAGAGCATACCGATTACTTAATAGAGAATTTGCCTCATTATTTTGAGCCTGCAGCGGGTACATTGGTGCTGTTTTCCTCGCGCAGACAGATGGAAGAGGTCTTCGACCAGCTCGATCGCGACACTCAGAAGCAGATACTTATCCAGGGTCAGTACAGTGCTCGCGAAATGATTCGTCTACACAAAGAGCGAGTCGATCAAGGCAAACAAAGTATGTTGTTTGGCTTGGCGAGTTTTGCTGAGGGTGTCGATCTGCCCGGCGACTACTGCCGTCATGTGGTAATCGTCAAATTGCCCTTTGCGGTACCCGACGATCCTCTCCTCGAAGCGCTCTCAGAGTGGGTGGAAGGGGGTGGTAAAAACTCCTTCTTTACCTTGTCACTTCCGCAGGCTTCACTGCGTTTGATCCAGGCTTGCGGGCGCCTGCTGCGCACCGAAAACGACAGCGGTACGGTAACCATGCTGGATAAACGGATTGTCTCCAAGCGTTACGGCCGCGATCTCCTCGATGCGCTGCCGCCTTTTCGCCGCGAGATATAAAAAAGCCCGCGCGATGCGGGCTTTTGGTTTAACTAGTCGGCTTTCTTGCCACCCTGTTTAAGTTTGCCATATTTCTTCTTTTTAACCGGGCGTGTGCCATCATTGCCGCGATCGTTTGATTTGGCGTACGACTTCTTGGCCGGGCGTTTAGAGGGCGCGCGCGCTGGGCGGTCACTCTCTGGCAGAACTGCATTTTTATCCAATGGTGCAATGCGCATCAGTTTTGGCCCGACGCGGACCTTTTGCAAATGTTGCAGCAGCGCATCTGGCATTCCAGCGGGTAGCTCTACTGTAGAGAACTCATCGTAGAGTTTAATATGGCCAATATATTGGCTCTCTATGTCTGCCTCGTTGGCAATAGCGCCGACAATATTGCTTGGCTTGATCTGGTCATTGTGACCCACCTCAATGCGATAGGTGACCATATCGACACCTTGCAGTGCCTGTTTAGGTTCGCGCTTAGGGCGATCTTCACGCTGCGGTCGTTCGCGGCGCTCGCCGCGTTCGGGTCTGTCACCGCGCTCTTTGCGCGGTCTCTCAGTACGCTCACCACGGTTCGATGAGAAGCTCGACTCGAGTGCCTCTTGGCGCGGGAATAAGGGGCGATCTTTTTGTGCCATCCACACCAGCGCAGCAGCTGCGTCTTCTACTGAGAGCTCATTCTCTACACTAAATTCAGACAAGAATTTTTTGAACGGCGCAGTCTCCTCGCTGCTAATCACCTTCATCAACTGGCGAGAGAATTGTTCAATGCGCTGGCCGCTCACTTCTGCATTGGTCGGTAAATTCATCGGCGTGATAGGCTGGCGAGTGGATTTTTCGATAGAGCGCAGCAGGCGTTGCTCTTTAGGAGTGACAAATAGAATAGCTTTACCCTCTCGTCCAGCGCGGCCAGTACGGCCAATGCGGTGTACGTAAGATTCGTTGTCGTAGGGGATATCAAAGTTGATAACGTGGCTGATGCGCTCGACATCCAAGCCGCGCGCAGCGACATCGGTGGCGACAATAATGTCGAGCTGATTGCGTTTCAATTTGTCGATGGTTTTTTCGCGCAGCGCCTGCGTCAAATCACCATTGAGCGCTGCCGCAGAAAACCCGCGCGCTTCAAGTTTGTCGGCGATATCGGTAGTAGCTGACTTGGTGCGCACAAAAATAATCATGCCATCAAATTCTTCCACTTCAAGGATACGCGTCAGCGCATCCATTTTGTGGTGGTGTTTGATGCCCAGATAGCTCTGGCTAATGCGCTCGACGGTGCGCGTCTTGGCGGCAATACTGATCTGTTCGGCATCGCCCAGATAAGTGTTGGCGACACGTTTAATGACTGAAGGCATAGTGGCCGAGAATAGAGCGCGCTGACACTCGGGTGGTGTTTTCGCCAAAATAGTTTCGACATCATCAATAAAGCCCATGCGCAGCATCTCATCGGCCTCATCGAGGACCAGGGCGCGGAGCTGGCGTAGATCGAGGCTGTTGCGGCGCAGATGGTCGAGTATCCGACCGGGTGTGCCGACAATAACCTGTGCTCCGCGCTGCAAACCTTTGAGCTGCGTGCGGATATCAGAACCGCCGTAAATGGGCAGGACATTGAACTGTTTTAGATGCTTAGCGTAGCTTTTAAACGCCTCGGCGACCTGAATCGCCAGTTCGCGGGTCGGTGTGAGTACCAATATTTGCGGGGTGCGCTGCTTCTCATCGAGCTTGGTTAACAACGGCAGTGCAAATGCAGCGGTCTTGCCGGTTCCTGTCTGTGCAGTACCCAGAAGATTTTTTCCGGCCAGCAATACTGGAATACTCTGAGCTTGAATCGGTGAGGGTGATTCATAACCGAGTTCAGAGACGGCCTTTAAGATCGGATTGGCTAGCCCCAGTGAAGTAAATAAGGGAGCTTGAGTTTCTGGGGCATTTTGTTCTGGGGCTGACATCGGGGGTAACCTAGGGGCAGAGTTTTCTGCACAGTGAAAAAAAGGGCGCGAAGTATAGACTTTTTGCCGAACTTAAGATAGCAAAACCGTATGGTTAGTGGTTTTTTATTAACTCTATGTCACTCGATTTATCGGTTCCGAGTGAGCTCTATAACTTCATCAAAGGGTGACTGATCATCGGCCATAGACGCGAGCTATAACGCTGCGGTAGTCTTGCTCGGCTAAATGCTTTTGCCAGACTAGTTGGTCCGCAAAAGATGCAATAATCTCAAGGAAACTAGATAGGTGGGTCTCAATGATACAGAGCGAATTTTCAATGCAGGGCAAAGTGGCTCTGGTCACCGGTGCCTCTTCTGGTTTTGGTGCACATTTTTCTCGTCAGCTGGCCGCGCGCGGCGCCGCCGTAGTCGTCTGTGCGCGACGCGTAGATCGTCTCGAGGCGCTAGTAACCGAGATTGAAGCCGCGGGTGGCCGCGCCATGGCGGCGGCCATGGATGTAACTGATAGAGCCTCGGTAGAGGCTGGCTTTGATGCCGCAGAGCAGGCTTTTGGCACGGTCACGGTAGTTGCCAATAACGCCGGTGTTGCAGAAACTAAAGTGGCGCTGGAGATAGACGAGGCCGGTTGGGACTATGTGATGGATGCCAACCTCAAAGCGGTTTGGAGTGTGGCGCAAACTGCGGCTCAGCGCATGGTTGCTGCCCGCACTAGCGGTTCTATAGTCAATATTGCTTCTATTTTAGGTTTGGCGGTCGGCCCGGGACTGAGTACCTACGCAATCTCTAAGGCCGGCGTTGTACAGTTGACCAAAGCTTTGGCTCTAGAGTTTAGTCGCGCCAATATTCGTGTTAACGCAATTTGCCCAGGCTATTTTGTTACCGAAATGAACCAGGCTTTCTTTGCTTCAGAAAAAGGCCAGGCCTATATAAAAACAACACCGACAAGACGTACCGGCCAAATGGATGAAATGACCGCACCGTTTATGTTGCTCGCCAGTGATGCAGGAGCATTCATCAATGGC
>Ga0209555_10003170_pt1 | contig 11152 bp, 13 predicted proteins | sample SaaInl85LU_5_DNA_FD_184643 | JGI IMG/M metagenome (GOLD analysis project Ga0209555, IMG submission 184643) | Marine microbial communities from expanding oxygen minimum zones in the Saanich Inlet - ESP_85LU_5_DNA (SPAdes) (version 2) | ecosystem: Environmental > Aquatic > Marine > Intertidal... | reverse complement strand
TAGCTATATTCTTAGCATGACGTGCTTTAAACGACTTCTTACGGGCTTTCTCTGCCGCTGTCGTAGGGTTCTTACCTGCACCTTTGACACCCTGTTGACCATAACGAATGGTCTTAATCTTGTCACCTTCTTTAGCCACTACAACGTGTGACTTCGTGGGATGATTAGGCGTTCTCTTGGGCTTATTATACCCGGAGACACCTGCACGTTCTAATCTACTGTCTTTTTTAGTAGGCATTTTAGCCTCCTTGGATAATATCGTTATATTCTATTACGCTTACAACAGCCGTCATGGATTGACTAGCACTAATCTGGATGTAGTCACCTTCACGCATAGTGACAAACTCGTAGTAGTCACCACCAATCTGGAAGAAGTCCTTAGAGGATAACGAATGGTCATCAAAGAATGTAAATGTTGTATCACTCTCTGCATTGTAATATGTTACATCAAACGTACCATTACTACCACTGACATTGCTTATCCAGAGCATCTTCCACTCTGCACGTTTACCGTTAGGAACTGTATAGATAGTCTGTAAGGATGTTGTCGTGGTTAATGCTGAGGATTTCTTAATCATTACTTAGCCTTCTTCTTTTTCTTAGCAGTCTTAGCGGCTTTCTTGAAGTCACTAGCCTTAGGAGCACCTTTGCTTCCTGCCTTACGCATCTTCTCGCCACTACCTGCCGCTATGCGTTTACGTTTAGCATTGATGTTGGCATATAAGCCTTTCTTAGTAGGCATTCTTCTTAGCCTTCTTCTCTTTCATCTTAGACTTCTTAGGAGAACACTTGCCTGACTTACACTTTGGAGCTTTATACATTTTACAATTCATAATTATTTACCTTTAAAATTAGTTAACGAACGAATACCAAATGAAGCAGCTACAGCAGCACCTAAGAAACCTTTGTACCAATCAGGCATAGTCTCCAATACTGCAAAGCCCTGTTCAACATAAGGAACTAACGGTGGGATGAAACACATGATGAGAGGAATACTGAACAATACAGTAAACCACTCGTCTTTCCATGAACTTTGACTTCCTTGTGCGTGTAGGGCTTCCCAGTCGCCTCCCTGTTCAATTAACTCTAATTCTTTAGCCTGTATAGCCTTAGACTTCTCAGCCTTGTTAGAGAGCCATTGAGAGGCTATTGAGCCTATTGCTGTGACTAGTTGTATCATGCACTAACTCCTGACTTCATAGCCCACACAGCCAATGACACCATGCCGCCAACAACTAACCAGAAGAACTTATCAGCAAACTTAACAACACCTGAGTTGTCTCGTGCAACCTTGGATGTCTCGTCTAAGTCTTCCTCTAGCTTGTCCATGCGGAACTCAAGCCTGTTGAGCTTCCCGTCGTTAGCCGCCATCTTCTCTTCCACACGAGCTATAGACTCAACAACGTCTACTAAGCGGTCTAACTTCTGTTCAATTCTGTTGAGTCTATCTTCACTCATGTTAATTCCTTACCAAGGTGTGCCACTGATTATTTGTGGTTCAGCCTGTGCCGCTAAGTCTGCGTCTAAGACACTCTCGATTTGTTCAGCTTCTTCCTCAGTGAACCAACCGACTACAATCTCTTGTGTTAAGTCTTCAAAGGCTGTGAAGCCCTCAGCATCTGGGTCAGGCGTAAAGCCCTTTGTTCCGTATGTAGAGGCTGTAAGGTCACCATCGACTTTTGAGGCTGTCCAGTGTGCTACTACAACACCACCGTCTTGTGTACGCTCTAAGTTTACAATGTTAATCATTATTTATTCTCCAAAGTTTCAATTCGTGTTTTAAGACTTTCAATTATTTCTTGTTGTTCCTGCATAGCCTTAACAAGCAAAGGGATGGCAGAAGATACGTTAATTGCCTGATAGAAAGGTGTACCGTCTTCTTTGACTTGGTCTTTATCCCCATCAACTTCATTTGGCAACACCTCTTTAAACTCATGAGCGATAAAACCATGAGCTTCTTTGCCTTCAGTGTTTTTCCATGTGTAAGTTACAGGTTTAAGTTTATTGACTTTATCTACCGCATTTTCTATAGGTGTAATATTTTCTTTTAATCTATAGTCAGAAAGTTGCACGTAATTCCCGTCAGTCCCAACGTAGGATTTAAGGGTTTGTGTGCCGCCTACATCACTATAGAAATGGTGCAAGCCTACTCCGCCATTAGTAGTTATTCTGTAAGAATATTGTCCGCCAGTACCAGTAAAGGATTGAGACCCAGTGCCAAGCACGACACCATCACCTGCGATATTTGTAGATGTCTTACCAACCAACAGATTACCCGAGCTGTCTATGCGTGCTCGTTCTGAGCCATTGGTATACATATACAAAAAATTAGACGAATGATTATAACCTAAACTACCTGCGTATGATTCTGTACCTGATGTGCCGTCAGCAAAATAAATATTACCCTCAACCGCAGAGTAAATAGACATTCCTTGAAAGTTAGCGCCATTACCTACTACAAGTCTATGACCGCCTCCATTAAAAGAGCTAGGACTACTCGTACCAATACCTACGTTACCTGAGCTGTCTATGCGCATGCGTTCTGAGCCTGCCGTATTAAAAATAGTATTTGAGCCAGATAATATGTATCCATTTGTTGTGTTCATATTAAAGTAGCTGTTAGCTGTACCATCTAAGCTAAGGTAAACATTAGTATCGCTTGCTTGCTTTATACTTACAGCACCACTTGCGTCTATGCGCATGCGTTCTGCGCCATTAGTTACAAAGGAAAGATTATTCTGTGCTTTTAGTGTAGTTAAAGACGTGCCTGTAGCATATAAGCCCGCATCGTAACTGCCGTTGCCACTGAAAAAGTATCCCGATGTATTATCGGTAAAGTAATTACCTGTGCCTACGTAAGCATTTCCTGTTACAGTTAACTTCTGGCTAGGACTAGCCGTGCCAATCCCTACATTACTATTAGCTACCAAACTTGTAAACGTCCCTGCCGCCGCAGAACTCGCACCAATAATTGTGCCGTCTATTGAACCACTATTAATGTCGATGTTTGTAAGCGTAGCTAAGTCAATAGATTCAATTGAACCATCAACTATATTACCGCCTGTAATCGCCCCTTGTGTTGGGCTATTGCCTATGTAACTCATATTATGCTACCTCTAGGACGCTCAATAATACATCTACTGTTCCAGACGCCGAAACTTTAACGGTATCTGCCGCTTCTACTACAACTTTTTGGTCTCCGCCTACAGGCACTAAAGCACCGCCCGGCAAAATAGTCGCATCCTTAATTAAGAATACAGACGTAGAACCATCATCTAATTTTACTGAACAAGTAATATTTGACGCCGTGGTGTTCGCTACTGTCATTCCGATGATTGTTGTTTGTGTTGCACTCGGACCTGTGTATACTGTTGTTTCTGTTGTTACACCCGATGAAGGATAACTTTTAAACGTGTTCGCCATTGCTTTTCTCCTAGCCTAATGCGATGGCAAACGCTACTGCTTCAGCGCGCGCCACTTCTATGTTTGTAGTATTAGTTGTAATGTTTGTTTCTGCTGTGTCTAAACGGCCTTCAACCTCATCAATAGCTGACTGCGTAGTTGTTGCGGTCAGACCACTTGTAGTGTTTGAATACGTTATTTCTGATGCTTCGTTTTGTGCCGCCGCAACATTATCAACATAAGTCTTAACCGCAAGCGCAGAAGGAACAGTAGTATGCGTACCTGCAACACTATTAATATCTGTGTCTAACACACCAGACTTTAAGTTATCTACTTCAAGTTCAGTAATTGTATTCGTGTCTGCACTAATAGACTTGTTCGTTAAAGTCTTAGTGGTAGCTGAATAATAATCATCAACAGCATCCACACTGACTTGTAGCATTGTGCCACCGTCGTTGTAGACAAAAGAATCTGTGTTCGCAATTGTAATGCTTGATGCTGTAGTGTTACCGTCCATTACGTTTAGTTCTGGACTTGTAGCCGTAACCGCAACACCATTCAATGAAAGTGCTGTAGTATTTACAGTTGAAGCGCTTGAAACACCAATTGCAGTTCCATCAATTGAACCGCCATTAACATCAACACTGTCAGCAATAAGATTATCTATGTTCGCTGTGCCGTCGATGTATAAGTCTTTCCACTGCTGTGTAGCGCTACCAAGGTCAAACGCGTCATCAGTCTCAGGAATAATGGAGCTGTCGATGTCCGCCGAGAAGCTAACAGTATCTGTAGCCGCATCACCAAAAGTAAGATTACCATTGATTGTTGCATCGCCTGTAACCGTAAGGTTTCCACCGATTGTAGTATTGCCAGTAACATCGAGAGTTGTGTTAAGTGTTGTTGCGCCGTCTACATTCAAAGTAGTATCTAGGTCTGTAGCGCCCTGAACATTTAATGTAGATGCTAATACTGTTGCGCCTGTAACATTTACTGTGCTTCCAAGCGTTGTAGCGCCGTCAGCATTGAACGTGCTATTCATATCTACAGCGCCGTTAACCGCTAATGTAGAATCAAGAACAACTGAGCCAAAGCCTAATAAGCCTGAATAAAGTATTGTTTGCCCTGTTACGTTCAGACCACTATTTAATGTAGCTGCGCCTACAACATTTAAAGTTGAGCCTAGCCCTGCTGCACCATCTACATTAAGGGTGCTGTCGAGGTCTGTAGCGCCTTGAACATTTAGCGTAGAGGATAGTACTGATGCACCTGCGATAGTCGCTGTGCTGTCGATTGTGAGCGTATCAATAGATGCTGTGCCGTCAATGTACAGGTCTTTAAACTGATTAGATACTGAACCAAGGTCAATATCATTGTTTGTTACCGGAAGTACTGCGCCATCTTGTACGCGTATTTGTTCAACCGATGTTCCACTTACATCAACCCAGATACCCCAACGGTCATTTGTGTCATCAATTTCAATTTTATTCTTAAAATCAATAGAGCCAATTACCGGAATGTTTCCGCCTTGACCTGCTGTTCCGTCGTGTCTGTGACCTGTAGCATTAACATCTGTAGACGAATAGTTAAACGCATTATCTAACTGGTTATATTCATCGTTGAACAACGCCGCTGTAATGGTATCTCCGTCAATAAACGAAGACTGTCTGCTATACTGTTGAGCCATTAATCTTATCTCCTGCCCGAAGGTACGTAATCTACATAAATACCATTAACTGCGAATGGTGCTTTTGAATCATTTGTTTTCAGTCTGAAACTAACTGTGTTACCACTACCTTCGATTGTTTGACGTATCATTGGGTCGTTTGTCGCGCCAAAGATTGTGACGCCAAAAACAGATAAGCCAAATTCCGCAGGTGACGGAATAGAGTTTAATACATAATCAACAGGCTGTGGAATAAGAGGGTCTTCATAATCGTAACGTACTCTAAGTGTAGGTTGTACTTCACCTTCGGGAGAAAAAGAAATACGTGCATACTTAATTGTTTTACGTGTGCCAATGTCACCAAAGTCTAAGTTCGGTGTACTATATACCGCTTCAATGTTTGCTTCTGCGCCTGCCGGATAGAAGGTATCGCCTGCGTCATGAACATAAACATAGCCGTCTTTGTCGCCGTGATACTTTCGCTCAACACCCTTATAGTCTAGTGCTGAAATAAAGCTAAGTGCTTGTATACCTAAAGTCTCTGACCACTCAAAACCTTGTCCAGTGTAAGTACCGATGATACCTTTTGCAGTATTAAGTGTCTGGTCTGCTTTAGAATAGAAGAGTCTATACTGAGACTTAGAGCGTAATACACCACTAGAAATAATATAATCATCTATATTTTGTGCAATAGTACCCACGATTCTTTGTATTTGGCGTGATACTGAGCCTAACTCAACGTCTCCAATTCTTTCTGTTCCGGCGATAGTACGAATACCATCAGGACTTAAAAACACTAAGTCACCGCCAATCTCTTGAATAGAGTTGCCAGAAAGACAACCTACGTTGTTAGTAATTTGTTGTACTTGTAAAGTAGAAGCATCGTTGATGTTAGTAAGAGCGTGTATTGTATTTTCACAAAAAATGTAAAGCGTATTACGGAAAGACTTAATACCTTTTATTTTATCTGATATACGTATTAAACCTGAACCTGCGCCTTGGAAGTCTCGGTCATCATTTGTTTTAGAATAATAAACAGTGTTAGGCGCATTAATTTCATCAATAACACAAAGATGTTTGTCGTGATACTCTATGAACTTACCTGCCGCCGGAATTGTTAGTTCTTCATACACAAAAAGACGCGAAGCGCCTGTACCGTCTATGTGGAAATGCGCAAGTTTATCTGCGCCTGTTGCAATTGTTAGTGTTCCGTAGGGATTAGTAGCATGGTCGAGCGTAGCGTTTGCTAAAACAAACTGTGCTTGTGTTTGATTATTACGCGGTAATTCTGTTTGAGATGATAAGTTTGCTTCTGTTACGCCTGCGTGACCTGTATCATAGTTTATTTGAGTCCATGATATGCCATCTTCTGAATAATAAATACCAGTGCCTGAGACAACAACAACACCAAGTGCATAAGGATAAATGCCCCAAATAGAATCAGAGCCTGAAGGACGTGTGAAATCGTCTTTACCTAAAAGATGGTAGCCATTTATACGTCTATAGCCACCGTCGGGGTCAACCTCGAAGTTAGTTAACTGAGTTGCAAAACCCGGCTGACCTAACATTTCTAGTTGATTGAGGTTGGTATTTAAACCACCTTTACAGCTTAAACCAAAAGGCTGAGACATTAAACAAACCTCACTCTATCGTCTTTCATATATGTTGGGCTTGGTTGCATAAGATTAGCTTTCATTAGTTTTAATCCACGCTTGTAATCTTCTAATGCAAATGCTGCCGCTTGAGAATCTTGTTTGAATTGGTGAATGTAGTAACGCGCTCGTGCAAGTAATACTGGCTTATAAGTAATTGGAATAACACTTTCATCAGAGAAAGAAACCATTTCAGTAGGGAGAACATAAGCATAAAAATAAACTTTATACGCTTTATCAGGAATTGGGCTTAAGCCAAACTTGCGGTTATCGGGGCTACGTACTACGCGACGCGGTTCACCATATTGTTGTTCGCTTGCGTCGTCTTCGTTCTCTGAAGAGCGGTAATAATCTTTCCATTCTTCAAGAGTAATAAATCTTAAATTCTTTGAGGTGTATGGCGCTGATTCGCCGCTAACGCCAATAGTTGTGAGGTAGAAATCATCCCAATCAACATAGCCGTAATCTGTAAGAAGACTATCGCTTGAGGGCTTTAATTCATACCAACGCTGTCCTGCAATTGTTTCTATGCTTGTGTTGCCGTAGAACGGGTCTATTTCGCCACTAGATTCTACTGCAAGAAAAGGGAATTGTGGTTCTTCATTTACAATGTCGAGGTAGCCGCGGTTAACTGCGTCTTTGACGTGAGCCTGTACACCGACAGCATTGTTGAAGTTGGCTGTTGTTAATGATACTTCATTCATTTCACGTAGAAGTTCATTAGTTAGTTGTAAGAATGTTGCCGCCATTAATGACCCCTAGTGTGTGGAAAATAAAGGAGAGCCGAAGCCCTCCTATATGCTTGCAGACTATTATTAGTCGATGGTGTAGAATGCACCTACTAATGCTTCTGGGCGTAATACTTTCGCGCCATAAACATGTAGACCACGAACAATGTCACCAAAGCTGTTAGGGTCACGAACTACTTCAGTAGAAGTAATTGTTTGTGCAGTTGCTACCGCAGACATGTGACCTGCTAACACAAGACCAGTCGCATTAGTTTGCGCAGGCATGTTGTTAGACTTGTACATGCTGAAGCCACGAAGCTTGCCAGAAGATACTAGACCGTTACGGATAGAACCTTGACCTGCATTGTAGTCAACAGACAATAACTTAGAGTTAGACTGAGATAACTGCTCATAGAAGTCTGGACCTGCAACAACCCAACGACCTTCTTCTGGAACATTCTCTTCGTCTAATAAACGAGCCATACGCGCTAATACGTCTAATGGGTCAGTTTCACCAACACCTAAGTCGATAGAACCTGCACCGTCGTATACGCCTGCAGCTAGTTTAGTAGCAGAGTCAGCACCTAAAGTGTGGTCTGGAGAAGCAGTAGATAGACCAGCCGCCATTTTAGTTAATACGCCTGAGTCAAACGCATCACGTAAAGAGTAAGCCGCTGAGCTAGAAGCTACTTCTTTAAAGTTAACGTGAGACATTGAAGTTTCAATATCATCAACGATAAATTTGAAAGCATTCGCAGTATCAACAACAAGAGAAATCTCTTGGTCAGTTAGTTTAGTTTGTGTAACATCTTGACCACGCTCATACTGATAAACAGAGATTGTAGGTTCTTTGATGATACGTACACTGTCACCAAACGCAGAAATGTCACCTGCATAGTCAGTGTTAGTGATTGCTTCGATTACCGACGCTTTACGGAAGAAGTTTAATACCTTCTTGCTGTATACTGCAGGTAAGAAGAAAGAGTTAGTTTGACCTGCGACAGAGTTTGCAAAGTTAGCATCTGTATCCGTTGCCGGTTCGAAATATTGGTCAGCTACGTTATTAGCCATAGTAATTTACCTTTTAATTAAATTTAGACAATTGTTACCGCACACGACCTTCTTGAATTGCTAAGTCAATGTCTGACTCATACTTTTCAAATTCGTCGATTGATAGTGCGGCGATTTCCCTTTGAGTCCAAAACTTAGGTTCTTTTGCATCAACACCTGTTGTTTTAGTTGATACAAAGTCTGCTGCATTTTTAGACGTTGTTTGAGACTTACGCTTCTTAGTTCCACCAATAGCAATGCCTTTTTCCATCTTATAGAAATCAATTGCACGACTAGCTAGGTTTACGTTGTCAGGATTTTTATAAATCCAGTTTTGTATTTCTTCTGGTTGTTCTTTAGCCCACTCATGGAAACCTTCATCGCCGCGAATGTCCTCAAAATCTGGGTGACGTTCACGTAATTTAGTCTCTGCTTCACGTTTAGCAATCATTGCTTCTCGTTCTTCAATCGCTTTAAGCTTTTGTTGAACAGCATTAATTTCTTCTTGTGAACGCATATGAGCTACAGTTTCAACAGTCTCGAACAAATCTGGATATTGCTGTCTAAAGTTTTCCAGTTCTTCTGGAGATTTAGGCGGCATATACTGAGGTTCTGCACTTCGAGCTTTAGCTTGTAGCTCTTGCTCTTTTTGCTTAAACTCAGCAATCTTTTCATCGTAATGTTTCTTCAAGTCGTCGTAACGTTTCTTGTAGTTGGTAGATGCGTCTGCTTCTTTCTTTTCAGGGGTCGCTTTTTTGCGAGTAGCCTTTGGTCGAGAAGGTTGTTCATCAGCATAAAACAGTGTATCTGCACTTGAAACTTCTTGGGGAGCATTTTCTTCCTGCCAAGGTTTACGTTCGTTGTACGGATTAGCTGTTACTTCTTGTTGTTCTAATGTTTCGTTAGTCATTTCTTATTCCTTTGGGGCTTGTCTTTCAAGGTAGCTAACACATTGCGCTTTGTATTAGGGTCTTGAATTGATTCAAGGTAGCCGAAGGTTACAGTTTAATAGAGGGCTGACAAGTCAGGTAGCTCTATCCCTTTTGGACACTAGGCATACGATTAGCAGCAAGCATAGAGGAATAAACCTCATCTTCTTGTGCGTTGCTTAGTTCCGGTTTCATAGGCGGCTTAACTTCTCCGCCCATTGCTTTTGGCATACGTGTATCGTACTCACGCTCTGCTTCGTCCATAATGACTTGCAGGGCATCAGCGCCGATAACGTCTACCGCTTTTTTGGTGAAAACAAATTCACCGTCAGAAAGACGCGCAGGAATCGAATCAGATGTTCCGTCTCCTAGTCCTTCTACTTCACCTGCTCCTGAAAACTCAGAGGCAGCTAAAACTACTCTATCAAAAAGAACACTAAGCTCATCGTCTTGAGCTAGTTTCTCTTCAATCATATCTATTTCTTCTTCAGATAAAATCTCAGACAATACATAATCAACGTGGTCTGCTTCTACTTTCTCATCTGGTTCTTGTGTTTCTAGGACTTCATCTATTTCATCTTCTGGGATATTATCGTACGTATCCTCAGGTACACCTTCTACAGGCATTAATAATGTGTCTTTAAATTCATTCTGCATTGTTTACGTACTCTTTTAATTTAAGAAGATTATCCACTAAACTCACCTTCCCCTGCTTGCGGTACACTTCCAGTTCCGATGTTGCCGTCACCAGTCCCTGTAGCTCCAAGGTTCGGACCTTGTGGAGGTACTCCGTCAGGGCTTCCCATTGGTCCGGATGGTTGACCAGAGGCTTGAGCTTGTCCGCCAGTTTCTTGTCCAACATTGTTTTGCATTCCTATAATTTGAGCAGCCATTGCAGCTTCTTCAGGGTCGTTTAAAATTTCATCAGGGTCTAAGTCTAAGCTATATGCTAGTTCAGAAATCAACTTACTCATCTTAACAAATGGTGCAACCGCAGGATTCTGAGCTGTTTGCATAAACATTGTTAAGCGTTGGCTTCGTACTTCTTTCTGCATGAGAGAGTTAGTACCCATTGCTTTAATTTCTAAATCGCCATTTGTTTCTAGCTTGCCTTCGAAGAATTGCATGTTCCATTGGAAATAAGACTGACCAAGAGGACGTAACAAGAAATCATCTAAATTCTTAACCACAGTCTTAATGTTTAATGAGGCTGCACCTAGAAGCATTGACATACCTGAAGCGGTTCTTGTCATGCTTTGTACGCCTGTCTGACCGTGTGAGTAGCTTGGAATACCTGTTTGTTCATCAGCTAACTGTCTGAATTTATCGAACATCATCATGTTTTCTTGTGATGTATTCGGGAATTTTAAGCCATGAATACTTTGTCCGGGCATACCTGCTTGGCGCTTAAATATTTTACCGGGGTAAATCTCCATGCTTTGACCACCTGCAAGCATTGTTTCATCCACTTCAAATACAAGTGAACCACTCATTGCTAGGTTGTCGATTGCCATACGTGCATGACCATTCATGATTTGTTGGCTATCATTCATGTTCTCTGCAACACCAATACCAAAGAAGCTATAAGGGTTTCTTTCGTAAGGGAATGCTTGATACGGAATGCGAGAAGGGGTGAATGGATTGATTACTGCGCGTAACACAAGTCCATTACAGACCCATGCGTTCACCTGCACTTCATCTAAATCATCAACATTGTCGGGTAAGTCC
>Ga0209555_10003168_pt1 | contig 11152 bp, 9 predicted proteins | sample SaaInl85LU_5_DNA_FD_184643 | JGI IMG/M metagenome (GOLD analysis project Ga0209555, IMG submission 184643) | Marine microbial communities from expanding oxygen minimum zones in the Saanich Inlet - ESP_85LU_5_DNA (SPAdes) (version 2) | ecosystem: Environmental > Aquatic > Marine > Intertidal zone... | reverse complement strand
ACCGATTATCTTAAAACACTCATTACTTACGGCTCCCCTGCCGGTATGCCGAACTGGGGCACCAGCGGCGATCTGACGGAAAAGCAAATCGATGTAATGGCTCGTTATCTTCAGCATGAGCCACCCCAGCCTCCTGAGTGGGGTATGAAGGAGATGAAGGATACGTGGGAGGTTCTGATTCCGGCAGAAGCGCGCCCCAAGAAAAAAATGAACAATTACAACATAGGAAACATCTTCTCGGTAACTTTGCGTGACAGTGGTGAGGTTGCATTGATCGATGGCGACACCAAAAAAATAATCAGTGTTATAAAAACCGGGTATGCGGTGCATATTTCGCGTATTTCTGCATCCGGACGCTACATACTTACCATTGGCCGCGACGCCAAGATTGACATGATTGATTTGTGGATGAAAGCACCAGCTCGGGTAGCTACGATTAAGGTAGGTTTGGAAGCCCGCTCTGTGGAAACGTCGAAGTACCCTGGCTATGAGGATAAGTATGCTGTAGCAGGTTCATACTGGCCGCCGCAATATGTGGTTATGGATGGAGACACGCTCGAACCACTGAAGATCGTGTCTACTCGTGGTATGACTGTTGATACACAGGACTATCATCCTGAGCCTCGTGTCGCGGCTATCGTTGCTTCTCATCAACATCCAGAGTTCATCATCAACGTAAAAGAAACCGGCAAGATTCTGCTGGTGAATTATGAGGATCTGGATAATCTTCAAGTGAAAACCATCAATGCTGCCCGGTATCTGCATGATGGGGGATGGGATGTTACCCATCGTTACTTCCTTACGGCGGCGAATCAGTCTAACAAGATCGCTGTAGTGGACTCCAAAGACCGTAAGCTGGTAGCACTGACAGATGTGGACAAAATTCCCCATCCGGGGCGAGGTGCGAACCTGACGGATCCTAAGTATGGGCCGGTTTGGGTAACCAGTGCGCTGGGTAATGATAAAGTTACTTTTTTGGGAACTGATCCAGAGAAGCACAAAGCCAATGCGTGGAAGGTGGTGCGTGTTCTAAATGGACAGGGCGGTGGTTCTTTGTTTGTGAAATCCCATCCAAAATCCAAAAACCTGTGGGTGGATTCACCACTGAATCCAGAGCCTGCGATCAGTCAAAGTGTTGCAGTATTCGATATCAATAACTTAGACAAAGGTTATGAGGTGCTCCCCATTGCAGAATGGGCTGGTTTGGGTGAAGGGCCGAAAAGGGTGGTACAGCCTGAGTACAATGTTGCCGGTGACGAGGTGTGGTTCTCGGTCTGGAATGGTAAGGATCAGGAGTCTGCCATCGTAGTGGTCGATGATAAGACCCGTAAGCTGAAAAAGGTCATCAAGGATAAGCGGTTGGTAACCCCGACCGGTAAATTCAATGTGACCAATACCGGCAAAGACATCTACTGATTACAGTAGAATCAATATCAGGAGAAGAAAGCGCCGCTTAAATGCGGCGTTTTTTTAGGTGGGTTGTTTGCAAATGGCGTTTTAGAGTGATTCAGTTAACCGGGCGTATATCAGTGGCAGTTGCTGTGGCAGCTGTTTGGCGTTTCGGATTACTACATACTGTTTGTGCCCAAATAGATACGGCAGATATTCGTTGGCGCGGTTATCAATTGTGATGCAAAAAGGCAGAATACCTTTGCTGGTGGCCTCCTGAATGGCAGTGCGGGTATCTTCAATGCCGTAGCGTCCATCATAACGATCGATATCATTGGGTTTGCCATCGGATAGCAATAGTAATAAGCGATGGGCGCTGTGCTCGGTTTCCAGCGTCCGGGTTGCGTAGCGAATGGCCGCTCCCATCCGAGTATAGAAGCCGGGCTTCACCGACTGAATGCGGCCGCGTACTATCGGTGATAACGTTTCGTTGAAATCTTTAAGTGGATAATAGCGCACCATATGGCGATGTTTTGAAGAAAAGCCCGCCATCGCAAAGCGGTCGCCGGTAGCCTGCATGGCCTCGCTCATCAGAAATAACCCATCTCGAATTACGTCGATGACTTTTTGGTTGTCGTTCACTGCGGCATCGGTCGAAAGAGATAGATCTGCCAGCAGCAAACAGCTCAAATCACGATGATGGCGACGTATCTCCTTGAATAGTCCTATGGCAGTATCTTTCTGGCCGAGGCGCCATCGGGTCAGTGCGTCAAGATAGGCGTCCAGATCAAGTTCGCTGCCTTGGGGCTGTTGTCTGAGCCAGGTTTTATTCAGCGCCAGCATTTCAAAGAATGCACGTATCTGGCGCGCCGGTTTACGCAGATGCGCTGGAAGTTCCCTGGCCTCCTGTAGTTGGGTGCGCATGAGTTCAATATGGCAGTGATCTTCTACCAGTATGCGTTTTTTGTAATCCCATTCTGGTGTGGTAATGCCTTTCATCAGGGTGATATCGTCGTAGTCTGATGAGGGTAGGTCTAGATCGAATTTCAATCGCTTTTTCACGTGGCCGCTTTGATTGGATACGGCAAACTCATCTAAATCGTTAGCGGCCTTTCCAGCCCCCAGATCCTCATCATCTTCTTGAGGGCGATCCACGTTGGCGAATTCCGCCCAGGAAAACAAACTTTCCAGCCTGAATGCCAACAGGCCCTGATCCTCTTTACTGTGTTCGACCCGCTTGGCCTTGCGCTGATGATCACCTTCGATGTCGGTGACTTCAGCACTCAGATTGTCTATTTCGGGGGCCGCTTCGCGCTGCCGTTGCTGAGTGGATGGTGGTAACGGGTGTAGCCAGATGGGAACAGGCTCAAGCAAGTGCGGATCTACATCCTGTTTGATCTGTAAGTTGGGTTGTAAGATGGCGCGGCGCAAGGCTGTTTCTGCTTCGTTCAGCGTATGGTTGTTTTGCCAATGGCGTTGTTCGATATGGGCTTTTGCCAGGCGTTGATAGACTTTGCTGAGTCCGGGCCAGCGCAGCAAAGTAGAGATTACTTGTTGCTGGCAGCGATCAAGCCAGGGGAGCGCTTGCAATTGCTGATCATCTGTAGCGGCCAGGGCAGCCAGCCACAGATACAATTGTTCATTTAGATCACGATCATTGAACAGGGCGATACTGCCTGGCAAATACAGGCTTTCTTCATCTACCCAGCACAGTTGTGCTTGCCACTCACGGCCAGCGATCTTTTCCAACAATGTGCGGCGGGCTTGCCACTGTTCTTTGGAGCCGGGCTTGATGGCCAACCCTGGCTTACCTCCAAAAGCATGAAAGTATAAAGCGAGTTTTTTCTGTACCGATTTCAACTCAACTCGGGAGTTTGGATACTCGACTTGTGCGGCCCGACTTATCCAGCGGTGCCACAGCTTACCGACAGCTTCTTCCATTATTTATCCCCACCAGGTTGCATAGTGAAAAAACATGAAGGGTTTTCCTGCGTTGGCACGGGCGTAACCCAAGATGCCCAGCAAGATCAGGGCGGTATGACATAGGGTGAAATAGAGAATCAATACAACCCAGGTATAGGGGGATGAGAGTTCGCCAATGATTAAGATTAAGCCGGTTACTATGGTCAACGCGCAGCCTGCGGTGATACTGGCAATGATGGATTGGCGTGTATGTGCCATGGCGAAAGCCAGGCACCGCGTCCGAGTATGACGCCATAATATTATCTGTAGGGCGAATCCAATCACTGGCAGGAAACTGATATTCAACAAGTAGAATATGTGGGATAGCCCGGCCAGTTTACGTTCATGCTCATCATTCATCGCGTGAAGATCCAGAATTTATGTGTTCATTGACTATGTGTGTGGCTCAGCCATCCATAATAGCGGTGATGACATTCATTAGAGCCGTTACGGTGTCTTCATCGTCTGAGAGTGGCTCTGCGATGGCTGCCCGGCAGGCGATTTGCCAGGATAATCCGCTATTCAGCAAGCTGGCGCAGTACACCAGTAGCCTTGTAGATACCGATTCTTCTAAATCATGATCCTGCAGGCGGCGTAATGCCTGTGCTATCTCTACCAATTGCTGGGCAGTGGCCGCTGCTACGCCGCTTTCTTCAATAACGATTTTCTGTTCCAGCGCGGGTGTTGGAAAGTTGAAACGCATGGCGACAAAGCGTTGCCGCGTAGATGGTTTCATGCCTTTGAAAACATTTTGATAACCTGGGTTGTATGATACGACCAACATGAAGTTGTCTGGCGCTTTCAGCAGTTCACCGGTGCGCTCGATGGGCAGTTCACGCCGATCATCCGACAATGGGTGCAACACTACAGTGGTGTCCTTGCGGGCCTCTACTACTTCATCCAGATAACAAATTCCACCTTCACGCACTGCCCTGGTGAGTGGGCCATCATTCCATACGGTATCGCCTTCCTGTAACAGGTGGCGTCCTACTAAGTCAGCGGCAGTCAGATCATCGTGACAGGCTACGGTGTACAGCGGCAAACCGAGTTTGTTAGCCATATGACGAATAAAACGTGTTTTACCGCAACCGGTGGGGCCTTTCAGTAATATCGGAAGCTGGTGTCGGTAGGCGTGCTCGAATAGGGTTACTTCTTCGGCCTGAGGTTGGTAGAAGGGCGCTGGCACGGTGTGATCATCGCCTAATTGTAAAGAAGAGTTCATGACAAAACCTTATGACTCGGTTTGGAGTAATGAGGCTACCATGACGGGGTAATGTCACAGCAGCCTCTGGCTTAAGCAAGGCCTAACCTGATGTATGTTAGGCCTTGGCGGGTTCAGCTTGTGGCTGTTCCCCTTTGATGAAAAAGCTGAAGATGTACAAGATCAGGCCGATGGCAAAGACTATTCCAGACAGTTGGCGACACCAGTAGAATATTGCGACTTGATCCTGTGTTGCCATAAATGGCATTGGGTTTGGTTGATAGCGTTGCAGCCAGACCTGTAGTACACCGGCGGCAGTCAGGAACAGTGTGATGAAGACCATCGCAACGGTCATCAGCCAGAAGCTCCACATCTCTACAACTTGCGCGCGATTGCTCATAGCTGTACCAATACCGCGCAGCTTGGGCATGGCGTAGGAGATGATGGTAAGCACGATCATCGCGTAGGCACCATAGAAAGCCATGTGTCCGTGGGCGGCGGTAATTTGAGTGCCGTGGGTATAGTAGTTAACGGGCGCCAGGGTATGCATAAAGCCCCACACGCCTGCACCGAGAAATGCCATTACACCTGTACCCATGGCCCACAACACGGTCGCTTTATTGGGGTGTTGTTTACGACGCTTGAACACCATGTTAAAGGCGAAGATGGTCATCATAAAGAACGGGATGGGTTCGAATGCGGAGAAGACAGAGCCCAGCCATTGCCAATATGCCGGTGCCCCGATCCAGTAGTAATGGTGGCCAGTACCCAGGATGCCGGTAATCAGCGCTGCGGCGATGATGACATACAGCCATTTGTCGATGACCTCACGATCCACACCTGTGGTTTTGATCAGAACAAACGCCAGGATGGCACCCAGGATCAGTTCCCACACACCTTCAACCCACAGATGAACAACCCACCACCAGAAGTATTTATCCAGAATCAGGTTTTCGGGGTTGTAGAAGGAGAACAGAAACATAACAGCCAGGCCAACCAACCCTGTGAGTAGCACCACGCTGATCACTGTTTTGCGACCGGACAGCACGGTCATGCCGATGTTGTATAAAAAGCCCAGCGCGACAATAACGATGCCGATTTTGGTTATGGTTGGTTGCTCCAGAAACTCACGGCCCATTGTGGGCAGGATGTCGTTGCCGGTTATTTTGGCTAAGGTGGCATAGGGAACGGCCAGGTAGCCAACGATAGTCAGAACCCCGGCGATCAAAAATATCCAGAACAGTGCCAGTGCCAGCTTGGGGCTGTGCAGCTCGCGTTCGGATTCTTCTGGAACCAGGTAGTAGGCTGCGCCCATAAATCCGAATAGTAGCCACACAATCAGTAAATTGGTGTGCACCATGCGGGCAACGTTGAACGGAATTTCAGGGAACAGGAAGTCTCCCCATACGTACTGCAGGCCCATGATCAAGCCAAACAAAACCTGCCCTACAAACAAACCGATGGCCGCGATGAAATACGGCATGGCAACGGCCTGAGACTGATAACGTAATTGTGCTTCACTCATGATAGTCTCCTCTTAACCGTTAATGTTGGGGGGCCAGTTTTCGGTGTTTACTTCGCTGGTCCACTTCAGGAACTCGGCGATGGCCTCCAGCTCTTCTTCTGTCAGGTTAAACTGCGGCATGCTGCGGCGACCGGGTATGCCGTCAACGGGGCGGCTCTTGATGAAACCTTTGATGGCTTCTTTGGAGTTGCCAAAGCGTTGATAGACATTGCCAAGCTCTGGTGCAAAGTAGGCACCTTCGCCCAACAGGGTGTGGCAGCCGATGCAGTTGTTTTGCTCCCATACGGCTTTGCCCAGTGCAACCTGCTCAGTGATGTTCTCCCGGTGATCGCGTTCTGGTAGACGCTGTGTGGTGTCAAAGGTCAGGGCAAGAAATACCAGTATGAAAAATACGCTGCCCCCCCAATAGATATTGCGTGCCATGGTTTTGGTAAAGATGTCTGGCATTGTATGCCCCCTTCATCGTTAAAAGATGTTCAGGCATTATTGATCCATGAATACCTGACTAAATTGATCGGGGTCATGTTGCGTGAGGGGCGGGAAGATGCATTGTAGGTAGGTGGTACTCCTATCGGGGTACCACTATGACGACGTTGCGGCAGGTTTGATCAATCGTTTAGCTTGGTTAGCCATACTGCGGCTTCAACGCGGGAACGCATGCCCAGTTTTTTGAGCAATCTTTTAACGTGAACTTTTACCGTGCCTTCGGCGATGTCCAGTTCGCGGGCAATCATTTTGTTGGAAAGCCCATGGGCCACATGCGTGAGCACTTCCTTTTCCCGATCGGTAAGATCATCCAGTTCAGAGTCATGTTGTCGGTCGCGTGACTTGATGGCTGATGTGAGTATGTCCACTAACTCCGGGCTCACCGTGGTTATGCCTCTGGCGGCTTTTTTGATGCTGTTGATGAGGGCTTCCGGTTCCACATCTTTCAGCAGGTAGCCATCCGCGCCTTCACGAAAGGCTGACAGGACATCAAACTCACTGTCGGATACTGTGAACAGCAGGATGCGTGAATCGACGTCGGCATTGCGTAGCGCGCGGATGGTTTCAATACCATTCATGCCCGGCATGTTCAGGTCCAGCAGAATCAGATCCGGTTCCAGTTCCTGGGCTTTGCGCACTGCGTCGATGCCATTGCTGGCCTCACCTACAGGGATGATTTCATCTTCAATATTAAGCAGGTCTACTACACCTTTGCGCAGCAGGGGGTGGTCATCAACCACCAACACGGTCAAGGCTGACTTCTGTAACATCATTGGGTTTCATTCTAGTGTTGTTAAGGAATTTGGGTTCAAAGGTCACGTCGATCAAGGTGCCCCCCTGTTCCGGGCGGGTGATGATGAGATTACCATGCAGGTGGCTGCTACGCTCTGCCAAAATCGAAAGACCAAAATGGTTTTGTTTGTGGGGGTTCTCAGCAATACCTATGCCGTCGTCTTCTACCTGCAATTGAATGTAGCCACTGGGCAGTTGTTTAAGCTGGACTCGGGCACGTTTGGCTTGTGCGTGTTTGGCCACGTTGCTGAGGGCCTCCCGTATGATATGCAGGCAATGGGTTTCTTCATTGGCGCTCAGAGGGCAGTGACCGATGCTATAGTCCAGCTCTATCGGCAAGTTCTGCTGTTGTGTGATTTCGGTTATGGCTTTGGTGACGGCATCTTCAAAGCCCGGTTCGGAAACGCTGATACGGAAGGTGCCGATCAATTCCCTCAATTGCTTGTAGGACTCATTCAAGCCTGCCTGGCTTTGGGCGATGGCATCAAACAGTTCTTCGTCACTGGCTGATTTTTCCAGCAGTTTGCGCAGGCGGCTGGCCTGCATCTTTTGGAAGGAAAGCGATTGGGCCAGGGAATCATGTAGCTCACGGGCAATGGCCGCCCGTTCTTCCATCAGGGCCAAGCGTGAATGCTGATGGCTCAGCTTGGACAGGCTTTGGGTGGTAGCGATAACCTCGGCCACTGCGTTGAGCAAGTTGTTGTGCCAGGGCGAGAGGTTCTGATCGTGATGCAGTTCGACGCTGATGTCGCCAACGTGTACATCGCCGCTGATTACGGGGAACATCACCACCTCTTTCAGGTGCGGAGCAAAAACGGTTTTGTCTTTTTCTTTACGGCACTCATCGCAATTCGGCATGCGACAAAAGCTGGGCCTGGTGGTATTGCCGGAGGTGAGCAGTTTATAGGATGGCCCGGTATCTTTCTGCCGCAGACACAGGGAAATGGTGCCCAGCTGGGTAACTCGCTGCAGCTCTTTTAAAACCTTGGGAAGATTGTTGTAGAGTTCATCAGGGTTGGCAAACAGCAGGCGACTGTTCTCATACAGCAAGCCAAGCGATTCGTTCGACTGCTGCAGTTGCTGGGTCTTATCTTTTACCCGTTGTTCGAGTTGATTGTAGAGGGCCGCCAACTGTTCAGCCATTTGGTTGATGGTTTCACCTAAAAGGCCTAACTCATCGTTATTGCTGTATTGTATGCGGGTGCTGAAATCACCGTTTTGCAGGCGTTTTACGGCGGCCATAAATTCTTTGAGCGGAGCAAGCCATTTGACGTTCACTGCGATCAATAGCAGTGCTGACAGTGAGAACAATATCAGCAGCGAGAATGTTTGCACATTTCGCAGCGTGCTGACTTTGTTCTCTGACTGTTGCTGCAGCATCTGCACCGCTTGATCGATGCGGGTAACATAGCCTTCAACGATGGGCACCAGGTCTGCAGGGTTGTACGCCGGATCTTCAAGGGCGGGCCTCAGTTGGTCGCGCCAATCGCTTTCCAGCAGGGCTAATTGTTGGCGGAGCAGTGCATCACTGTTGAATGCGGCTATGCGCTCGAGCAATGGGTCATCGAGTTTCTGTTGATAGGCGCTGATATGATGATTCAGCTCTGCCGGGGTTTCATTGGTGAGCCGGGCGGTTAGCATGCGATAGGACTGCATGCGCATCGATCCTGCAAGGTTGATGGCAGACGCATCCCCCCGCAGGGTATCAGCCACCATCATGGCCACTGCGGTTGCCACCAGTGCGGCCACGGCGATACCCCCCAGGCTGATACTGAGCAGCATGGCGGTGGAACGACGGGCCTTTTGCTGTATCGGTGCATTCATGGTGTGATGAAACGAATTTCCTTTCCAGTAGGTCAGATCCGGTTTTCAGATGCACTGCACTTGCGTATGCTCAAGGATATTACTAACTCACAGTGTAAAGGAAACCCTTCATGTCGAGACTGATATTGGTCATCTTTAGCTTGTTTAGTGTGCTTTTAGGTGGATGCGCCCAGAAACTGGCCAATTATGATTACAATCCTGGGTTCAATTACGCTTCTTATCAACGTTATGCCTTGCAACAAAGCGAGAAACAGACGTATCAATCTCTGGATGGAAACCGTATTGAGCAGGCCATAACAAAGGCGCTGGCTGGCCGTTACAGCCAGTCGGAGCAGGGGGCAGCCGATTTTCTGGTGGCGTACTACCTTCAAGCCGAGCGCAAGATCGACAATTCAGGGGTCAGCTTCGGTTTTGGGGTATCTGGCAGCAATATGGGGGTGGGTGTCAGTACTGGTTCCAAGGCCAAGGAGAAGACAGAAGGTAAGCTGATATTAGAGGTAGTGGATACGCAGTCCAATCAGCTGGTCTGGACTGCAAAGGCCACCCGTAATTTGCTGGACAGCATGAATCCTAGCCAAAGGGAGTATCTGATTCAGGATGTGGTGCAGGAAATGCTGGCTAACTTTCCGCCCCAGTGATTCCGTTTTGGGGGTAACTAACGGTATACTTGCGGCCTTCAACGAATTGTAACCGTTTCGACTGGGCCAAAAGCACCGCGAAGCATTGTGTAGAGAGGATGAGGAAATATGGGCATGATGAAGCAACTTATTGTTTCTTTGGCAGTTTTGGTTGGTTTGAGTGTGTCTGGCCAGGCGCTTGCCTCGAAGTTGGCAGATCAATCCGGAAGCGATGAGCCTGTGGGCATGCGTTCTATCATGAGCCCTGCCAAAATTGATGCGCGTACTCAGCCAGCCGCAAAAGTGTGCCTACAGGGCGAAGAGTGCGGTAGCGCGGCCCCTGTGGCTGCCGTAGCAGCGGCGGACGCCAAGAAAACCCCAGAAGAGATGTACAATAATGCCTGCGCAGCTTGCCACGCAACCGGTGCCGCTGGTGCGCCGAAAATGGGTGATGCAGCCACGTGGACACCTCGAATCGCTCAGGGCACGGATACACTGTATTCCCATGCCATCAACGGTCTAAACATGATGCCGCCCCGTGGCACCTGTGCCGCCTGTTCGGATGATGACATTAAAGCCATCGTGGATTACATGGTTGATAATTCCAAGTAAGGCGAATCCAATAGAAAGCCCCGCCGAGTGATCGAGCGGGGCTTTTTTTTGTCTGGTAAAAAAGCAGAAAATTGTTAGTAAAGCCGCTATATTTAGGTAGATATTAACCGAAAATCAAATATATACGGGAACTTTTCACTTGTATCGACTGGATGGCCGAGTCTTTTTGCCCACCCGAATTGGCCTGTTGTCGCTCTTTCTTGTGGTGCCATTGCTGCTGCTGCTCGTACAGCTATTGTACGGCGGCGATGAGCGTATTCAGAACATCGACCGCAAACTGAAATCGATCCACGACATTCGTATCCTGCAGAACGTGGTGGATCTGGCTGAGCGGCTGCGTGATTTAAGCGTGATTGTTGTTTATGACCGCTCCGAGGAGCTGGAGGCGGAATATGAGCGGCAGCGTGAAGAGCTGTTGAATGCCATGTCGACCTTGAGCCAGGATGCCAGCTTCAGCCAGGACAACCCTATTCTTGAGTTGACTTTTCCCAGAATTATAAAGCAAATCAAGCGAGTGCGACCGGTTTTGGGAGCAGAGCTTTATACGCCGGAGGTGGCTTTCAGAGAGCATCAGCCGCTGGTGGAAACCTTACAGCAGATTCAGTTTCGGCTTGCTGATCAGGGTGGTATGTTTGGCGATCGCCTCGATGTTTCCCTCAATTTGATCTACCTGGCTTTGGACGAGTTCAGCGATCTGACCACGGATCTGGGCCGTGCCCGCTCTTATGGCAGCCTTTACCTGCG
>Ga0209555_10003167_pt1 | contig 11153 bp, 10 predicted proteins | sample SaaInl85LU_5_DNA_FD_184643 | JGI IMG/M metagenome (GOLD analysis project Ga0209555, IMG submission 184643) | Marine microbial communities from expanding oxygen minimum zones in the Saanich Inlet - ESP_85LU_5_DNA (SPAdes) (version 2) | ecosystem: Environmental > Aquatic > Marine > Intertidal... | reverse complement strand
TGCCCTTGAGAAAGCTTCATTTGACATTAAGCGAGGTTCATTTGTGAGCCTAGTGGGTCCCTCAGGATGCGGTAAATCCACTCTACTGCGATTGATTTCTGGTCTCATCGAGAAAAGCTCTGGGAGCGTCCAAGTGCATGGCGATGAAGTGCAAGCCCCGCGGCCTGAAGTTGCAATGATGTTCCAAAAAGCCACTTTATTGGATTGGCGTACTTCATTGGAAAACGTTTTATTGCCCACTGAACTTAATGGCAATGTCACTCGAGAAGATGAGCAAAAAGCAGCGGATTTGTTGCGGTTAGTCGGGCTAAAGGACTTTCTATTTTCTTTTCCATCACAATTATCAGGAGGCATGCAGCAGCGAGTTGCACTGGCGCGTCTTTTGCAAACAGGTGCTGATGTCTTGTTGCTAGATGAACCGTTTGGTGCCCTTGATGAATTCACACGAGATCGGTTGAATGTCGAGTTGATGCGAATAGTGGGTGAAGTCGGTGCGACGACCTTGTTCGTGACCCACAACATCACCGAAGCCATTTATTTGGCGGATCAGGTTTTCGTGATGACGCCGAGGCCTGGCAGGATAGCAGAGATCATAAATGTGGACTTTGAACGGCCACGGCCTCTGTCTATTCAGACCACTCCAGAGTTTAATAAATTGGTTGCGCATGTGCGAGATGTACTCGGGGAAGATCACTAATGAGTAACTCACAAACCTTTAATCCAGCCAAGACTAATAGAGCGCATCTGGGTCGTAAACGAGCGTTATTGCACGTTGTAATTTTTTCGACTTTGATCGTCAGTTGGGAGACAGGAAGCCGTATTGGACTACTGGATCCTTTATTTTACCCCAGCCCCTCTAGCATCCTAAACTCTGCTTGGACCATTTATGTCGCCAATGCGACAATTTGGTACCACTTGTATGCAACTCTAGGACTAGTCTTTTTGGGGTTTCTTGCCGGTTCGATTTTTGGAACGGGCTTGGGTGCCATTGTTGGCTTTAATTCAGTTGTGCGCCGTTTTCTAAAACCCTACGTCATTGTACTTGAAGCTACACCGCGCATTGCGGTCGCACCTCTTCTGATAGCCGCACTGGGATTCGGTTCGGCATCAAAGATAGCAATTATAATGCTAGTTTGTTTCTTCGCGCCGTTCATTAATACTTTGTCGGGCGTCGTTAATGTAAATGAAGACAAGCTTGAGCTATTCAAGAGCTTGAGAGCATCCAAGCTACAAATCCTAAAAAAACTTGTTTTACCGGAAGCTATTCCAGTGATGATGGCGGGTGAGCGCTTGGCTTTGACAGCGGCACTATCGGGGGCGTTGGTGGCAGAGTTTATTCAACGCGACAAGGGCCTCGGATCAATGATTTTAATTTATACTCGAAACCTCAACATGGCCTCAGCCTTCGCGTGCATATTTACGCTCACAGTAATCGGGTTTCTTATCTTTCGAGGGATGGAATGGCTAGACCACCGCATTGCATTTTGGAAAAATGAAGCCGGTCTAGCGCGCGTCAGCACCAAGCGTGCCAGAAAAATGGAGGGATTTTGATGTCCGTTGTCTCGTCGGAAGCAGCTCGCGAACAATCGCGTGTGCCCATTGGAGTTAAGTTTTTTCAACTCGCTCCACACTTTGCACTATTTGTCTTTCTACTAATTATCTGGGAAGTTGCTGTGGCAACGGACCTAATCAAAAGCATTATGATCCCCGCTCCCAGCGCAATAGTTGCTTCTATAATTGAGTTATATTTTACTAAAGGTACAATATACTATCACTTTGGGATTACGTTCGCAGAAGCGGTGCTCGGATTTACGATTGGTGCAGCGATTGCAGTAATTTTGGCCGTTTCGTCAGCATTGTCAGAGCCTTTTAAGCGGTACATCGCGCCCTATGCAATTTTGTTGAATGTCACACCGGGCATTGCTCTGACCCCTGTCATAATAGCTTGGTTTGGATATGGTATGGGGTCAAAAATTGCACTTGCTGCAGTACTTTGCTTTTTTCCAATTTATGTAAATACGCTTACTGGTCTAATACAGCGTGACGAGGATCGTGAAGATCTGTTTAGATCTCTCGGCGCAGCAGATATCCTGATTTTCACTAAACTTCGATTGCCTTCTGCGCTACCAATGTTTTTTGCCGGGTTGAAAATTGGACTTACGACAGCATTGATCGGTGCTGTGGTGGCTGAATTTAGTCAAGCAACTGACGGCGTGGGAGTTTTGATGAACCGTTTCTCATTCCAACTCAACATGGCCTCATCGATTGCCACGTTACTAAGTATGACGCTAATTGGGTTAATTTTGTTCTACACGATGGAATTTCTCGACGACCGAATTGTTTTTTGGCGTCGTGAAGCGCGCAGGGCTTCTGTGTCCTGGGCTAAGAGGCGCGCCTATAAACGACGCGTTAAGTAAATAATGGGAGGAAAGAAATGAAAATGTATCGTTCTATGTTGCTATCTACGGCTGTAGCACTGGCTGGCATTTCTACCGCTAGTTGGGCTGAAGAAGTCATTACAGTAATCAAGCCGACACCACGCTCGGCAGTGTTTTACCCGCTTGTTGTGGGTGAAGCGTTGGGATATTTTGAAGAAGAAGGTGTATCAGTTAATCTTTTGCCTTCAGACACCTCTATCCCATATGTTGCATTTGTCCAAAATGGACAAGCTGATCTGGCCATGCTGGACCAAAATGAAACCATTAGTGCGGTTTTAGCGGGCGCAAACATTAATACCGTGTTTGAGGTAATGCAAAACGCTCCAGAGGGTATCGCGGTTCTCGCGGGCGGTGATTATCAAAGTATGGATGACCTGGTTGGAACCACCGTTGGTTTGGTCTCAGATCGTGACAGAGCTTTCCTCCAGGCGGCATTGGATATAACTGGGCACTCGATTGACGATGTGGATACAGTTATTTTGGGTGAGAGTGGCCCTACCCTAGCTGCGGCAATACGTGATGGAAATGTCTCGGCGATATCTGGCTCGGTTTTTGATTGGGCTGCTTTGGTCGCCAACGGCATCGAAATAGACACCGTGACCCCAGAAGCTTTACTCGCTTCTCCAGCCAATACACTCGCGATTGATGCCGGCAGAATCGAAGAACGGCGTGAGGCAATGGAAGGCTTCTTCCGCGCCTGGGCGAAGGGTATCTACGTTGGGATGATAAACCCAGACGCTGTTGAACAAATTCTTCGTCGTGACGTTCCAGAAGAATGGGAAGTTGAAGCCGCTGGTATGGGTCTTTTCCAAGGGGTCTTGCCAATGAATATCTCGACAACCCCTCGCCTCGGTGACGTTCAGCCAGATGTTTGGACTGCTATCCAGCCTCGTATGATAGCGGCAGGAGTAATGGATGCTGAGGTCGACGTTTCGACCTTTTTGAACGACACTTACATCGAAGCCGCAAACGATTTCGATCGTGCTGAAGTAGAAGCCGAGGCAGCAGCTTGGCTGGCGGCCAATCAGTAACTGATGTCCTAGAGTATAACATTTGGATTGCCATTGTGTTCGCAAACTTTGGCAATCCTTCAATAGGTAAATTTTTTTGAAGGACCCTTTCGATGTCTCACGCAACTATCGATACCGCGCAGTTAGGCGATAGCATTAACCGTTATGGTCCAACCGCCGGACGCGCTGCTCCTGAAGGTGGAGTTGGACAAGCCAAACTTGCAACAAAAACGGTTGATATCCACGCTCATGTTATGATCCCCGCAGGTTTTGACTACATGGGTCCGCACATGGACGTGTCCAAGATTGCAATGGTTAAACATTCGAACGCTGAAACCAAAAGCTTAAATATGCAGCAAGACAAAGACCGCACAATTGCAATGACTGACATTGAAGATCGGATGCGGGTGTTGGACGCACAGAATATTGATTTTCAAGTTGTAGCACCGCCCCCTTTCCAGTGTTGGTATCAGTCACCTGTGGAACATTGTGTAAAGGGAAGTCAAATAGTTAACGACGGGCTCGTCGAGTGGGTCGGGCGCCGTCCTGATCGTTTTGCGGCCATGGGAACATTGCCAATGACCGACCCATCAGAGGCTATCAGCGAGTTAGAACGCTGTATGTCAATGGGTATGAAAGGCGTTCAAATTTTGACCAATATTGATGGCGAAGAGATTGCATCGCCACGGTTCGAACCTGTTTTGAAACGTGCCGAAGAGTTAGGTGCCTTAATTATGGTGCATCCTAATGGATTTACCCATGGCGACAGGTTTCATGACTATTACTTCGCAAATGTCATGGGTAATCCGCTAGAGACTACGCTGGCAATTGGTCATTTGATTTTCTCCGGTGTAATGGAACGCTTGCCAAATCTTAAAGTGTTAGCTGTTCATGGTGGGGGCTTTCTCCCTGCTTATTCCGCCAGAATTGACCATGCTTGGGGTGCTCGCCAGGATAGCCATGCGAAATTGCCGCATCCTCCAACTTATTATCTGCGTAAGATGTACTTCGACAGTGTAGTATTCTCGAACCATCAGCTCGAATACCTAGTCAAGACCTATGGTGCAGATAAAATTGTAATGGGTACTGATTACCCGTACGATATGGCCGATTATGATCCAGTGGAACATTTGGTTACAACTGGAATTTCGGAAGAAGAAAAAGCTGCGGTTGGGGGGCTGACAGCGGCAGCATTGTTAGACTTATGACGGTAGGTATCATCGGTTTGGGAATAATGGGTGGCGCCTACGGGCGCAACCTTCTTTCGGCCAATGTAACAGTGTTTGGCACAGATCCGGATGAAACTGCGCGGGAAAAACTGCTGTCGGCTGGCGGTGAAGTTTTCGTAAAGATTGGGGATTGGATCTCTGAATGCAATCTCATTATTCTGTCGTTGGCAAATCCAGCTGTACTGCATCAAGTTTGTTCCGAATTGTCGCAATTTTTAAAACCAGGGCAGGTGGTTGTTGAAACTGGCACATTTGCCCTCGCCGATAAAATTAAAGCACGCGCCGAAATTGAAAGCTGTGGTGCAATTCTGTTAGATTGTCCTGTTAGTGGAACAGGGGCTCAGGCAGCTGTCGGTGATCTATTAATGATGGCTTCAGGCGAGTTAAGCGTCATCGAGAGCATTAAGCCGTTATTGGCGCATTTCACCAAATCAGTTCTTTTTGCTGGCGATTTTGGCGCAGGCAGCCATCTGAAATACGTGGCTAATCACGCAGTCGCTTTGCACAATGCCGCCGCTGCAGAAGTGTTAAACTACGCAGTCAAACTAGGGCTCGATCCAGATCTAGTTTATCAAATGCTTTCTACTGGTGCCGGTCAGTCAAGGATGCTTGATTTGCGAATGCCATTGATGATCTCAGGAGAATATGAACCTCCGACAGCGAACCTAAAAATGTTTGAAAAGGACCTTTCAGTTATCGGAGCAGATGTTAAGCGGGTACGGGCAGAAACTCCGATGTTAGATGTTGTCGAAAAGCTATATTCAAAAGCTCTCGATGTGCTTCCAAACACTTTTGATACAGCGGCAGTGTACGAAGTTTACAAATCTAATTCTAAATAATTTTAATAAAAATTTTGGAAGGTAAATTACAGGACCCTTCGTTATAGGAGTTATAATTTAACCAAAGTTTTTTCATCCGCTGACTTAACGATTGCCTCTAAAACCTCGATGTTGTGAACTAACTCAAAATGGGTGTAGGGGTAGTCTTCCTTTCCTTTGCAGGCATTTGCCCAAGATACCAAGTTTGCCGTAACACTATCTGTCCATTCGAATTGCTTGATGTTTGTTGAGTCGATCGATTTGAAGCATTCCATTGTAACTTTGCCACCGGGAGTGTCTGGATGAGTTGCGTTGCGGATTTCAACCCACATATCCGTTCCAAAGACATGGGTGCGTAAGAAATGGGGAGTGTGCAAAATTGCTTGCAGTTGTGCGGTCATACCTTTTTCAAATTCAAGTTGGACTGCAACAACGTCTCCAGTTTCCCAGCCTAGAGATCTATCTGCAACAAACGCAGCCACTGTTTTCACTTTACCAAAGAAGGATATTAAAAGATCCGTTAAATGAATTCCCATTTGGGTCATGCCAGCAGCTGGCGCCATAGCCTTGGATGTGCGCCAGCTATCAGCACCCAGCCCGATAAGCTTATTGTGAGAAAACGCCATCTCAGTGTGCATTATCGTTCCCAATTCGCCTTGCTTAAGCAATTGACGTAACGCAATTATAGCGGGTTCAAATCTTCGCTCATGACCAATCCCTAGAACTAAATTTTTTTCTGTTGCTTTCCGCACACTCGCTCGCGCGCCCTTGGACGACAAGCTTAGTGGCTTTTCACAAAAAACATGCACCCCTCGATCAAAAGCCTCTTCAACCTGAAGATCATGCTGGTTGTTTGGAGAGGTTAAAATGATACCCTCGATGTTATACGAGAAAGCATCCTCAAAGGCTGACGTGGGACACAACCCTAAATCACGTATGGCATCATGAGCGCTCACCATTGGCTCGACCACACATGCAAGTTCAAAATCTTTGTTCGCAATCAATCTGCGTGCAATATGTTGACCCCACCATCCGAACCCTACAAGAGCTACCCGCATTTTTAATCTTTCCCAGACGTGAATATACCATACAAAGAAGTGTCGTAGTCTGCCCATCCACCATCGGCAGCTACATTAGCTTTGTTCAGTGCAGCTTGTATTATTTGGGTCGATATACCATGCTTTTGGCCCAAATCCGTCATTAGGTTCATGTCCTTTATTCCTCCTGCTAGAGAAAACGATACAGACCCTGGGTCGCCAGATTTTAACATATCCAATAATGGAGGAAGACGCTTTTTGGCTGCTCCGATTGCGCCGGAACTATCCATCAAAATGGATGCTGCAATATCAGGATCAATTCCTTGAGCAGTAGCGCTCAACAGCGCTTCGCCAACCGCCCCCCAATAGACCATTAACGGTAAATTGATGGCAAGTTTCATGGCGGCACCGTTTCCAGCCTTCCCTAAATATTCCACGCGGCGCGTCAGTTCATTCAGAACTGGCAAGGCATTTTGAAAGACGTGATATTCACCAGCCGCCAGGCCTAACAGCTGTCCGTCGCGCGCAGGGCCGATGGTCCCTCCAACAGGGCATTCAAGAAATGAACCTCCGTTTGATTCTACATCGCTCGCAAGTTTCTCAACAAGTTTCGGGGATGTTGTAGTCATTTCCACTATAATCTTGTCTGTCAGCTGTCCGGAGCACAGGCCCTGCTCTCCGAAGTACACATCATTGATTGCTTTATCGTCTCGCAATATCGAAAAAATAATGTCGACACGCTGTGCAAGTTCATATGGTGACTCAGCTAGTACGGTTTCGGCCAACCCTTCGGCTTTACTTCGGCTTCTGTTCCAGACCGTTAGAGGGTGTCCTTTTTCGGTCAAACGTTCAGCTATTGCTCGACCCATTTGACCCAGTCCTACAATTCCAATCCGCATGTCCCTCTCCGGCATCTAGATAGATTTTTTAACTAATACTGTCGGTTATTTAGATCATACAATTTAACGACGCGTTATTATCTTTTTATATGCGAGAATTTATTTATTTTTATGGTCCCGCTAAAGGTCATCCCAGTCGCTGAGCAACGCCTGTATACCTTCAACCATACTCTCAGATAGTAAGCGCGCCGCCGCCGATAAATAACCCTCTGATTTTTTTACAATAATATAATCGACTCCCATCGAGGGGTTCACAAGAATACTCAACTTCCTCCGTATACCGTCTTTATCGGCATAGCATATTGCGGATGGTAAAATTGACATCCAATCACTTTGACCTAAAAGTTCGATCGTTGCCAGCATTCCGTCTATTTCAACCAGCTCCGAAATTTGAACCCCATGGGATGCCAGAACCGAGTCGATGTGGTGACGACGAATATTTGCTTTGCTCGGTACGATAAGTTTTGCGCCCGAAAGGGCCTTTAATGGTACTGATGAGAGATGGGGGGAACCGTCAAAAGCCGATAGAGAGCTAACAATCATTTCTCTGTCGCGTGCGACAAAATCAGCTGTTAGGCCTGTCGGGATATCACCAGATGGTACTATTGCAAAGTCGAGCTCGCCATCAAGTACACGGCGCATTAATGACCCTGAATATTCCTCGAGCAATGATATTTCCACACTCGGGTAGCATGCCGTAAATTTTTCAAAGCTTTTTATAAACACTGACCTAGTTAAGGACGGGATCATTCCGAGCCTTACTAAACCTGAAACACTTCGTCCCATCTCAAGGATGGTTGTTTCTGTTTGCATCAGACGATGCAAAATTTCTTGGCCTTCTCGGTAAATGATCTTTCCTGCTGTGGTGAGGCTATATTCATTTCGTCCACGCTCTAGTAGCCTTACGCCCAGTTTTAGTTCAAGATTTTTGACTTGAGTTGACATGCCAGATTGGGTTGCGTTTTCACGCACTGCAGCTTTTGAAAAAGATTGCTCCTCGTAGACAGCAATGAAGGATCGGAGCGCGAGGATACTGATTTTTGGGGCAGGCATTTTTTCTATCCGATTTTGTAATTTCATTGATACAAAAGTATTATTTCAAGTGATTTGTCGAGTCGTTTATGAAGAGGTCAGTCGTTAAGTGATGGAGAAGCAAATGTTGGACGCAAGAGAAGGCTTTGACCCGCGAGAACTTCGTGATGCATTTGGCCAATTTCCTACGGGTGTAACGGTGGTAACTTTGCTCAATGAAGAAGGGTGCGCTACTGGTGTAACGGTTTCTTCTTTCACGTCATTAAGCATGGATCCGGCACTTTGCCTTTTTTCACTTGGTAAGAACCAAATTAGCGCTCGCTGGTTAAAAGTTGGTTCTCCCATTAACATCAACGTACTTAGCCAAGAAAATGAGGCGGCTGCGTGGCAATGTGCACGTCCGTCCGAAAATAAGTTATCTGGCCTAGAATGTTTGTTTGGGCAAAATGGTGTTCCGGTTTTGGCCAACACCTTAGCGATATTTGAATGTGAAATTTCCAATATTTATGATGGTGGGGATCACGTGATTTTGGTTGCCCACATAAATAAATTCCAAAAATCAGATGGCGATCCTCTTATATTCTTTCGCGGGAAAATGGTGAGCCTCGACTAGTTGTTCGCCAGCGCATTTTTTGGCTGGCCAAAAAAGTTGATATTATACATCCATTTTTAGATTTATTTTATATACAAATTATGTAATAAATCTAGTTGTTATTAAAATAATTGCACACCTGCAAAGCTTTTCGACTTAAGTTTACGGCTGCTGTGACTCATGTGAAGGATATCTGCGCTGCTTGGCGATCTCCCGCTTTATCTTGACATTCAAACCTCAAAGGCTTGGCAACTTTGAATGGTTCGGCGTATCAAGAGCAACCAGAGGACCGTAGACAGGATATCAGAAGTGCGTGGACGTAATCCCTTTGATGGTAAACCCCAGATGACTTTGCGCGATGTGGCTGAGGCGGCGGGGGTATCGGAAATGACAGTCAGTCGCGTCTTGCGTAATCGCGGGGATGTCTCCGAGCGTACGCGCAGCAAGGTTTTTGCAGCGGCCCGCGCTTTGGGATATGTGCCAAATAAAATTGCGGGCGCCTTAGCATCGAACCGCGTCAATTTGGTTGGGGTTGTAATCCCATCCTTGTCCAACATGGTTTTTCCTGATGTTCTTACGGGCATTGGCGATGGTCTGCATGAAACGGATTTGCAGCCCGTTGTTGGCACCTCAAATTACGATTTGGAGCAGGAAGAAAAAGTCATTTTCGAAATGCTCTCGTGGCGGCCCTCTGGTCTGATCGTGGCTGGTGTGGAACATACAGATGCCGCGCGGAAGATGATGGAGAATGCGGGGATTCCTGTTGTTGAGGTGATGGACACTGACGGCCCAAGCGTGGCGGCCTGCGTGGGTATCTCGCATGTGGCAGCAGGGCGTGCCATGGCCGAAGAAATCCTTGCCCGTGGCTATCGTAAAATTGGGTATCTGGGTTCTAGTTCTTTGCGCGATTTTCGGTCGCAAAAGCGACAGCAGGGCTTTGAGGATGGTCTGAAGGAGGCGGGTCTATCCTTGGCGGATAAGATTTTTTATGCAGGCCCCTCGGGCTTTGGCACAGGCCGTGCTATGACCGAAGATTTGCTAAGCCGCAGCCCTGATCTCGATTTCCTCTACTATAATACGGATATGAACGCGGCGGGTGGCCTGCTTTATCTGTTGGAAAAGGGGTATGATATTCCTAATCAAATTGGCATTGCGGGGTTCAATTCCTTTGCCATTCTAGACGGACTGCCCTTACGCATTGCCACTATGGACAGCCGCCGCGCAGATATTGGCCGCGAGGCGGCCAAAATCATTGCAGGGCGGGCGCTTTCAGGGGCTGATATCGGATTGTCGCCGGAATTCTTGGCAGGTGACACCGTGCGTCAGCGCGGCTGACCCGCCTCAGCATTCAGGCAGATTGACGGCCAAGCCCCCAAGCGAAGTTTCTTTATATTTCAGGTTCATATCATGGCCCGTTTGCCGCATGGCTTCGATACAATTATCAAGCGGCATGAAATGGGTGCCATCGCCCCGCAGCGCCAATGAAGCGGCCGATACAGCCTTGATCGCACCGAGGCCGTTGCGTTCGATGCAGGGCACCTGAACCAATCCTGCCACGGGGTCACAGGTCATGCCTAAGTGATGTTCAAGCGCGATTTCAGCAGCGTTTTCAATCTGTTCGTTGGTGCCGCCAAGTGCCGCGCAAAGCCCCGCTGCGGCCATGGCTGCGGCTGATCCGACCTCGCCCTGACAGCCAACTTCGGCCCCAGAGATCGAGGCATTATGCTTGATCAACCCGCCAATTGCCGCCGCGACCATCAAGAAATCCAACCCGCCCTTTTCGGTCGCGCCGATGCAATGGGTTAGATAATAATGCAAAACTGCTGGAACCACGCCTGCCGCCCCATTGGTGGGGGCGGTAACCACTCGGCCCCCTGCCGCGTTTTCTTCGTTCACGGCCATTGCATAGACCGAAAGCCAATCGTTGATTGTATGGGGTTGGGTGATGTTGCGCCCCGCCTCGGCCTGTAACTGATCATGGATCGCCTTTGCCCGGCGCTTGACCCGCAAACCGCCGGGCAATTCACCCTCCATCCGCAAGCCACGCTCAATGCAGGACAGCATCGAATCTCGGATTGCCTCAAGGCGCTTTTGCACC
>Ga0209555_10003164_pt1 | contig 11162 bp, 15 predicted proteins | sample SaaInl85LU_5_DNA_FD_184643 | JGI IMG/M metagenome (GOLD analysis project Ga0209555, IMG submission 184643) | Marine microbial communities from expanding oxygen minimum zones in the Saanich Inlet - ESP_85LU_5_DNA (SPAdes) (version 2) | ecosystem: Environmental > Aquatic > Marine > Intertidal... | reverse complement strand
CGGATGCACTTGCCGAGGTTCTTGTTCTCAAGGCACTCGATGCCGAGGGAAACAAGATTTTTCAGATCGGTGACAAAAAAGACCTACGGAACCAGGTTGATGCGTCAGTTCTCGCAAGAGTGGCGAATCAGATCATGGGGTCGATGGTTGAGGATCTGGAAAAAAACTAAGGGAGAGCGAGGAACGGCAGTTCAAGTTTTTTCTCGCTGAGAAACTGGGCAAGACGGTCGAGGAAATCGAAACCGAAATGTCTGTTGATGAGTTTATGGAATGGTCGGTCTACATTCAGATTCAGAACGACCGGCAAAAACAGGCGATGAAAAAGAATGGCAACCAACAGACTCGAAACCCGCTTAACCGCAAGAGATGAAACATCCCGCGCATTCCGCACGATGCAATCAAATCTTGGGAAGGTCGAAACGGCATTCCTCAACGTGGCGAAGGTTGCGGGTGCTTTGGGTGCGGTTTTCGCCGGCGCTTTTGTTCGTGACCTGGTAAGCGTCAACAAAGAGTTTCAAAGCCTAAAAGCCTCGCTCATAACTTTCACCGGATCAGTTGAAAATGCGGATGGCGCGTTCAAGATTTTGCAAGAATTTGCAAAGAACACGCCATTCTCACTGCAAGAGGTTGTTGGCTCTTTCAACCTTTTGGTTTCCCAGGGCATCAAGCCAACCGAAAAGCAGTTGATGGCGTTCGCGGATATTTCCGGCGGCACATCGAAATCGATCATGCAGTTCGCCGAAGCGGTGGCGGATGCCTCGGTCGGCGAGTTTGAGCGGTTAAAAGAGTTCGGCATCAAGGCATCGAAAGAGGGCGACAATGTTACTCTCAGGATCGGCGATCTCAGCAAAACGGTGAAAAATGACTCGGCCTCGATCGTTGCCGCGTTGACCGATATTGCCAACACCAACTTTGCCGGCGGCGCGGAACGGCAAGCGGCAACCCTGGGCGGCGCGATCACCAACTTGCGCGACAATGTTGATTCGTTTCTTTATTCGATCGGTGAGCAAGGTTTCGCCGGTGAATTAACCAGGGCGATCAAATTGCTCTCGAATATGGTTTCGGGGAACGATGAACTCGCCAAATCCATTTCCGACAAGCTAACCGTTGGCCTTTATGCGACAGTCGCGGCGGTTCGGTTCCTGGTTGATAACCTGGACACGATGCTTTTGGCGTTCAAGGTTGTTTTCGGGATCGCGATCATTCGGCGAATTATTAGTGTCGGCAAGGCGGTCACAAATATGGCGAAGGCGATCGTCACCTCACAGGTTGCGATTACTGTTTTCACCGGTTTATTCCAAAAGATGACCAAACGCATGAAGGGCGGTCTTTTGGGCATTGCAGCGGCAGCGGCCGCGCTTGTCGGGTTCGATGAGGAAGTTCGAAAATTCATCACTGATGTCGCGGATGCGATCCAGATCAACGATATGTTGGCCGGTGTTTTCGACAATCTGGGCCTTTCAACCGAGGCGCTCGAGGCAAATTTCAAAGACCTCGAGAATGAACTTGAAGGCACAAACACCAACTTTCTTCAAAACACTGGTTCGATCCTGGATTTCATTCCATCGGTCGAGGGAGCCGGTGGCGCAATTTCAGACACAAGCGTTGCCTCGGGCAAGTTGGCCGATGCTCTCGACAGCATGAAAAAGAAAATCTTTCCTGTTGAGGATGCGTTGTCCGACTTGAAGGATGAAAAAGCTGCACTGCAAACGATGGTCGAATCCGGCATCATCACATTCGAGGATATGGAAACAACCCTCAACAGCCTGGCGCGTGAGGCATTGGGCCTCGATACCACCCTGGGCGACTTGACGGACAAGCAGGATGTCGCCGAGAAAGCATTCGCGGCGGGGATCATCACCGGCGAGGAATACAAGGACATCATCGCCGGTCTCAAGAGCGAAATGATCGATTACAACGCCGAGAACGAAAAAACATTCGGCGCGGGGGCCATCAAGGGCGTCAAAGATTATTACCAGGCAATTTCGGACAATGCGGCGAATATGTCGGATTTCGTGGGCGATGCGTTTGGTGCGATGGAAACAACCTTGTCCGATTTCTTTTACACCGGCAAATTGGATTTCGGCACGTTCACCGATGCCATCAAGCGCGGCCTGGCCGATCTTGCGGCAAAGGCGGTTATCACAACCGGTTTGAATTTCCTGGGCGATGTATTCCCGAGCCTCAAGTTCGCGGATGGTGGTTTGGTTCCTGGTTCCGGTGGGCCGCGTTCGGATGATGTCCTGGCACGGGTTTCCTCGGGCGAATATGTTATCAAGGCGGCAAGCGTTTCCAAGTTCGGCGCGGGTTTCTTTGACAAACTTAATTCCGGCCAGATGCCCATGGGCGGCGGAGGGGGCGGCGGTGGTGGCGGGGTGTCGATCGATGCCGGCATCATGGAAGGATTGACTCCAGGGTTTTTCCTGGGCGGGATCATCAAAGGAATTGGGAACATTATTGGCGGCATTGTTGATGCGATTACCAGCGTAATCAAAAGCGTTGTTGATATTGTCAAAGATATTGTCGGAGCGGTAACAGATGCGGTCAAAGGTTTGGTCGAAGGTATCATGAGCGGCGACTTGGCGACCCTGATTGGCGTTGCCTCGATGTTCATCTTGCCTGGCGTTGGCGGGGCCATCGCATCGAACCTGGCGAGTGGCACAGGTTTCATCAACGCGGTGACAACCGGAATTGCGGAATCATTCGCGGCCGGCGTCCTGGGCGGGGGTTCACTTACATCGATCGCCACCTCGGTTGGTGTTGAGGCCGCAAAGGGCATCTTGACCGATGGCCTTTCGGCGGCATTGTCCGACAAAATCATAGACATCACCGGCGGCATGGGGCGTTCGAAGGGATCATATGCTCAAGGTCGAGCCGATAGTTTTGGAACCCTTTACAATCAATCAGCGCCATATCTGGCCGCTATGACAGGGGCAAACGTCCACGGCGGCGACAATGTGCGAGTTGGTGAGCGTGGGCCTGAGATGTTCATTCCTGGGCGCGATGGCACCATTGCACCGATCAAGGGCAACGCATCGGAACTCATCGGCGCGGTGAATGATATGAAACAGGAAATCATTACCTTGCGCCGGCAGATGAGCCGGATGATGTCAGCGGGTTCATTGGCGGGGGCGCGTTCATAATGGTCGCAACAACTCTCGCGCAACTTGTTGCCAATCCATATGCGAAAAAGAAATATCTCTTGATCGTCAAACCCTACAATGTCGCAACTTCAACCGAGTTGGCGTTGTACTATTCTGGCGAGGGTTTTGTCACTGAGCCAACAGATACGCCGGCGAACACTTTGTTCGATGCCAGATTGGTTGAGCCGATTTCATTCTCGAGGTCGATGTTTTCCTCGGGCAAGATCGGTGGTTTCTCACAACCTGGTTTCGGCGAGATCGTGATGGCAAACGCCGATGGCGGTCTCGATGATTGGGCGGGTTATGCCTGGGATGGCCGTTCGGTTGAAATTCGCGTTGGTGAGGCCGGCGCGGATTTGCAGTATTATTTCACCATTTTCCAGGGCCAATCGCATTCGATCGAGTTCGATGACTTATACATCCGGATCATTTTGCGGGACGATCAGAATGATTTTGTGGTCGATTATCCGGACACACTTTACGCCGGCACCGGTGGCAATGAGGGATCAAGTGACCTGGCGAATCAGCCAAAGCCGCATTGCTATGGCGAGGTCTACAACATCGAGCCGGTGTTGGTGGATTCGGCAAATTACGTTTATCAGGTGCATGATGGGCCGATCGAGGCCATAAGCGCGGTTTACCAGGGCGGCGTTGCGTTGACCTTAACCACCGATTACACGGTCGATCTGAGCAATGGGCGTTTCACCCTGGTTGCAGCGCCAACCGGCATCATAACGGCCGATGTGAAGGGGTCAAAGCCTGGGGGAACTTATCTCGAAAGCGCGGCCGATATTATTCAGCATATTGTTGAGGATCACGCCGGCTTTACTTATCCAGGGGATTTCGACACGGCATCATTCACCGCTTTGGAAACCGCCAATTCATCGACTCTGGGCATTTACGATCGAGACATGACCACAGTCGCGGGTGTCCTGGATCGGATCATCAACACGGTTGGCGGGTTTTATGGGTTCGACCGCGATGGCAAATTCCAGGTCGGCAGAGTTGAGTTGCCAACCGGCGCAGCGGATGCCGAATTTGATTCGACAAACATCATCGAGATCACCCGAATGGCATCGGCGGTTCCTAATTACCAGGTTCGGGTTGATTACAAGAAAAATTATCGGGTGATGAATGAGAGCGATTTCGACGCCTCGATCACATCGGCGCAACGTGATTATCTGGTTCGAGATGCAGATATTGCGATCGCCACCGACACCGCCATTCAAACGCCATATCCAAATTCCATTGCGTTGATCGTCAACTCTTTGTTTGCCGGTTCATCGGCGGCATCGACCGAGGCGACCAGGTTGTTGACTTTATACAAAACGCAGCGGGATTTTTATCGAATCCTGGTAAAAACTCAGCCTTACACTTTGAAGCTGAATGATGTGGTAAAAATCACGTTTAATCGCTATAATCTTGGCAGCGGCAAATTGTTCCGAGTGATCTCGATCGTTGAGGATGCGGCGAATAACGAGGTCGAATTGGAATTGTGGGGTTAAGCGATGTCGAACATGATAATTTCATCAACGAACTATTCCGACAAGGGAACTTTGACGGTTGATGATGAGGTTGCGACATTGCCGGCCTCTAACTTGCAAGACCAACAAATCGTAAAGGTTTGGCGAAACACCCAAACATCGGCGCAAATCGATGTTGATTTCGGTCAGCAACGCATCACCGAGTTCATGGCGTTGATCCGGCATAATATATCGCAAACCGGAACGATCCGGTGGCGTTTATCTACAGTCGCGGATTTTGCCACAACGGTTTATGATTCCGGCACAATCGATGCCTGGCCGATCGTCGAGGAATTTGGAACTTTGCCGTGGGGCGTGTTTCAATGGGGCGGTCGATTGAACCCCGAGGTCGCGGCCGAATACACTGTTTCATCGTTTGACGTTCTGACATCGGCGGTTCAAGCGCGTTATTTGCGCATCGACATTTCCGATCCATCGAACTCGGATGGATATTTGCAAGCTGGGCGTTTGATCGCTGGGCCGGCATATCGGCCATCGGTCAACTATGCCAATGGCGTTCAATTTGAATTTGTGGATGAATCGCGGGTCACGAAATCTCGCGGTGGTCAAACCTTTGTTGATGAGGTCGAGCGTTATCGCGTGATGAGGTTCGAATTGATTAACTTGCCAGAGAACGAAATATTCGGGAACGTGTTCAACCAGATTGACCGGTCGCGCGGTATTTCCAAGGATATTCTCGTCATTCCGCAACCGGCAGAAGCATCAACATGGATCACGCAAAATATTTATGGTAGGATCAGGCAAACCCAACCGATCACCAATTCGGCCTTGGACTATTACGGTCGATTGATTGAGGTTGAGGAACTAATTTAAGAGGAACGCAAAATGGCATATCCGGTCACACTAAACGGTCGCACCTATACCCTGGCAGATTTCGAGGGCGTTAATTACGTTGAAGGGTTGCCGGATGCGTTCGAGGATTTCGTCACTCACGCCGGCGATATTTACAACGACACATCGACAACCTCGAACGCGATCGGCACCGGTTCCAAAACCTTCACGGTTTCATCTGGCAAGCCTTATCAGGCGGGAACGCCATTGCGGATTGCGGATGCGGCGGCACCGGCGACCAATTTCCTCGATGCGGTTGTGACCTCTTATTCCGGAACGACCTTGGTTGTTGAGGCAGTTGGATATGGCGGCTCTGGAACGAAAACATCCTGGACGGTGAACATCGGTGGCGCAAAAACCATTGATGGCACTCTGGGCCTCTCTCAGGGCGGCACAGGGGCCACCACAGCGGCGGCGGCACGAACAAACCTCGACACCTACTCAAAAACCGAGGCGGATTCACGGTTCTTGAATGTTTCCGGCGAGGCATCCGATGTCACGATGACCGGCAACGTCACGATCGGTGATGCGGCGGGTGATACGTTGACGGTGAATGCGAGTGCCACGATTGGTTCTGACACGGCAAAAGTTAAATTTTATTCTGACAGCACATACAGCGGCATTTTCAACGGTTCTAGTTTAGGTTCTGACGAAAGTATTTACATGGGCGGGGATACCATGTTTTTTTACACCTCTGGAGCGGAGCGTTTGCGCCTCGATGCGTCTGGAAATGCAATTCTTAACAATTCCCCCGCGTCTACATCTGATAATATTGCATTGAGGATCATGGGCGGAACGGCAGGATACTCTAATCTGCAATTCGCGGATTCAGATGATGTAAATGTTGGAATGATCCAATACAATCATGCGTCAGATTATATGCAGTTCACTACAAACGATAGTGAAAAAATGCGCATCACATCCGGCGGATCGGTTGCCATCGGCACCACATCGGCAAGCAAGAAATTGACGGTTCAAACGTCCATAACCTATGATGGGGTGCAAATCTCGAACACACACGCATCATCGGCAGCGCGTTTGCAACTTGATAATGACAACAGCAAATCAATTCAAATTGATGTTGGTGGTTCTACATCCTCGGCATATGGCCCATATAATGCAAATACCGCGTCTATTGTTGCAAATTCCGCGCCATTGAATATTGGCACAGATAGTGCCAATGAAATTGGGTTTTATACCAATCTCACGGAGAGAATGGTTGTTTCATCGTCAGGAAATGTCGGAATCGGCGTTTTAAATCCGAGCAATAAGTTTCAAGTTTCGGACTCGGCCGGTGGTTCAATCGCATCATTTACGAATACAACTTCTGCCGATCTTTCAATCAATTTAACCTCAGGCGTTTCGTTGATAAGCCCATCGACCGGCATATTGGCATTTGGAACAGCAAACACCGAGAGAGCCAGGTTAGATTCGAGTGGGAATTTCTTTGTGGGGACTACTAACGGAAACCCAACAGGCAACCATGTGCCGGGAACGGTTATCAATGCGACAGGCTCAATCAATGTGCATCGTGATGGCGGCAACCCATTGCGAGTTGGTAGTTCAGTAGATGGGAACCTCACTGAATATTATCAGCAAGGCGCATTGGTGGGGAGTATTGGGACTTCTGGTGTAGATTTAACCATTGGCACAGGTGACGTTGGATTGAAGTTTAATGATGCTTCAAACAGAATTGACCCGTGGAATGTAACTACAAACACATCAGTTAATGGAGCATTTGATTTAGGTAAAACTGATAGACGTTTCAAAAACCTCTACCTGTCTGGCGGTGTATACGAAGGTTATTCAAACGTAGGTACACATGTTAAAACAGGATATGCCAGCACAGCGTTTACACTATCATGCAGTCCACAAAATAGTTTATGGCGGCACGGTTATATTGTAATAAAAGTTAGTGGTGGGTCTAATGCCACAACGGGTGCTACTGCTGGACTTTATTTCTATGAGGTTCAGGCTGATCTTAGCAACTCCTACCCCACTAGCTTATCATACAAAGGAGGGATTGGGGATAATGTCGCAAACTTCTCAATCAGTTTATCGTCTGGCGTTTTGACTGTCGCAGATGCTTATACAACATTTAACAATATCATCTGCAAAGTAGAGTTTGGCGTATTTACAGGAAACGTGGGGATCACATAATGGCTTTTAATTATACAGTAGCAATGATGGATACCGCATCTGAAAACGGTATGGATGATGTTGTAAAAACGCTTCATTACCGCATCACAATGACAGATGTAGATGTGCCAGAGGGAACACTTATTCCATTTAGGTTTGGAACAGTTGATCTTGAAAGTCCAGATGCTGGGTCTTTCGTGGAATTTGCAAATCTTGATTCAATAACCGTTGAAACATGGTTGAAATCAAAGTTGGATTGCAGCGCGTTGGAATCGAGTTTGCAGGAAGAATTAACAGCAAACACTCTATTGGCTCAAGAGTCAGTTCAACAAACAACCTCAAAAATTCCGGCTTGGTAAAGGGAAAATAAAATGGCAATCACTTACACTTGGACAGTCGCAAACCTGGGGCGCAACACCGTCAATGGCGGGATCACGGTGGCGCATTGGCGTTGCACCGGCGATGATGGCAATGGAAACACCGCGTCATCCTATGGCACAACCTCACACTCACCCGATCCCGATGCGGCCGGTTTCATCGCATTCGATGATCTCACCGAGGCCGATGTTTTGGGCTGGGTTCATGGGGTCATCGATCAGGCGGCAACCGAATCCGCGATCGAGGCAAAGATCAATGAAATGGCCAATCCGACCACATCGGATGGTTTACCCTGGTAAGAGGAAAGAAAAATGGCGGCAACCATCACAATCGACGATCGAGAATATGACATCGAGAGCGATCTAAACGATCAACAACGTTATATGGTCGATCAGATCAACGCAGCGAAGCGGAAACAAGCGCAAGCGCGTGTTGATATGGATCAGGGCGTGATATTGGAAAAGGGATTCTCAGAGGCTCTTGTGGCCTCTCTGAGCAGCCAAGAGGAAGACAATGGCCAGGACAGCAACCGAAGCACACAAGCGGATTGATGATTTGGAACCTCGCGTCACTCGAGTGGAAACACAAGTGGACGAACGGTGGCGCGAGACCATCATCCGCATCAAACGGATTGAAACCATAATGATTTCGGTCGCCGGTGCGATCGTTTTGATGTTGGCATCGATCTTGATGAAAATGGGTTGATGATTTGCGTCCTGGTCTTTGTGGGTTTCGGTCATCAATTCATCAATGGCTATGGAAGCGTGTTTTACAAATCCTGCTATTACGATTGCGGCGAACCTGGCGGCAAAAATGGGCAATGGTACGACCGGCGATATATCGTTGCGCCCGATGCCCATTGTGCCGCCAGATTTGTGATGGTCTGATCCCTATCAACCGCACCCTGACCATGCTATAATTCACTCGCGGCGGCGCGTTTGAATTTCAAGGGTCAGAAAATGATCGCAGAACTTGCCGCGTTTAATGCCGCATTTGCCACGGTAAAAGCCACGATCAACGCGGGTCGTGATATTATGTCTTGTGCCAACTCGATCGGCGATATGATCGGGGCCGAGGAACAAATCAAAGCCAGGGGCGATCGAAAGAAAAGTTCTATCTGGTCGCAACTCGCCGGCAAAGACACAAACGATTTCGAAGAATTTATGGCGCTCGAGCAAATCCGAGAGCAACGCAAGGAATTGATCCAGGCGTTGCAGCTATATGGCCGGCCAGGGTTGAAAGATGATTTCGTTCGGTTCGAGGCAGAGGCGCGAAAGAAACGCAGAGCGCAAGCGGTGGCGGCGGAAAAGAAAAAGCAAAAGATTCTCGAGTGGACGGTGGGCATTGTTGCCGTTCTTGTTGGCCTGGTTGGATTGGCCATCGCTCTTTGGCTCATTGGGAAGGGGCAAGGTAAGTGGTGAATGAGAATGGTGCAAATCGGACAGATGAAGTGGGCGGTCTATTCGAAACAGGGTTTTGTTGTTATAATCACTCGAGATCGAAAGATCGCAGAGAGTTTTTTGGAAAAAGAAGGGTTTCGAAATGATTGATAAATTGATCGAACCAGTAAGCGACATCCTGGGCAAGTTCATCCAGGACAAAGACCAAAAGGCAGCGTTGGCGCATGAGATCGCCACAATGTCCGAGCGTCACGCGCAAGAGATTGCGTTGGCGCAAATCAGTGTAAACAAAGCCGAGGCATCGGCGGGGACATTCAGAGGCGGATGGCGTCCGGCCGTTGGTTGGGTTTGCGCATTGGGGTTTGGCGTGAATTTCCTGATCTCACCGATTGCCGCCGGTTTCGGGTTCATCGTGCCGCAAGCCGATGTTTCGACCATGATGCCGGTGTTGATGGGTCTTTTGGGCCTGGGCGGAATGCGCAGTTTTGAAAAGTCGAAGGGCATCAAATAGGATGGATTTCGATTTCGACCTCATAAAGAAAACGGTTGGCGTGGCCGGCGCAGTTATTGCGGCGGTTTCCGGTGGCGTTACTTTATCCGGCAAACTCGGATGGGGTCTATTCGATCGGCCAGTTTTGGAATGGTCAGCGGAACATTTTGAAATCAGAGATGGCATGATCGAGGATGGTTTCAAGGTTGTTGTTGCCAGGCAGAAATTGCGGGATGATTGCGAGGTCACAGGGTTCACGGTGGAGATCAGAGATTCCGATTTCGTTGTATTCCCTGCAACGCCATCGGTGACAAAGTTCTCAGGGCCGGCAAGCGATAAGGTCGATCGGTTCGGTTATTACGTTTTTATTCAAGAGATGGATGTTCACAAAGTGGCCACCGGCGAGGCAACCTTGCTCGGCCAGGTGAAATATAAATGTCCAGAGGGACAGAAAATCGTCACATATCCAGATCACGAAAATCTCAAGTTCATCATCGAAGGAATATAAGGATGAAACAGAATTTTGATAAATGTCTCGAAATGCTTTTGAAACACGAAGGCGGTTTCGTAAATCATCCGAAAGACCCTGGCGGCGCAACGAACCTCGGGGTCACGAAACTGACCTATGAAACATGGATCGGGCATTCGGTGTCGATCGATGAGATCAAGGCACTCACAGTCGAGGATGTCGCGCCAATATACAAGGCGAGGTATTGGGACGCCGTGAGAGGCGATGAGTTGCCATCTGGCGTTGATTGGGCGGTTTTCGATTGGGCGGTAAACTCTGGGCCTTCCAGGGCGGCAAAGGCGCTACAGAAGGCGGCAGGGGCATCCCAGGACGGAAAGATTGGGCCGATGAGCCTGAGATCGATCGCAAACCATGAACCAAAGGATTTGGTCGAGCGAGTTTATCACGCCAGGCAAAATTTCTATGAGAGGCTCAAAACATTCGACACATTCGGCAAGGGTTGGACGCGGCGAAATAAAGAAACCCTCGAGACAGCGATTGAAATGATATGATCGAGGTCGGGGTGTCGAGAGAGGGTGAATTGACAATCACCTCGGAAGGCACCTTGATCGCCCATGTTTGGTTGCCAGAAAAGGATCGTTTGACCCTGGTTCTCGAATTACTCAAAAGCCTAAAGAAAAACCCTGCCACAAAGGGCAGGGTGAGTTGAGCATGGTGTGCTTGCATGGAAGTTCAATTATACCTTTTTTCCTGTAAGAACTCAACTAA
>Ga0209555_10003157_pt1 | contig 11177 bp, 13 predicted proteins | sample SaaInl85LU_5_DNA_FD_184643 | JGI IMG/M metagenome (GOLD analysis project Ga0209555, IMG submission 184643) | Marine microbial communities from expanding oxygen minimum zones in the Saanich Inlet - ESP_85LU_5_DNA (SPAdes) (version 2) | ecosystem: Environmental > Aquatic > Marine > Intertidal... | reverse complement strand
AATCAAAATTAATTTTTTTAGTTAGGTTAGTTAATTTGAATTGCCCTTACTCTTAAACCGAGTAGGGGTTTTTCTATTCTCTTAAACATAGTAGGGGGTAAACTATCTTCTTAAACATAGTAGGGTAGTAAAATTCTTACAATCAATAGCTTTGTAGGTAATTTCTTACAATTGTTAATGATATGTTAAAAAGTGTTAAAAAGTGTTAAAATTATTTTTTGCTTTATTTTTGTGCTTATGTTTGTCTTAACCTTATTTAAAGTAAGGGGGGGAGCAGTAAAGCTACTCTTTAGTAAATTTGCCTATTAACTCGCTAAGATAGGGGGGCAAAGGTGCGAAAGCAAAAAACCATGTTAAGCAAAAAAACATGTTACAAGGGGCTACAATAGTACCCTAATTTTGCTATTGTATTAATTTAACTTTAAATATATATATTATGAAGAATTTCAAAGATTTAGAATATGATGATTATGACCGCTTAATAAAAGTAAGGGTGCTTTATGGTAGAGTAACTCAAAAAAGAATTGATATTGTTAATTCTTTTGTTGAAAGGTTTAACGACATAAACGAATACCCATACGGCAAAGGTTATTCTTGCGGGCATGTCCATGATTGTTGCGGTTGTTTAGTCCGCAAATATATGGACATTAAAACAAGTAAAAATAAAATAAAAATATATTGGATTGAAACTTATAACTATTAATTAAACTTTATATCATGGAAACAAATACAATACAATTATTATTAGGAATTGTTGGGGCAATAAGTATTGTAGCCTTTGCAATCATTTACACTAACCTAAAAAACAAATAAAATGCTGAACTTTAAAAATAACTATTACTTAAAAGAAATTGAAAGGGAATTACCTAAAATACTTTCAATACAACAAACAAAAAGGCTAATGCGTACCCGCAAAAAGTATGCTTTATTAGTTGGGGAAAATATGCACCTAACAAACGAACCTGAAATGCTATACATTAAAAAGTATTTTTTCAGTAAACTATCAAAAACTACATTAATAATCTTAAACTAATTATCATGACAAATTTAACAGAAGTAAATTACGCAGACATTAAAAACATATTCAATGCTTCATACAGGAAGCGTGATAAGGTTACTCAATTTGGGCAGTATATTGATAACCCTAATTTGACTAATGTAAATGACCCTACCTTAATAGATACCTTAGATTTATTACATGATTTATATGATGAGTGCGACCAATGTTTCGACATGACTGCATTAAATATGCACGACCTTGAACAAACTGATTTTGATTGGGTGCATGAACTTGAAGAAACTGTACATATTAACACCTACAATTGGTCTGCACCTTTAACCAATGATTTAGATTTTAAAGTTTATCATGGGGAGAATAAAATGTATATCCTATTGAGTGTGCAGAATGGCTACTCAGATGCAAGGTGCGGTTACATGGTTGAATTTTTATTCATATTTGATACGTCTTATATATATGATGATTGGGCAATACTTTTTAGTGAATTGCCTTCTGCAAATAAATCATTTTCTACATCTAATGATTATAGCTTTAGTTATGATATTTTTAGTGAAGCAGGAGTATATAATATATATAAAAATGATGGCACTTATGATGAGTATGATGTTTATATAGCAGACTATGAAGATTGCGAAAAATATATCGCAGAAATTGAAACAGAAGCAGAAGTTTAACACCTAAAATTTAACTACTTAAAAGGCTATTAATTTAGCCTTTTTTTATGCCTTATTTTTAATAGTCTTTTTTTGTATGTTATTTATTCTCAGTAGGGGTAAATATCATGGGTGTAACAAACCCAAATCAATCTATAATACTCTAACCCTATACACCTGTTAAACCCCCTTAAACACGCTCTAAATAGCTTTAAATTAAGTATAAGGTTTATTTATGGATAGTTATCGTAATATAAATATATTCTATGTTAATTATATCAATTCTATGAATTCAACGTAAAATGAAAAGTAGTAAGGTTAATTACCCCAATTCAATAAATTCAAACATATATGAAAACCTCAGCAGGGAATAAAGAAAGTGGAAAGAAGATTGAAGCACCCCCTTAATATCTTTAATGGTTGTCTGTGCCAATAGACTGTATGGCTGCATGGTGGTTAGGTTGAATGGTAGTGGGGTGCATCAAAAGATATAAAAGAAGATTGTTCTTACTACCGCAATTCCTAAGCTCAATTTAACTGAACCAAGTGCCTAACATTTATGACACAAGTTTGGGAACTTATACAGATTTCCAACTGTTATACTAAGATAACTAAAAAACAGGAATTTGTTCCACTATAAACCACTCTTTTGTGATTGTATTTATTTATGGTTGTTATTGTTTGTATAAGAAAAATTTATACTACTACCTTTTCTTAGGTTTTCTTCTGCCCACAGGGGTTGTGTATTAGTGTAGTGAAATAACTTTATTAGTTCTTCTTCTGTATTGGCAGATGCTAATGGTATTATGTGGTCTATATGCCATTCTCCATAATTATCCCAAGACATATTATCTTTAAATTGACTCTCCATGTGCATTTTGAAAGTTTCATAGTCAGTACCAAGAAGTTCAGATGTTTTTTTACTCTTCTTTATAGATATATTATTGAAAGCAATCCAACACCTACTTCTTAAATTTTCTTTAACTTTAAACATAGGGTCTTCAATCCTCTTCTTTGCTCTATAATCCCTTCTCTTTTGCCTATTGTTTTCAAGCCATCTTCTGTTGGTCTTTTTCTTACAAGACTTACATTGAGTAGATAATCCATCTTTCTTACATTTATTCTTATGAAAGTCTTTAATTGGCTTTATAGTATTACATTTAAAACACTTCTTCATACTGCAATATACAAAATATAATAATAAGTGGTACATATTTATAGATTTTAGTTATACTATATATAGAAGTATTATATGAGTAATGTAATTGATTTAGAGTTAAAAGTACCTCAAGCCTTAGAGGCTATTAAACTGCATCAGTATCAGAAGTATTTAAAGATATTAGATGGGATAGAGGATAAAGAGACTCCTGAAGCAATAGAGTTTTTAAATCTAAAGTCATTAGAGATATTCTGTGGACTTACTTTGAAGGACAGTTATGGTTTACCTATATCTATGTTTGAAAGTGTTATAAGACAAATATCTGAGTGTTTTAGTGAAGAGACCCCTTTGATTCAAAGATTTACCATGACAGGTAGTGATGGTGTGTCTGCAGAGTTTGGGTTTATACCTAAGTTAGATGATATTAGCTTTGGTGAGTATGTAGATGTAGAGAAGTACATTGGTGATTGGGAGAACATGCACAAGGCTTTAGCTGTTCTATATAGACCAATAGTAGCAGGGAAAAAAGGTTTCTATGTGATAGAGGACTATGAGGGTTCTGACAAGTATGCGGAGATAATGAAGGATGCCCCTGTAGGTGTTGCATTAGGTGCTGTGGTTTTTTTTTATCGTTTAGGGAAAAAATTATCGGGTTATATGATGCACTATTTACAGAATCAGGTGGAGGAGCAGGTCAAATTGCAACCGCAGAACAAGGATTTGGAAAGAAGTGGGGATGGTATCAAAGTATTTACGGACTTGCACAAGGAGATGTCAGAAGGATTTCAGAAGTTACCAAGCTTCCATTACAAAAATGCCTAATATGGCTTGAGTTTGAGAAGGAGAAGAATAAATTAGAAGCAGATGCCATTAAGAAGGCATATAAACAATAAAGGATGACACAGTTTTATGACATATTAGATAAGATAAAAGAAAGGCTTAGATTGAACCCTAATGTCTTTTCTGTAACTTATGGGGATATTACAAAAGTGGATTTGGATAAGACAACTATATTTCCACTTTCACACTTAAACATCTCTAACGCAACCATTAAAGAACACACGATAAGTTTTACTTTGCAGTTGCTATGTGTAGACATAGTAGACTATAACAAAAATGTTAGTCTTGATGATGAGTTTTATGGGAATGAGAACATGCAGGACATCTTAAACACTCAATTACAAGTTGTAAATGATATTGTAAGTCAGTTAAGGAGGGGTGCTTTGTTTACTGATGAGTTGCAGGTTGTAGAGGATGTATCTGTACAGCCATTCATGGATAGGTTTGAGAATGAGTTAGCGGGTTGGGGAGCAGATATACTTATTGAAATGCCTAATGACATAAGTGTATGTTAGAAGGAAACAGATATGTTAACCTTAAAAGGTTATTAAACCTATATGGGGAGCTATTTGTTAGGGAGTATAGGAAAAGATTAAAGGCTGATGGTAGCTATGCTTCAGGTAAAGCCTCAAGGAGTCTTGAGTATGATGTAACTATTAGTCAGTTACAATCTGAGTTGAGTGTATTAGGGGAGAGATATATAACCGCTATTAGTGATGGTAGAGGTGCAAACAAGAAAGCACCTCCTTCGACAGCTATCCTTAATTGGATGAAGGCTAAAGGTATTAGACTTAGAGACTCTAAGGGTAGGTATGCTGTACTTAGTGATTATAAGATGAGAGGTATAGCTTATGCTATAGCAAGGAGTATTGGTAGAAATGGATATAAAGGTACAGGGTTAATAGACATAGTTTATAACAACATAAAAGACACTTTCGGACAAGAGATATTAGAGGCTTTTGGACAAGATATAGAATACACATTAGAAAGATATTTAAAAGACATTAAATAATGGCAATTAAAAGAATACACGCAAGGAGTCCTTACTACATAACATCAAAAGACTCACCTATAGCACCACCAACTTCTACAATAGAATATTTTGGAGCTGAATGTGGTGATGTAAAAATATCTGATGGATTCATTGGTAAAAGAATATATACTCTTGTTATGACAGGAGATACGGGGGATATTACTATTGATTACTCAGGAGGTAATACGCCTGTTAAAATATCTATAGCTTACGATGGAGCTTTAGCAACAACAGGTTATGTTGGATTAGATGCTTATGATTCTCAGTTAATTGCATTAGGTATAGACCCTTCAGATATAAACACAGGAGCTACATCTACAAAAACAGGTAGTCTTGTATTAGCTAAAGCTACTACATCACCACTCACAGCCACAATAACTGTAGATAGTCCTATAGTAAATGATAATTTAAGTTTAACATTTGATTGTCCTGACACTCCTTCAACAGCTCCGACATGCCCTGATAGAGCATTAGTATTCCAAATATGTAATTCTAACTCTGCTAAGGATGATAATTTTGATGTTTACTTAAACAACAACTATATCGGTTTCTTAGACCTTAACTCAAACTCTCAAGTAGGTTCTGTATTTATTGCTACAACTAACGCTTCTGCAGACCTTGTGTCAGGAGATTTTGTATGTCCACTAACATTAATGGACACTTATAGATTTGACCCATCTTTTGTTCTTTATGGTACTAACACACTTGAACTTAGAAATGCTCAAAACAATAGCAATGGAAACTATGGTGTTATAGGGGTTAGAAACTATTTAGTTGATGGTGATGATTTAAGCACTCCTTGTGTAGTGGCTAATTTAGAATACTCAGGAGCTTCAGGAAGTGATTTCACACTAACTTTTGATTATACAGCATGCTGCCCTGAAGATTAGGCAAATAAAATAAAACAATAAAATGGCAAATATAGTAAACGCAACATTAAATCTTTGGATATATACAGGAGACTTTGGCTCTAAGGATGAGGCGAACCCTAATTATATTATATACAAGGAAAAGAAAGTATCTGAAGATATAATTGTATTTGAAATAGGGGAGCTTGTAAGAGATTATACTGAGGTTTTATTTACAGGAAATTACACTACTATTCAACAATCAGCTTGGGTTGAGTGGAAGATGATTAGGACTTATGATGATACTACTGTAGATGAAACATTAGTTGGTTCTGCAATAGCATTTAATGGTTATGGTTATTTTGAAGATGGTATTAACCCTCAATTAAGTAATGATGTCCTTATAAGTAATACTAATATATACCATAACTGCTCTCCTGATAATAAAATTTACTTACCACTCTTAACAGGTGCTGAAGGAGCTACTAAGGTTAAATATCTGAATGAATTTGGAGTAATTATTAGGGAGGAAACTCTTGGTAGTGAAACAACAATTTCACTTACTGCAGACACTACTGAATACAGCGCTGATGGTACTTTTATTACAGCAGATAAAACATATACTGTAGAGGTAGCGAGTGAAATTACAGATGAAGTTGAAGTACCTGCTGATGCAAGCACTATTGTAATTACTCTTTCTGATGGCACTACAAAAACACTATATGTAAAATGTATAGATTGTTCTAAATATGAACCATACAAAGTTTCATTTGTGAACAAATTTGGGGTAGTACAGGATTTATGGTTTGATAAAAAGAGGACTGATAATTTAGATGTATCTAAAGACTCTTACAAGAGAAACATATTAGATATATCAAGCACAGGCGTTAATTACTCCGTAAATACAGCTCAAATGATGCCTCACAATGTAATTGGCAACAGAAGGTTAATCATGAACACAGGATTTGTTACTGAAGACCACAACGAAGTTATACAACAGCTAATGCTTACTGAATCAGCTTGGATTCATGAAGAAGGGTTGGTTACACCTATAGTTCCGAAAACAACATCATTCACATACAAGACTACAACTGATGATAAGCTAATAAACTTCACAGTTGAATTTGATTATGCTTTTGACACTATAAACAACATAAGATAAATGCAGACTATACAGCTTTATGTAGATGGACAAAGAGTAGAGATGTTTTCTGATGAAAGTATTCAGTTAACCTCATCTATTCAGAATGTAAGAGATATATCTAAGATATTTACAGATTACTCTCAAACATTTAATGTTCCTGCATCTAAAACAAATAACAAGATATTTAAGCATTACTATAACAACGCCATACAAAATGGTTATGATGCAAGATTTAGGAGTCAGGCTGTCATTGAACTAAACCACTCTCCTTTCAGGAAAGGTAGCATAAGATTAAATAAAGTTAAGATGAAGAATAATAAGCCTTATTCTTATGAATTAACTTTCTTTGGTTCTACAGTATCTCTGTCAAGGATATTAGGAGACGATAGGTTGAAGAATTTAGATTTATCTGACTATAACCATGAGTGGACATACGATAATGTCTTACAAGGCTTAGAAACAGGTTTAGAGTTTAACGGAGATACTGCTGCAGTTATTTATCCATTACTAAGTCCTAAAAGAAGATTTATATTTGACTCTGATTCAGGTTACACACCTATAGAAAATTATGCTAACATAGGCTCTGCTTTGGCTGAACAAGGTGCATATCAGCAAGATTTAAAACCCGCTATTAGACTTATTAGGATTATAGAGGCTATAGAGGCTAAATATCCACTTACATTTTCAAGGGACTTCTTTAATAGCTCTGTATTTAATGATTTGTATATGTGGTTACATAGAGCTGCAGGTCAAATATCTTATGCTGAAGATGAGTCTGACATGATTATATCTAATTGGTCTTTAAATAGTGAAAACTTATCTTGTGGTAGTCAATCAGCAACATTTTCAGATAATTACTTTTCATTTACTTCTACATTCTCAAATTTAGAGGACTACATAGATGGAGATGCTCAACTTACTATCACTCCTGATGATATAAATGCAGAATACAGCTATAAGATAGTGGACTTAGTATCTGATACTATAATGTTTGAAGAAACTAATGTTAAAGGAATTAAAGTAGCTACAGTAGAAATGGCAACTCCTTCAGGTCAAAGTAGTAGGGATTTTGAGGTGCAGGTTCAGATAAGTACCAAAGGTGATAGCGGTTTTCTTCTTTATGATGCAGAGTGGTATATAAGGACATACTTTATTGGTAGGGGTGGAGATTTAGAATGTTTAAATGAACAAGACTACGAGGCTTTATCTCAAGATATGATTGGTGATGTTATTATGACTAATCAAGTACCTGACCTAAAGATAATAGACTTACTTACAGGCTTATTTAAGATGTTTAATTTAACAGCCTATGTAAATGACTCAGATACTATTGTAGTGGATACCTTAGATAACTTTTATGCTACATATAACACTCATAATATATCTAAATATGTGAAGGTAGATGAATCTGATGTGGAGAGAGTTCCTTTGTATGGAAATATAAACTTTGACTTTAGAAACCCAACAACATTTTTATCTGTAGAGTTTAGTGAAAGGAATGGTCAAGATTTCGGTTCAGAAGAGTTTAATGTTATTATAAATGGAGAATATATAGATGGTGAAGACTATAATATTACACTACCATTTGAAAAAGTTATATATGAAAGATTAACTGATTCTTTTGATGATTCTGAAACTAACGCATGCTATGGTTGGTTTGTTAGTGAGAATGAAGATAAGATAAAGGGAAGTCCATTGCTTTTCTTTAATGTTAATGAGACTGTAGGTTCTAAAAACATATATTTTAGAAGTGCTGATGGAATAACTCAAGCAAGTCCTGCAACATATAATAGACCGAGTAATGTAAATTCAGATGAGACACAAACACTAAACTTTGATGCTGAAAATGATGAGTTTAATTTGGTGTTTAACTATAACTCTCTATTTGAAAACTATTATAAGACTTACATAGAGTCTGTGTTTAATCAGTATAACAGGATAACTAAGATAAATGCCTTGTTACCAATTAAAGTACTCTCTAAATACAAACTTAACGACAGGGTGGTTATAAACGACAAGAGATACAAAATAAACTCAGTAACATCTAACTTGATGAATGGTAATAGCCAATTAGAATTAATAGAAGACTTATAACATGATAAAGAATATTATAGACTTACTAAATGCCTCTGATTGGTTAATTGGAGATGAAGACATAGACTTAGCTAAGGGCAAGTACAAAGCACCTATAACATACTCTGAGCTAAAACAAAGACTACAAAGATATAAAACATACAACTAATGGCAGACTTAAATAAGATAATTAACATACAGGTTAATTTTGGAGATGGCAAGATAAAAATTGACAATCTTACAACAAGCGTAAAGAATCTTGACCAAGCCAAAAAGAACTTAGGAGCTACAATAGTAGGTGTTCTAAACCCTGCTTTTAATAGGACTGAACAAGTTATAAAGGATGAAATAGCTGCTTTAACTAAAAATAGAGCTGCTATAGCTTCCACCTCTATTCAGTACATGATGTTTACTGATAGGATAGAACAACTGAACTTAGAGATGACTAAGCTTCAAGGTAAAGCTCTTCAATCTGCTACAGTAGGGGTTAATGGTTTAGGAAAGGGATTTAAAGGATTAAGAAATGATTCAGGTTTAGCAGCTCAAACACTTGTGGAAGTTGGTAGGACTATATCTGATGCTAACTATGGATTTACTGCTGTAGCGAACAACCTTTCTCAATTAGGTCATTATTTCACCTCTTTGATTGTAGAATCAGGAGGACTAAAAAACACTTTTTCAAGTTTAGGTAGACAAATGCTTGGAGCGGGTGGATTAATGATAGCATTTCAATTGGTAATATTTGCTATAGAAAAATTCACAATGTCTCAAAAGAAAGCTAAGGATGCTTCTGAAGACTTAAATAAAACTCTTCAAGAGCAAGCTGATAAACTTGAATTATTAAATAGAGCTTCTTTTGGAGATGAAAACTACATAGAAGCGTTAAAAAGAAACTTTAGTGAGCTTTCTAATTACTTAGAAAACCTAAATGAATTAGAGAAAGATAATTATCAATTCATTAAAATAGGTGTAGAGGCTCAAAAAGAGTTAATTCAAGTAAGAATAGCTCAAAACAAACAACAAGAAGCTTTAAATAAACTTAAAGAAGGTGAAGCTACATGGAATAAAACAACTGCGGAATACACTTCTGCTTTAGCTCAAGCGGAAAGGGATTTAGTTGATTTATATTTAAAGGAATCTAAGTTATTAAAAATATTAAATAGTGAGAAACAAGAAGATGTAGAATTAACAGCAGAACAAAGCAAATCATCTAAAAAAAGAGTTAGACTATTTAAAGAGGGCATATTAGACTTAACTCAATTAGAGGAAAGATATAGACAAAAGTCCTTGCAAGATGAGAGAACTACTCAAGAGGAGCTTATAGAGATAAGAAGAGAAGCTGCTATTGTTGATGCAAGAATTAGATACAACACCTTTATTGACAAGCAAAGAATTAGATATGAAAACTACATAGCAGAAGAGAAAGATGAAAAGAAAAGAGCAGATGCAACTATAAAATTCCTTAATTCTCAGGCTAACGCTTATCAAGAGCATAATAACGTAATATCTGCCATTAATGCTGCTTCAGATAACGATTCTGCTATATTAGAAAGGCAAAAAAATCTTAGGTTTGAAAGCTTATTAAACGATAGGGTGCTATCTGAAATAAAATCAAAAGTTGATTTATCTACAAATGAATTAAACAAGATAGATGCTTCTTTTGAATTAGAACAAGAGAAGACTCAACAGAAGATAGATTTAATAAGAATTGAAAGAGATGCAAGAATAGCGGCGGGTCAAGATACTTTTATACAAGACCAACAAATAGCTAATGAAACTGAAGCTCTGAATCAGAAAAGATTAAAGGCTTTTGAAGATGGAGAAAGAGCTAAACTTGCTATCGCTAATCAAGTAGGTCAAGCTATTATAGCTATTGCAGGAGAAGGTTCTGCTATAGGTAAAGCAGTTGCTGTTGCTATGGCTACCATGAATACCTATGAAGCTGTTACAGCGGCTTTGGGTGCTAAACCTTATGGGGCATGGAATATTGCTCAGGCAGCAGCGGTTGGTGCAATGGGGTTTGTACAGGTTAAAAACATACTTAAAACACAAGTACCATCTCCAAAAGGTGGTACAGGAGGAGCTGCCGCAGCACCATCTATACAACCACCTGACTTTAATATTGTAGGTCAGTCTGCAAGTAATCAATTAGCCTCTGCAGTACAAGGTCAATTCAATCAACCTGTAAAAGCTTATGTAGTGTCCAAAGATGTATCTACAGCACAGGAGATGGATAGAAACATTGTTGGAACAGCAAGTTTGGGTTAAATAAAACAAAAACGATAAATAAAGTTATCTAATTATGAAGACTATTGAATTATATATAGATGAAGACAATGAATTTAGCGGTATAGAAGCTATATCTGTTGTTGAGAACCCTGCTATAGAGGAAGACTTTATAGCTTTAAA
>Ga0209555_10003152_pt1 | contig 11194 bp, 15 predicted proteins | sample SaaInl85LU_5_DNA_FD_184643 | JGI IMG/M metagenome (GOLD analysis project Ga0209555, IMG submission 184643) | Marine microbial communities from expanding oxygen minimum zones in the Saanich Inlet - ESP_85LU_5_DNA (SPAdes) (version 2) | ecosystem: Environmental > Aquatic > Marine > Intertidal... | reverse complement strand
ACAACAAGCCAAAAGCTTAATATAAAGTAAAACGAAAGATACCATGATAAAGCTAAAATCGTTATTAAAATCTTTAAATGAGTGTGTAATAGCACGAATGCAGGTAAATGGCAATACTCTATTAGCTAAAAACCGAGATAGAATGTATGCTCCAGAATTGGAAGTTATACATGAGCTTGTTAATGGCGTAGAGATGGTGTATATGCATGATATGTTGACTGATTGGAGTGAAGGTATGAATTCGAATGGGATAGGTGTTTTAAACGCTTCATTATCAGTTGCTTTTGATGAAGCTGAAGGAGACTTAGCAAAGGAGAAAGCTAAGAAAGGAAAGTCTGGTAAACCCTCCTATGATGGTTTAAAGATAAGAAAAGCTTTATCAACATCTAAGCTGTCACAAGCAATGCGATCTGTTATATCATACAGAGGTGAGGATCTGAAGGATGTAGGGGTTAAGGGTATGACGATTGTATCGAGTGCTAAGTTTGGTTTTGTTATAGAAATGACGAGTAAGCATCTTCCTACTATAACTAAAATAAAACCTGAAGACATTATTACTAGAACTAACCACGGTCACGCCTATCCGGATGCAGGTTACACTGGTGGATTGAAGAAGTATTCATCTGTAAGTAGAGAAACTTTAGCACACAACGCGTTAAAGCAAGTGTCGTCTGATAAGGAGGTTTTAGATATTATGTCAAAGCAGCACGTAACGGATAAGTTTATGAATCCTTACCGTAGATCGAATAGTTTTGATATATCCACATCCTCACAACTACTAATGGATCTTACCAATCTTGTATTTGAGTTTAGGCATGACGCTGAAAATTCAACATTTAAAGGCTATGATAATCGGTTACCTGAAGGGTATACTCCGAAGATAAAGGTTGTAATCGGAAACACCACAGACTTATAATATACGACGTTAAACGTTGCTATTACGACTTTTTTTTTGTAACTTAGAGTTATAATTAAAAATAAAAGTTATGAGTAATAATATCCTTTTTTCACAAAAAGAAATTGAAGAGTTTTCAAAAAAAGTAGCAGCTACCTTAGATAAAGAGTATAAGGGTAGAGGAGATGAGTTGGTTTTAGTACCATTGCTTCAAGGTGCAATCCCCTTTTATAGTGAAATTATTAAAAATCTAAATAGCGATTGTTTAGTCGATAGTGTAGGAATAAAATCTTATGATGGAAAAGTTCAAGGTACATTTAACGTGTACAAAGATTTTGACATAGATCTTACTGGAAAACACGTTTGGTTGATTGATGATATTGCTGATTCTGGTAATACCTTAGAGTACCTTATGGATAAGGTTCTAAAAAAAGGAGCAGCAACAGTTAATACATGTACATTGCTAACTAGAAGAAGTTGTCCTATGGATGTTGATTTGTGTGGAAAGATTATCGACGATGAGTGGTGTGTAGGATTTGGTATGGATGGTGCAGATGGGTTAGGAAGAACTCTTAATGATATTGTTGCAGTATAAACGTACTTATTAATTATATTGCAGCTATTTATATATAAAATACAAAAGAATGGCAACAATTCCAAAAGCAGGTATATCAACATCTTCTACCATAGAAGCAGCACACGTCACTAATATTATTGATGCGTTAGATGGTACCACATCTCGAGAAATAAGAATTCCAGGTTCTGCAGAAGTTACTGGATCATTAAGAACTAATGGTACGAATACTCACAGTGGAATAAACACATTCTCAGGTCAAGTAAATGTTAATAACATACTCAATCTCTCTGACTCAAGTTCAGGAATACAAACCCAACTAGTCAAGCTAGAAAACTCTTCAGCAGTGACAGTTGATTTATCTGACTATCCATATGGTACCACGTTTGAGATTGATCTAAATCAAGACTCGAATAACGATATAACTATTGAACTAGGAGACTGTCCTGGTGATGAGTTTAGTGTAAGATATCACATATTGTTTAGTAGTGTTGCATTAAGCTCAGGAGCTACTCTTATTTTAACAAATAACGGAAGTCAGGGAGTTAAAGGTCTTAACTCAAATACAAATGGTAAATTCACCATTACTGCTGGTGGTGGAGCTGCTACTTCCGCTATAACAGATTTAACCTATTCACGCATACAATTAACTAATATCAGTAAGACACCTCACTGGTTTATGCAAACATGGTCTGATCAAGCTGCAGCTTTTACAATTACATAATATTTTAAAAAGAAATATCCTAAAATAGTTGACTTTCTGGTTTTTTTTTCGGATATTATAGGATATAATAAAAAGGGAAAAGTATGACATTAACATTATTAGTATTAAGTTTAGTAGTTAATTTAATCTTAACCTTCTTCCTAGTGAAGAAAGAAAGGAGTTTAACTGAATTAAAGGTTAAGCATAAAGCGGTTCAAGATTATGCTGAACGGATAGCATCTAGGTATATTAAACGTACAAAGCGTAGAAAGAATAATAAAGAAAAGTAATTATGAATTATTACGATAAACTTCAACAAAGCGGATTTCTCTCTAAAGCTAATGAAGAGTTAGAGGAAGCTCGTATTGTTATTGATTATCAAATAGATCAATATTCTTATAACAATTACGATGATTTATGGCACTTTAAAACAAAGACAAAGGAGGAGGAGTTTACTTGGATTATGCATGAAGTAGATGCTTACGATGTGCTGCGTGAAGAGTGTACTGAAGAATCTTTGCAAGATTTATTTGCTATTAGGGGGGATGAGGCTGGTGCTGAATTTACTTTAATGTTTAGTACAAACAAAGAAGCAATGGAAGTTGTTAAAGAACAAACCTTTAATCATTCAGGTAAGTTTCCTTACTATTTCACTTCGTTCAAGTTAGATACTCAACATTTATACGCAATATTATATACAAACTTCCTTGAATTTCCAGGATTTAACTTAAATTAGCATTTTTGAAAAAAAAGCTGTATAGTTAGGTGTATAAACAAACAAACTATGGCTAAAAAGGTTATTAATAAGAAAGTCTCATCTACAACTAAGAAAGCTACAACAACTAAAAAAGTTGCTACTAAGAAAGCTACAACAGCTAAGAAGCCTGCTACTAAAAAACCAACAACAGCAAAGAGCGTAAAGCAGAAACAAACCGTAAAGCGTAAAACTCGAGTAAGAGTTAATAAGTTGACGAAACCTATTCAATCAAAGGAGCTGATAGAGATAGAGTGTAGAGATTGTGGTGCACCATCAATGAAATCGAAAGATGTTGTATCTTATGTGTGTTGGCAGTGTGTACATGAGGCATGTGGTGATCAAGAGTTACCAAAACAGAAGACAGCAACAGGATTTCCGAGAGGATGGGCTTTTATGAAAGAGTTTGTACACAAAGATGGAAGTGTTTACCATAAAGGTGTAGAGCAACCAGAACTGAAAGGTACTAAAAAGCCTACTACAATAAAGGTAGCAGCTCCTAAGCCTAAAAAGTCAAAAGTACAAAAGGCACGAGAAAAGCAAGAAATGCTAGTTAAGTATACTGAATTAAAAAAGCAAATCAAAAAAGAGAAACGCGTTACATATAGACGCAAGTTAGAATCACAATTAAGAAAAATAGAAAAACAGTTATGAATTTTACCCCAGAACAGTTACAAGAAAACTTCGAAAAGTTTATCGCATTAATCGAGAAACACATCGAAGGAGAGAGAAAGGATCAGTTAGTGAAGTTTTACAGAGATCATGAAGAGCGATTAATGTTGATGCCGGCAAGTGGAAATATCAACTATCATAACTGCTTTATAGGTGGCTATGTTGATCATGTTATTCGAGTAGTAGAATTGAGTCTGCAAGTGCATGAGTTGTGGAAAACTGCAAAAGCTAATATTAACTACACTGAAGAAGAGTTAGTATTTGCAGCCATTAATCACGACTTAGGAAAGATCGGAACAGAACAAGCTACCCAATATATAAGCAATCCTTCAGATTGGCATAGAAAGAATCAAGGAAAGGTTTATATTAATAATCCAGAAAACAGCTTTATGACTGTTCCAGATAGAAGTTTAAAGTTGTTAGCTGATAGAGGTGTTAGAGTTAGCGATAACGAGTGGTACGGAATAAAACTACATGATGGTATGTATGAAGAAGCTAATAAGCCTTATTACGTTAGTTGGAATCCGGATAGCGCTTTACGTACTAATTTACCTTATGTACTACATCAAGCGGATATGATGGCTTCTAAGATCGAATTAGATATCCAAAAAGCAAACGAAGGAAACGAATCACAAGGAATGCAGGGAGGTAGAGCGAAAGCTAAAAATAAGACAGCAGACGCGTTTGGGAATGTTGACAAAGATGCCTTAAAAAATACATTCGATAAACTATTCAATTAAAACATCATGGTTACAACAATTATAATACTTAGCCTGCTACTCTTAGTAGTGGGTTATTTAGTTTACGTATTAATTAGGAAAAACGCTAAATTATTAGTATATTGCGAGTCATACATTAAAGTGCTAGGAGTAACTGCTTTGAGAGTTAGAGGAACCTACGATACCATGAAACAGATGGATAGATTAGGAGCCTTTGAAGCGGATGATGAAGTAGGAGTAGCCTTTAAGGAAATGAATAAAGCAGTAACTGAATTACAACAATTTATCGAAAAATATGTCAACACAGAAGCCAAAGAAGAAAAGAGCAAAGAGAACTAAAAGAATGTATTTTGGGCCTGAGGTCGATGTTGCTATACAGAAGTACAACGAGGAAGAGGATCCAACAATCAAAAGCATCATCTATCAGCGAGAAATTAGAGCAGCTATGGAGAAGTTGGTAGAAAACATCATTCATACGTTTAAATTTTATTACACCGATAACGTACCACTGGATCAGGTTCAACATGAAGTTGTCTCTTTCTTAGTAGAAAAGCTACATAAGTTTGATCCAAGCAAAGGAAGTAAGGCTTTCAGTTACTTTAGTATTGTAGCTAAGAATTATTGTATTCTAAAGAACAGAAAGAATTACAAAAAACTCTTAGAACACAAAAGAATCGATACTGATCTTACTGTAAACATAGTAGCTCCAGAGGAAGAGGAGGGAATTGATTTGAATAGGTTTATGGATATGTATCTGAAGTATTGGGATGGAAGAGTGTCATTATACTATAAAAAAGAAAAAGAACAGAAGTTAGCAGAGGCAGTGCTAGAGCTTTTCAGAAAACGAGATAGAATCGATATCTTCAATAAGAAAGCGTTATATGTCTACATAAGAGAGATGACAAATGCTAATACTCAACAGATAACTAAGATTGTTAAAGATATGAAAGTTATCTATAAAAAGATGTTTAGCCATTACTTAGATAGAGGTTTTATTGATAGCGAAAAAGTGTATAGATAAATGTTAATCAATGTATCTAAGAAACGTCTGTTAGATTTGTTATCCGAAGAGATAGATGCATGGATGAGTGTAGGAGGAGGTCCGAACTTAACCGCGTTTCGTTTTGACCCAAAAACAGTAGATAAGGCTGAGTTGAGAAGGTTTGGGTTCTACGATAATAGAGAGGCTTGGTTGGCTGGAGTACGGATAAAGGAGCTGATGGAGTATTATGATGAAATCCAAGAAAGGGGTGTTACTTAATTTAGGTAGCACCCCTATTTATATATAAAGCAATTACAATGGATAAAGATTCAATACTTTTTGGAGACACTAAATTCTCCGACATACTAAAGGACATTTATAACAATTCTAAAAAGAAGGATACACAGATTAACGGATTAATAGAACAATTAAAACCTATGATTCGAAATATGACAGATGCTTCTATGATGGTGCCTCTCATACGAGAGTATTTAGATGTATCTGTAAAGAATGATGATAACTTAGTAAAGCTGAGTGCTATTGTTCAAAGACTACTAGTATCAGCTGCAAAAACTAATCCAGCAGATGACGGAATGTTGAGTGAGACTGAGAAAGCTCAACTTATGGAAGCAGCACAGGATTTATTAGATAAAGGATAATGGGATTTTTCGAAGGAGCAAACGACTTACTTAAAGGGTCAGGAGGTAGAGGTGACCCTCAAGTAATACTACCAATTGAAAAAATTGGTGTAGGGCATGTGTTATCGACGATAAGCTCATTCTCAGATTCTGATTATGATCCATCAAAAAACATAAACATTGGTACTATCTTTTTCAGAGATGCATTTGCAGCTGGAGGTGAGTCTTCTCGTGAAGAGGGTGATAAGCGTAGATATGCAGCACCGTTAGATAGAGCTAATTATAAACTACCAATACCTGGAGAGCAGGTAATGATATACAGAGCAAGATCTAGTAAATTAGATGGTCCAGATGATACATCTTTCTTATTTTACGGCTCTGTTGTTAATATGTCCTCTAACATAACATCTAACACTGCACCATATGTAGGTATAAGTCCAAAGGACGTAGTTTCTTCTATCCTGAACCCGGGAAGTCAACTATTTAGTGAACTTAACAATAGATTCGATAAAAAGATAAAAAACCTAATAGCGTTTAGAGATCCTGCCTCTTTACAGCCAATTGTACATAAACAACTACTTCCTAATGAGGGTGATTTTATATTGCAAGGAAGGTTTGGAGGAAGTATACGATTTACAGGAACACCGACAGACGAGTATGTTAACGATCAACTATGGGCTGAAGGTCGTGTTGGTAAGGTGGGTGATCCAATTACAATATTAAGAGTTAGCAATGCAGTTGTTGGCGACAAGACAAAAGTGGCAACAGAGTCTTATGACGTTGAGGATATTAATACAGATGCAGCATCAATATATATGACTACTACGCAGCAAATAGGAGTAGACTTAGCTGTACCAGATAAGGGTGACAAAATACATCCTCTAGCATCTTGGGCATATACTTATGGAATTGAGTTTAACACCTCAATCGATAAAGCAGCTAGTAATTTAAAAGATGGAGAAGAAGCAAGACAAGGTAAAGATAAGAAAGCCGACAAACAAGTTAATTCTGATACACAATTTGAATAAATGGCATTAACACAAGAACAGAAAAACGCAATAAACGCATTTAGCGACGAGTTATTGGTAGTAGGGGATTTACTAGTTAAGTGGTACGTATACTCTTTGGATTCTAGTTTTCGAACTAACTATTTTAAAACAAAAACAGAAGATAATACTAACTACATCGATAAGGATGTAAATAAGATGGATCCAGGAACACTACTAAAGGTGTTTGATGGAGTGATGTGGCCTAGTATATCGGAAGCAGATCCAGGCATACAAGACCATCCAAATTCAGAAGAATTAACCTCTATGAGAGGTGTTGTACTAAAGAGTGTGTTTTCGAATAATAAATTTAACAAAGACATTTTTTTAAGAACCTTTCCTGAACAAGGACTACCAACAGATTTTAAAAAACTACAAGAAACCGTTTCTACTCTAGTCAAACAATTTAACACCGTCTCAGTAGATACTCAAACTGGAAAAGAAGCACTAAGTTTATTATTTAAAGAAGAAGTTGCTGCTAAGTTGTGGTTAATAACACAATACGGCTTAAACATAACGCTAGGAACCCCTTTATACATAATAGCTAATCTTAACGCTTACCTAGGTTACTTTTTAATGTTGAGTGGTTGGTTGTCAGGAACAAACGCTTTGAACCTAATTCAAGGTAAGGATCTTTCCCTTCTAAACTTAATGAAGACTTATTTTAATAAATTTCCATCCACTGAAGATTATACCTTCACAGATGACCCTCAATCACCAGACGTACAATCGGTAATAGCTTCAGTGAAGCTAATCCAAACTAACTATGAGTGGTTGCAAAAACAAAAAACAAACGAGAACGAAGATTATTATAAAGGTTGGTTTGATAGATTCTTTACAAACGACAAGTCGATAGTAAATATGCTTGTTATATTAAACGAACGAGTTAACCTAAACTCAGGTAAAGAGTTTAAATACTCAAACAAGTTAGCACAAAGGTTAGCTTCTATGGGGGCAGCATATAAAGAGAAGTTTAACATAACAATAGGAGAATAGATGGCAAACTTTAACTACCAACAGATACGAGATATAGTTGCTAAGAGTGGAGGATTACAGCAACCACAAAGCGAAACCCCCAACTCCAACAACACTACTGCATCCTTCACCGGTGAAGTTGTAATAGATCTTACAAAATATCAACAAGCAGTTTTAGCTTTAGATTTTAAAGAAGAAACAGATCAAACTTTTAATAATACAATATCAGCACAAGCAGCAGACCCTTCGGTAGAAGAACAATTAGGAATTGATTCAAGCGGAAAAAATACATATATTCCTAATGCAGCTGGAGGAAGCCTAATCTTTAACGGAGATCGTGTAGTAATCAATGCTAAGGATGATTATGCTATGTTATTAGGACAAAAAGGAGTCGCAATAGCATCACCTAACCAAGTTAATATAGATTCTCAAAAAACAATAACACTATTTGGTCATGAGCGAGTTTACTTAGGATTACCTAATAGAGGAGGAAAGCAGCCTAAAGATTCAGCAAGAATAAGTACACCATCGGTTGGACATCCTACTCAAGACGAATTATATGAACCAATGGTATTAGGTGTTAAGTTAGCGAATTTAATAGAAGATTTAATTGTAACTTTAGAAAACTCACAAATAGCTACACCAACTGGATTGGCAGTATTCCAACCATCCACATTAGCTGAGTTGGAATTAGTAAAAACAAGAATACCTGAAATTCTTAGTAACTACGCATACGTGGATGGAATAAGTCATGAGCAGATCGACCAGGATAGGTTAAACAGCGTACTTAAAGCAAAAGCAGCAGCAGAGGATTTCGTTCCTCCTACTAAATTGACCGGAACAGTAACTGGAACAGTTGTTCTGAATCCGGGAGCTCCAGCCCCTCAAAACCCTGTTACATCACCATTCGCACAACTACCAGGATTTTACGAAACACCAAACACTCCGCCTTATGGCGATTCATTATAATCAATATGGCAAACTTAAAAGGAAAATTATCACAATACGGAGATGCTGTTGTTTTAACACAAGCATATAGTTATTTTAACTTACTTAATAAAAAACTAAGCGAAGTAAAGTCGCAATCTTTAAACCTAAAACAAGGATATATTTCTAAGTATGAATTGGTTGACGATTTACGAAAAGCACTAAGACCAGAATACAAAACAACCCTACCTCCAAACTCCAGAACAACTGCAGAAGATTTTAACATAATCCAACCACTGCTAGACGTGAATAAAGGTATCATTGAGATAGCACAAAACGAGTCAGAGTTTAACACATTATCACAATTCTTACAGACACTAGCTAAAGAGTCAAAGGGAGTGTTTAATCCAACCCTATCAGAACCCTTTACAACAACCACCCACAACAATGTGTACTCGATCCCTGCCTATGATGACGTAGATGTGAGAAGATACGGAAGAGTGTTAATATGCGACAAATTTAGCTTAGATGTAAAAAAATGGTTAATTAACAATGCACCATTATACGGTTTTGTTATGTATGAGGATTATGGGCTATACTACGTAGGATTGGAGAACTTAAAAAAGCAAGGTTCAACAGACGCAGCCTTACAAAAACTTATCAATCAATTTCAACGCAGTCCTATCGCAGTATCAAGCATTACATTGCAAGCTAGTACTTTACAAAAAGCTAAAGACCCTACCGGATTACCATTAGATCCGGTAAGTTATCCTGAAGGGATACTTGATAATAACGGAAGAAGACTGGAATTGGTTAGAGTGGATAGTCAAACAATTTCTAGACAAACCTTTGAAGCATACAGATTAATGTATGTTGCTGCAAAAGCTGATGGAATTAATCTAAAAGTCGGTTCAGGTTTTAGACCAGCAGCTGGACCTTCAGCAACATGGACTTCAGCATCCGGCAAGACGGGTGAGTTTACTACTCAAGAAAGCATAAGAAGGTCGGAGAAGAGGTGGGTCAAAAGCAATAGTGCATATAAGAGATTTGTATCACCAGGAAACGAATCAACAAATGAGGTAATTTATAGTAACGGAAGAGTTGCTGACGGAAGGTGGGGAACCAAGACAGGAAAAGAGGCTTTTGTATGGTACGCTCCATCAACCGCTTTCTCAGCAGCCACAGCACCTCCTGGATTAAGTAATCATGGAACTGGAGTAGCTATCGATTTGAATACTGGATCCGGAAACAAAGCAAAAAACAACCCAGTATATCATTGGCTAGCTAAGAATTCGTGGAGGTATGGATTTGTTAGAGCGGTTAAAAGTGAGGAGTGGCACTTTGAGTATCAAGTAGGATTAGGAAAACCAGCACCTACCTCACCTTTTGTAGAAGTGGGTGAGAGTAATCGTCTTTGGTATAATATATTTAAAGACGGCTACAATGCTGGAGGTCCTAATAATTCTAGTGACCCACCAACAACTTCTCAAGTACTACTTATGACTGGACTTACAACTGCAAACTCAGCAGCTGCTCAGTTGAGTGAGTTTAAAAAAGGCTACAACGGAACTGTATCTCAATTCGGTTACTTAGAAAAGACTAAATTGATTAATGCTATCAAGCAGGGTAATCCTGATAAAGTAGTATTATACAGTGCAGGAGCAGCATCTGCTAAATCTATCGCAACAGCAATGAAAGACGCAGGTATAAGTAGAAGTAACTTGTATATATTAGAACCTTACAATAGTGACAAACCGGGTGGAACAAAATTAAGTGTCAAGAGTGCTGTTTTAGACGGAACCCCAGCACAAAACGTGATAGTTGGACCAACAACTGGAAGAGGAAAGAATATATTAAGTCAATTTGGTAATGAAATTCAAGGCTCAGCAACTAGCACGCCATCATCTTACAGCCATCATACATCTTTAAGATACCTAGGAGAAACATTATAGTATGGCAGTTAATTTTGAAATAGACTTTATACAGCCATTGTTGTTGGACTTACAAAACGGTAAGTTTAGTGACGTTGATGATTATGCAAAAGCTATATCCAAATACTATCAACAAACGATAGCAAAAGGAGCACCAATAGGTATACCACCAACACTGCCATCACCAGCAGCTCAAGGAGCACCGGTTCCAGTATCAGCAGGTCCTGGAGACGGTTACACACCACCACTCAGTACTGTTAGCTACTCACGGATGGAGAGGATAGTTGTAGGCTATTACAAAGCTAAAGATATTAGCATAAATGAAGCAACTTTAGATTATTACAAAAAAGCATTAACAAGACTTGTTCAAGATGCAAA
>Ga0209555_10003146_pt1 | contig 11205 bp, 10 predicted proteins | sample SaaInl85LU_5_DNA_FD_184643 | JGI IMG/M metagenome (GOLD analysis project Ga0209555, IMG submission 184643) | Marine microbial communities from expanding oxygen minimum zones in the Saanich Inlet - ESP_85LU_5_DNA (SPAdes) (version 2) | ecosystem: Environmental > Aquatic > Marine > Intertidal... | reverse complement strand
ACCGAACTGTTTCGTGACAGATATCGACGCCGCGTTCATGCAAGATGTCTTCCACCTGACGAAAACTCAATGGATAACGTATGTAATACATCACTGCCAATCGGATGATTTCAGGTGAAGTCTTGAAGTATTTGAAGGGAGAACATGTTGTCATTTACCAAAATAGGGATCAACCGCGAAACCGTCAAGTTTATCTGACAACACCCCGGGCTAAGTGTCGTTTGCAGGCGGTGCGGCGTGTGGCTGCGATCCTCGACGCTGTCGCGATGCTTCCATTTATACACCGTCTGCTCAGTCGGTCCGAAGCGTTCGGCCAGGGTCGATGCAGGCTCATCGCTTGCCTGGATTGCAGCCCTGACCTTGGGTGTTGTCGTCGCCTGCTTGTGAAGATGGATCAGCATGGTTGCACCCCGTCCCGAATGTCCCTCAGAACCGATCTTGCCATGAAAAATGCAGATCGCCGAGGGTCTATGTGATCATCCGGGATGGAACATCTACTCGCGCGGTAATTTCAAGCGCAACCAATCGCCGCTCTTGCCACCATCGGCCCCGCATCTCGACCCCAACAGCGGTCACGGAACCGGCGGTGGACATTATCGATCCAGAGGGCAAAAATAATGCCCATTGACGCAATTACTGACTATTAGTAAGTTTACTAAACAAATGGACAGCCTGCAGCTGTGAGTCGGGTCTTTCGCAGATCGTAGAGCCGCTGCGACGGGTTAATCAGGAGAAAGGCCGAAGATGAACGTGAGCGTGAGGCAAGTTTCGAGCATCTGGCCGAGTCAGCACGCGCGGACAGGCGGGGGAATGGTCAAAATGACACAATCCTGTTGCCGTCTACTTGCCATTGCCGGCGGCGGGTCATGACATCATTAGCCGATCTGTTGGCGAGCGTCTTCGACCGACGCAAGGTGTGGCCTGCTCCTGCAAGACCTGGCGAGAAATCAATTGCCGAACTGGCGTTCGAACTGGTCGGCAGTGCGGGGGAAGCATCAGGACTCGCGTCAGCTGCCGCCATATTGGCAAGTTACTCCTCGCTTGACGATGTGGGCAAGCTTGCCTTCTTCCGGATGCTGTCAGTCGAGATGAACATTTCCGCGGACAAGGTGCGTCAAGCGCTGGATTTGTATGAGGCCTCTCCTTCAAAAGCCACCTACCGAGACTTTGCCGCTGCAGCAGAGCCGCCGCGGCAGGAGTTGATCCGTAGGCTGAACAGGGTGCCTGGAGCTACAGGCAGCCTAGTGCGTATGCGCGCCGATTTGCTGCGTTTGGGCCGGGGCGAGCCAGATCTTGAAGCACTGGACTTGGATTTTCGGCATCTCTTTGCGTCCTGGTTCAACCGTGGTTTTCTGGTGCTGCGACCGGTCAGTTGGGAAAGCCCTGCACAAATCCTCGAAAAGATCATCGCCTATGAGGCTGTTCATGCGATCGACAGTTGGGAGGACTTGCGGCGGCGGCTGGAGCCTGCTGATCGCCGCTGTTTTGCCTTCTTCCATCCAGCAATGCCGGACGAACCGCTGATCTTCGTCGAGGTCGCCCTTACACAAGGCATCGCACATTCTATTCAGGCGCTCTTGGCCGAGAACCGCGAGGAAAAGTCTGCAGAAGAAGCGGACACAGCGGTATTCTATTCAATCTCCAATTGCCAACCTGGACTTGCAGGCATTTCGTTCGGCAATTCGCTCATCAAGCAAGTCGCCGCGGACCTGGCGCAAGAGCTGCCCGGGATCGGGGCTTTTGTAACGCTATCCCCTCTGCCCGGATTCGCGAGGTGGCTGTCCGAAACGGGTGTCGATACCAATCATGTCGATGGACAGGCGCTCTGCGCGCTTGGAGCGTACTTTCTGGCCCAAGCAAAAGATCGCAGCGGGATGCCCTTCGATGCCGTGGCACGTTTCCACTTGGGCAACGGGGCTATCGTCCATCAAGTCCATGCCGATGCGGATCGCTCTGAGAAGGGTCTCGGTCAGTCTGCAGGCCTGATGGTCAACTATCTCTACGACCTGGATCAAATAGCACAGAACCACGAGCGGTTCGCCACGACAGCTGAGGTCCCCACGTCGCCTCATGTTCGTGCGCTTTGCGCACAGGCGCAGAAGTTTCTTCATACGGAAAAGACAGCATGACCAACCCGCTCTTCGATCGATTGTTCGCGAAGCATGCCGACGAGAGCCGACCGTTTTTGCGACTGGTTGACGGGACCACTGTTTCTTATGCCGCTTTCCTTGGTCTCTCCGCGCAGATTGCTCATCTTCTGACACAAAGCGGACTGCAAGCAGGTGATCGTCTAGCAGCCCAGGTTCAGAAGTCGCACGAGGCTTTGGCCCTCTATGCCGCGTGCGTCCAAGCGGGAGTGGTTTTCCTACCGCTGAACGTTGCCTATACCACTGAAGAGTTGAACTATTTCATCGAAGACAGCGGCGCGCGGATGATTGTCTGCGACGGCAAGGTGGCAGCGGCGTTGTCAACTATCGCCACTCAGCTTGGGGCTTCTCTGGAAACGCTGAACCAGGACGGCACTGGAACCCTGATGGAAAGCGCGCGGGTGATGCCGGAAGCGTTTCCTGCGGTAGATCGTTCATCCGAAGACCTTGCAGCTTTGCTGTACACCTCCGGGACAACTGGGCGCTCAAAAGGTGCCATGCTCAGTCAAGGAAATCTTCTGTCGAATGCAGAGACTTTGGCAAAGCAGTGGCAATTCACGCCTGACGACGTGCTGTTACACGCCCTGCCGATTTTTCACACACACGGTCTTTTTGTAGCGACCAATGTGACTTTGTTTTCAGGGGCATCGATGATCTTCCTGCCTCAATTCAATGTCGATCAGCTGGTCGGACTCATGCCCGACGCAACAGTCCTGATGGGTGTTCCGACCTTTTACACACGGCTGCTGGACCACCCACAATTTGATCGCGACCGAGCGTCCGGCATCAGACTGTTTGTGTCTGGCTCGGCTCCACTTCTTGCCGAGACCCATGTCCAGTTCGCAGACCGTACGGGGCACCATATCCTCGAACGCTACGGGATGACCGAAACCAATATGAACACGTCAAATCCCTATGATGGTGAGCGGCGCGCGGGCACGGTCGGACTGCCTCTTCCAGGGGTGGAGGTGAAGGTAACTGACCCAGAAACTGGCGCTACTCTGCCCGAGAACACGGTGGGACAGATTGAGGTTCGCGGACCAAACGTATTCAAGGGATATTGGCAGATGCCCGAGAAAACCGCAGCCGAGCTGAGAGGCAACGGGTTCTTCATTACTGGCGATCTGGGGAAGATCGACGAAGACGGCTACGTCCACATTCTGGGGCGCAACAAAGATCTGATCATTTCCGGCGGATACAACATCTACCCCAAGGAAATCGAACTGGTGCTAGATGCCCAGCCAGGCGTGCACGAAAGTGCCGTCATCGGCGTGCCGCACCGCGACCTGGGCGAGACAGTCATCGGGTTGATCGTGGTCGAGCCCGGCCAGTCGCCGGACCTGGAGCAGATCATGGAGGCGATTCAGGCAACGCTCGCACGATTCAAGCAGCCCAGAAGGCTCATCGCTGTGCCGGAATTGCCGCGCAATGCGATGGCCAAGGTGCAGAAAAACATCCTTCGGGAACAGTTCAAGGATGCAGTCCATGCGGTCTGAAGCGGTTCTCAGAGCAACGAAGTTCGAGGTGCCCATCGCGCGCTGAGTTTGGAAAGACCACGGTGACCTTCGAGGAGGAAGGCGCCGCAATTTAGGAAACCAAGAGAGGAGAGACTTATGACTAAACATTTGATCGGCCAAGGCGGAATGACCCGTCGGGGCCTCTTAAAAAGCGGGATGGCAATGACGGCCGCAGGGTTGATGCTGCCTGCCGGCATGGCAATGGCGCAATCAGAACCAAAGAAGGGCGGGACCCTGCGGATCGGCTTTAACTCGGGCAGCACGGTCGACAATTACGACCCCGGCGTCTGGGATACGAACTTCGTTCAGGTCTTTGCCCAGGCACGGCACAACTACCTGACGGAAATCGCGGCTGACGGCTCGCTGGTCGGTGAAGTGGCGGAAAGCTGGGAGGCTAGCCCCGATGCGATGACCTGGACGCTGAAGATCCGGCGAGGCATCACCTTCCACAGCGGGGGCACTGTCACCGCCGAAGATGTGATTGCTTCGATCAACTACCACCGTGGCCCAGAGAGCACCTCCGCTGCCAAGCCGATCGTCGATCCGATCGTCGAAATGACATCAGACGGACCGAATACAGTTATCGTCACATTGAGCGGCGGGAATGCCGACTTCCCCTATCTGATGTCGGACTATCACCTGCCGATCATGCCCGCCAAGGATGGGAAGATCGATCCGACCTCGTCGGACGGTTGCGGCCCCTACAAGGTCGACAGCTTCGAACCCGGTATCAGCGCCTCGCTGAGCCGGCATTCGGGATACTGGAAGACGGATCGTGCCCATTTCGATGGGCTTTTGCTGCTGGCTCTGCCCGATCCCGTGGCACGGCAGAACGCGCTCCTGACAGACCAGGTGGACGTTATCAACCAGCTCGACCTGACGACCGTGTCGATGATGTCACGCAACCCTTCGATCCGCGTGGTCTCAGTGACAGGCAACCAGCACTTCTGTTTTCCGATGGATACGCGGGCGGCACCGTTCAACGACAACAATGTCCGGCTCGCGCTGAAACATGCCCTCGACCGCCAGGAAATGGTCGATAAGATCCTGTATGGCTATGGCACCGTTGGGAATGACAACCCGATCGGAACGACCCAGCAATACTATGCGGCTGATCTGCCGGTTAACAGTTACGACCCTGACAAGGCCAAATACCATCTTGGAAAGTCAGGACTGGCCTCGCTTGACGTTTCGCTTTGGGTTGCCGAGACCGGTTTCACGGGTGCGACGGATTCCGGTTCGCTCTATGCAGAACGGGCCAAAGCTGCCGGCATCAATATCACCGTCGAGCGCGCGCCGAACGATGGGTACTGGAGCAACGTCTGGATGCAGAAGCCGTGGGTTGCCTCATACTGGGGCGGTCGTGCCACCTGCGACTGGATGTTCTCTACCGCCTATGCCGCGGGTGCGCCCTGGAACGAAAGCTATTGGGACAATGAGCGGTTCAACACCCTGCTGTTGCAAGGTCGGTCCGAACTGGATGAAGCGAAGCGGGCGGAGATCTATCACGAGATGCAAGCCATCGTTTCGAATGAAGGTGGCGTCGTGATCCCGATGTTCGCAAGCTTTGTCATGGGCGTTTCAAACGCCGTCGCAACGCCAGATGTCGTTGGCGCGAACTGGGATCTTGACGGGTTCCGCGCGGTCGAACGCTGGTGGTTCGCTTGATCCTTCCGGTCATCTGAACGGGCTCTGGTGAGAATACCTCGCCAGAGCCTTCGGGCCATTGCGGCATCAAGATTGCAGGCCATGCATGTAAACGGGGGGATAAAATGAACGAGATCTGGCGAATGATCGGGCAGCGGCTGCTTTTGGGCGTGCTGACCCTTTTCATCATTTCCGTGGTGATCTTCGGGGCGACGGAGCTTTTGCCGGGCGACCTCGCACGCGAGTTGCTGGGTCAGTCGGCCACCGAAGAGACGCTGGCTGCATTGCGCGAGCAGCTTGGCCTCAATGATCCGGCGCCCCTGCGATACTGGAACTGGCTGGCCGGCGTGTTGCAGGGCGATTTTGGGATGTCGATGGCGACACAAAAACCGATCTCGGAACTGGTTGGCGCACGGTTGGGAAATACCCTTTTCCTGGCATTATATGCGGCGGCCCTGGCTGTTCCCTTCGCATTGCTGCTCGGCGTTCTGGCTGCCCTTTGGCGCAATTCGATTTTTGACCGTGCATCGAACGCATTGGCCCTTACCGCGATTTCCTTTCCCGAGTTTTTCGTGGCCTACACTCTGATCTTTTGGCTGGCACAATCAGGCCTATTCCCATCGATGGTGCGGATCACGGGAAGCACGACAACGGGCGATCTCCTGTACATGGCTTTCTTGCCAGCGCTGACCCTCACCCTTGTCGTCACGGCGCACATGATGCGGATGACGCGAGCCGCAATCATCAACCTGCTGGCTAGCCCCTATATCGAGATGGCGCGGCTCAAGGGTATGTCACCCATACGCGTCGTGCTACGTCATGCGGTGCCGAATGCTCTGGCCCCGATCATCAACGTAGTTGCATTGAACCTTGCCTATTTGATCACCGGAGTCGTGGTGGTTGAGGTGGTCTTCGTCTACCCTGGCCTCGGGCAGTTGATGATTGATGCCGTGTCCAATCGCGACATCGCCGTGGTGCAGGCCATCGCGCTGATCTTCGCCTCGGCCTACGTCCTGCTCAATCTTCTCGCGGATGTGCTCTCGACGATCATCAACCCGCGCCTGATGCACAGGAAGTAGAGCCATGACCATTCTACTTTCCATAGTCGTCGGCCTGGCATTGTTCTTCATGATCGGTTTTGCCGCTCGTGCAGTATTGCAAGCGTTTGCCCCGGCCCATCACAAACCGACCTTCCGCGACATGCCGCTGACGGCTTCCTTCGGGCTGGCGGTCATCCTGCTTTATATCTTTGTCGCCGTCTTTGCCCCGTTGATCGCCCCCTATGGCGAGAGTGAGGTTCTTGGTGCCCAGTTCTTGCCGTGGGCATCACCCCACTATCTCGGCACGGACAAGCTGGGCCGCGACATGCTGACGAGACTGATCTATGGCGCGCGCAACACCGTGGGCATCGCTTTTGCCACCACTGCGCTTGCGTTCTTTGTGGGGTCGTTCCTTGGCATATGGGCGGCGCTCGTCGGAGGCTGGCTCGACCAATGGTTGTCGCGCTTCGTCGATGCGTTGATGGCCATTCCAGCCCTGATTTTCTCGCTGCTACTGCTCACAATCTTCGGGACATCGGTCCTGACTCTTATCCTCGTGATCGCAGCTGTTGATGCCACACGTGTCTACCGTCTGGCGCGCTCGGTCGCCCAAGGGATCGTGGTCATGGACTTTATCGAGGCTGCCCGCCTCAGAGGCGAAGGCATGTGGCGTCTGATCCGTCGAGAGATCCTTCCGAACGCCATGGCACCCCTGGTGGCCGAGTTTGGCCTACGGTTCTGCTTCGTGTTCCTGTCAATCTCGGCGCTGTCGTTCCTTGGCCTTGGCATCAAACCACCGACCGCCGACTGGGGCAGCATGGTACGCGAGAACGCTACGCTGATAACCTTTGGCGACATCACCCCGCTTCTGCCTGCCGGGGCAATAGCGTTACTCACAGTCGCGGTGAACTTCGTGGTGGATTGGCAGTTGCACCGCGCCAGCGGTTTGAAGGAGTAGGCCATGGAAAAGACAAGTCTTCTGACCATCAAAGGCCTCAAAATCGAAGGACGCTCTGGCGATGCCTGGCATGAGATTGTCAAGGGTGTCGACCTTACACTTCATAAAGGCGAGGTGCTGGGCCTGATCGGGGAATCCGGGGCAGGGAAGTCAACGCTGGGTCTGGCTGCAATGGGCTTTGCGCGGGACGGCTGTCGCATCTCGGGCGGGACCATTGACTTTGACGGGATCGACCTGCGCACCGCCGCCGAAACACTTAGACGTGGACTACGGGGCAAGCGCATCGCCTATGTCGCTCAATCGGCAGCGGCGAGCTTCAATCCCGCGCACAAGTTGATAGACCAGTACTGCGAAGCACCCGTCGTGCATGGTGTCATGCCGCGCAAGAAGGCCGAAGACGACGCAGTAGAACTTTACCGTCGCATGCGCTTGCCCAACCCGGATGAGATCGGTTTCAGATATCCGCACCAAGTCTCAGGTGGGCAGCTACAGCGAGCGATGACCGCAATGGCGATGTCCTGCCGTCCAGATCTGATTATCTTTGACGAACCAACCACTGCGCTTGATGTCACCACCCAGATTGAGGTCATGGCCGCAATCCGCGACATCGTACGCCAGTTTGGCACGGCAGCGATCTACATCACACATGATCTTGCCGTAGTTGCCCAAATGGCCGACCGCATCAAGGTTCTGCTCAGAGGCAATGAGGTGGAGGAGGCCGATACTCGGACCATGCTCGCCGCCCCACGCAAGGACTATACCCGCAGCCTGTGGGCTGTTCGTAGTTTTGTACGCGCTGAACACCCGTCTGCAACCGGAACGCCGGTTGTCTCGGTGCGCAATGTGACAGCCGGTTATGGCACGGTTGATGTGCTGAAAGATGTCAGCTTTGACATCCACGCCCGCCGGACCGTGGCTGTGGTGGGCGAAAGCGGGTCGGGCAAATCCACGACGGCGCGGGTCATCACAGGTCTTCTACCACCGCGAGAGGGCGAGGTACTCTTCAACGGCAAACCGTTACCTGCCAGTTTCAAGGCCCGCTCCCGCGATGAACTTCGCCAGTGCCAGATGATCTACCAGATGGCCGACACGGCTCTGAACCCAAAGCTTCGCCTGCGCGAGTTGATCGGTCGACCGGCAGAGATGTATCTGGGTCTGAAAGGAAAGGCGCTGGAATCTCGCATCCGCGACCTTCTGGCGCTGATTGAACTGGAGCCGGACAAGTACATCGATCGCTTGCCATCCGAGCTTTCGGGTGGGCAGAAACAGCGCATCGGTATCGCACGGGCCCTTGCCGCCGAGCCGCAGCTTATCATCTGCGATGAGGTGACCAGCGCTCTGGACCAGATCGTGCAGGAGGGAATCCTGAAGCTGCTCGACCGGCTGCAAACCGAGCTGAACCTTGCCTACATGTTCATCACCCATGACCTAGCCACGGTGAAATCAATCGCTGATGAGGTGGTGGTTATGCAGCATGGTGCCGTCGTCGAACGCGGGCAAAAGGCCGCTCTCTTTGCTGATCCGAAGGAGGATTACACAAATCTCCTTCTCTCTTCGGTTCCAGAAATGGATCCGGACTGGCTGAACCGGCTCTTGGTGGCACGCTCGGGCTTGGAAACAGAAGGCTGATGCCTGTGGTAATGTGCGCAGTTGGCCGCCCGGCAAGTTAGGAAGGTTACCCAAGCGGCGGCAAAACCAGGTTCTTTTCTTTCGGTAAGTTTCAGATTTCCTTGGTCAGACGCTGTTGTATCGTTCGGGATTTCCGTTCAGTCAGCGCGCGAGCGATCGGAGATCTTTGGTATGAATTGATGAAGTTTCTGCTTTCGGATGACGCCAGCATGGCGAAACACAGAGCGGCTCGTGAAAAGACCGGGATCATTGCGCGCATTGCCCTTGGGATACGCGCCGTTCTGAGAATTACCATAGGTTGCTGAGGGTCAGCCAGTGGTCATGCCCCGGTTTAGATGGTCCGAGATCTGCTGAATTGATTGTTGCGCCTCGGGCAGGTCTTCATACCACTCAAACACATGCCAAAGCCCCTCCCAGACCTGACAGTCAACCTTCACTCCGCTGTGGCGCAGCCGTTGCGACAGCCGCACCGCCTGACTGAGCAGCAGATCTCGGGTTCCTGTGGTGATCAGAACCGGCGGAAAACTGGGATTGAAATTACCGTGGATCGGTGAAATCAATGGCTGATCCACCTTGTTCGAACAAGCATAATAGCCCGCTGCGAGATCCGAATTGCGCCGCGATATTGTCGGATCGCGCCCATCGTTGAATGTCATGCTGTCGCCTGAATTGCTCAGGTCGCACCATGGCGAAAGGACAGCTGCAGCGCCTGGCAGGCGAAAGCCTTCAGTCTTGGCTCTGAGCATACATGCGAGCGACAGGTTGCCACCGGCAGATTCCCCGAGGGTGGCAAAGGGAAGGCCTGCAATCATGCGGTAGACGGCGAAGGTATCGTCAAGTGCTGCGGGCCACGGATGTTCAGGGGCCAGCCGATAGTCGGGCGCGATGACCCGGGCGCCCGTCAGGGCTGAGAGGGGGGCAATCAGGGGTAGGTCTTCCTCCGGGCTGCCTTCGACCATCCCTCCGCCGAAGGAGTAGAGGATGGGCCAGTCAACTCGCAGGTTCTGCGGGCGCACTTCAAGGCATCGCACCCCGCCAAGAATTGACTCATCCATGGTGACGCCATGCGCCCGACACAAGCGCGGAGCCTCGGCCATGGCGACGGCTTTGGCTTTCGCTCGCATCCTGGGAAGGTTTTGGGCTGATCTGTCGCGGTGTGACACCTCCTTGTCGAGGAAGTTCAACGCCTCGTCGCTGAGACCAGTGAGCGGCTTCATGGCTGAAATCCTTTTGTAACAACGCTTTCAGGCGCAAAGCATATACATGTATCTTTGGTAAGAAAACTGATTCTTGGCCAAGAAATATCTGAAAGCGCGTTTTTGCCCTGCACCTTGATCCAACGGGCGAACACATTCCGAAAAGGGATGCGAAACTCGGATCTCAGGTTCCAGAAGAGAGACGGTTTTCCAATTGGGGCCTTCAGCGCGAAAGGGGTCATCAGACATCCCACCACCAGATCGCCTGTCGCTTGAGAACCACGCCTGAGGGTCATGCCTTGGAACGTTTGGATACTTTGGCAAAGTGCGCGTCCGCTTGCGCGCGACAAGGCTGCCGACCGGTTGGGCAAAGGCTTCTTCAGGCACTTCAAGAAGAAGTTTGTTGAACTCAGCAAGACGTCCGGACAGGCCGCGCGGTTCTTGAATGTCTGCTTCACTTCATGGATTCGCAGAATTAGCAGTTTCTTTGACCTTTGCTAGTCGTTCCATGCTCTCTGGAGACCACGTTTCCTTGAACTCATAAAACGCTTCGGCGCTTTGGTCTTCCTTTGGCAGAATAACCCACGGCTGTTTTGATCCCGAGTAAATATGAACATCCGGTGGAAGCTGGTCCGGATCGTCCAGTGTGCCGACGCGAATGAACCGGATACGTTCGCGTATTCCCCCCATGTTGTAGTTGCTCCAGACTGCAGTTTTGCATTTTGTGCACCGCGTGATGTCTTGGCCGGTGCCACTTGGCGTCGGAACCGTGATTAACTCGACCTCGCCGGAAATCAACTCGACCCGATCCGCCTCGAACAGAGCATTCAGTGCAAAGGCAGACCCGGAGTTTTTCTGACAACCACGGCAATGACAGCAATGCACGATCATAGGTTCCGAGGTGACCCGATAGCGCACCTGACCGCAGATGCAGCCGCCGTCTCTTGTTTGGGATGTGCTCATAACAATGTCCTCTTTTTGATGTGGGTGCCGCTCAAGAAGAAAGTTTGTTGAACTCAGCAAGACGTCCGGACAGGCCCCGCGGTAAGCGTTTCTCTTGATCGTAGAAGG
>Ga0209555_10003145_pt1 | contig 11206 bp, 3 predicted proteins | sample SaaInl85LU_5_DNA_FD_184643 | JGI IMG/M metagenome (GOLD analysis project Ga0209555, IMG submission 184643) | Marine microbial communities from expanding oxygen minimum zones in the Saanich Inlet - ESP_85LU_5_DNA (SPAdes) (version 2) | ecosystem: Environmental > Aquatic > Marine > Intertidal zone... | reverse complement strand
TTCACCAGTGACACCCAAAGTACCTGCTATTGCAGTGTTACCAGTTGAGGATGCAACAGTAAACTTATCAGTGTTGACTGCAACATCACCAGCAACTCCTAAAGTACCTGCAATTGACGTATTACCTGTACCATCTGCAACAGTAAACTTATCGGTGTCCATAGTAAGACCACCGTTAAGTGATGTTCCACCAGTAACTTCCAGTGTACCTGCAATTGACGTATTACCAGTTGTATCAGCAACAGTAAACTTATCAGTGTCCATAGTTAGACCACCGTTAAGTTCTGTTGCACCAGTAACTTCTAAAGTTCCTGCTATTGCAGTGTTACCAGTTGTATCAGCAACAGTAAACTTATCAGTGTCCATAGTTAGACCACCGTTAAGTTGTGTTGCACCAGTAACAGATAGACTACTACTTAATGAGGTTGCACCAGTGACACCTAAAGTACCTGCTATTGCAGTGTTACCAGTTGCAGATGCAACAGTGAACTTATCAGTATTAATATCTAAGTTACCATCGATTCCAACATGACTATCAACATCCAAAGTACCTGCTATTGCAGTGTTACCAGTTGATGATTCAACGTCAAATGTTTCTGTAACACCTTCATCACTATAAACAGTTAAATCTGCACTGTATAGTTTTGCAGAATCGTGTACTTGCAAGTCATCAATGTATGCAGTACCATCTAAATACAAGTCTTTCCATTCTTTAGCATTTTCACCCAAATCGTATGTGTTATCGACATTAGGAATGAAGTCTGAGTTGATATCTGCATTGAATATAACATTATCAGCATCCGCATCACCAACAGTGATGTTACCTGCTAATACTACGTCACCAGTTGCACCATCTACTGTGAATACATTGTTGTCACTACCATTTTTGATGGTCAAATCACCGGCAGCATCGATAGTCACATTACCAGTGATATCAACATTACCAGTAATATCAACATTACCATCAAAGTCTGATTCGTTTTCAACTCTTAGTTTGTCTTGAACGTAGAGATTACCTGCTGCTTCGATTGCATATGCACCGTCACCACTGGGGTCAGAAAGAACAGTTGTTGCATCAAGTGAAGATGGGTTTAAGATTACACCACCGTCATTGGTATTGTATATGGTAGAGTCGTCATTTTCTGAGAAGTAACCAACCAATGCATCTGCAATGTCAGTACCCAAGAATGAACCAGTAAATGAGAATACAGTCAACTTTTGTCCAGCAGACAGACCAGACGCAAAGGAACCGATTAACTGTATTTCTTCGTGTGCATTCCCATCTGGTTCTGCAATAGTGTAATCAACATCTTCATACAATAAATTCGTATCAACAAAGACCTGAATCTTATTTCTGCGAAATCTTAATGTATTCTCAAAGTCATCTTGACCTTGGAACGATATTTGATTTGCTGTTGCTGTGTATATGAACTCTTGGAAATAGAAAGTCTTTTCTTCGATACTATTGATTGCATCTACGATTGTGGTTTTTCTGTCGGTCACAAGACCTGACGCATCACCAACATCCGTTGCTAACTCATTGTATCGTTGTCTAAACTGTTCTAATGTACTAAATTGGTCAACTGTCTTTGCCATTGATTTTCTCTACCAGTGTTTGCATCAGAAACTTAATTTCTGAGACTTCTTTCTTTAGTGTATTTATCTCATCTTTTTGGGTCTTCATCAGTTCTTTTCGTTTTTTATACAAACGATAGGACTCTTTATCATTATTAACTATTGCACCTGTCTGCTCATCCCTTACGAGATGAGCATGACCTTCCACTTTCACATGTTTACTCATTTATGCTAATGCCATTACTCTGAGTGAAGATACCAATGGTACGATGGATGTGTTTTCTGATTTACCAACAATTTTAATAATGAATGAACTGAACTCAGGAAGTTCCTCAGCAGTATATTCATACTCTTTAAAGTTTCTTGCATCAGCAGGAATTGACACATCAGGGTCACCGTTGGTGTTGAAGTACTCAAAACCGATATCATCGATAGGAGTTTCTTCATCATTACGTACAATCTTGTACATAAAATCAAGTTCAGTACCTTCTGGTCTAAAGTTATCTGCAAGTACTTTTATAGATGTTGCAGGGTTCTCTAAGTTCACTTTACGAGTGATGTAAACAAATCCGTTGTTATCACCTTCAGTTTCTGTACTAGGGACATAAGTTGTTCCTGTTGGTACGTCTGAACTTGTATCTATCTTGTTGATTCTATTCATGTTTAGAACACAACCGATTGCATCAATGTCAACGAACGGTGAAACGTTTGGTGAGTAAGAAATCAATTGAATTCGAACTTCAAAAGAACGTTGTGATGCCATTTCATTGTTTTCATTCAATCTCGATGCAACTACAGAAGGTGCTGACATGAAGTTGTTTTCATTAAGTGTAATGTTGATTCTTTCTTCACGTTTATCGTATGGTGAATAGTTAGTTCCATTAGCTTTCTTATCAATGAACCCTTCAGGTGAACTCATTACAGTAGTCTGTACACTAGCACGCATAATTGTGTTACTGTGTTGGATACTAGGAATGATTGTATGCATTAAGTCGTAGTAAATGTTTTGTGTACATTCAACATTACTACCACCACCATTAGAATCTTCTTGTGCACCCCAACCAGACTTGAGTTTACCATTTCCTTCCCAGTAACCCACAATATTTGTCAAGTCGATGTTGAAACTATCCATTGCAATATCTTGTACAGATGTATGGATATTGTTGATAGTCTCAATCGGGAAACCAGATAAGGTATCACCTATATTCAGTACTTCGAATTGTAAGTCGGCAGAACCTTCGAAGTTTAATACTTCTAAAATATCCCCAAATGAATATCCTTGTCCTACAGTTACAATTCGTAAATCAGTTACTGTGAAAGTACCGTCGATGTCTTCGATATCAAAGTCCACTGTTAAACCAGTACCACCAGAACCAGTCTGATATGTAGTTGCTTGTGCAGTATAAGTACCTGCTTGAGTAACATTGGTTAATTGTGGGTTTCCGATACGTAGTACCGAATCAGTTCTATCACCAACTACACCAACTATCAATGCATTCGAATCTGTACTATATAAACCATGTGAAACATTAGTTACACGAATGTAAGATTCACCACTGAATGTTTGAATAGGATTAGTTCTCAACGACTTCAATGGAATGTTTTGGTTTTCTAAACGAATATCACCAATAACAGAAGTATCAAACGAAGCAATATTTAAGTTATACTTTAAATCTTCCATTTGTTCTGCAGTCCAAGTCGATGCATTCTGTGACTTGAATAATGAACCCATACTTGGTTGAGATGTAATTTGTTCACCAGTACTAATTTCCTTCTCACCCATTCTGGATACCCAACATTCGTACTCATCTGAGTTTGAAATAACAACAACACAGTAATCAGTATTACCTTCAAGGTAAACAGGGGATTCGAATTCGAAAGTAGTTGCAGAAGTACCATCTTCAGATATATTGATATCAGATGGGTTCTTTGAAACAATCGAGAATGGCAAAATGATGGGGCCTGGGTAACCGTTTACCATGTTACGAATTTCAACACGTACTGGTGCACCATTTGTTGATTTTGTTCTAAAGAATAAATCCACAGAAGTTGTATAAACACCAGTAGAGTTATCAACTAAAAATGATTGTGCAAGTGGGTCTCTCCATCCACGTGGGCATTGTATACTTCTTGTACCTATTCGGTCATAACTTTCACGACCAAAATCATCGTAAACCATGAAGTAATCTTCTTGTGCCGCAGGACCACCAAATGGGTCTTCCATACTAAGTGCAGGATTTGTTGTTGTTTTGTATGGTGGTTCGGGTGGCTCGGGTACAGTCACTTTAATTTCTGGTGGAGCAGTTTGTCTTGCACCAACAGTCAATGAGAATGTATTTGATGCAGTTGCAGTTTCACCATTTGAATCTGTAACAGTACATGTAATTGTACCAGATGTGGTTGCAGTACTTGTAATAATAGTACCACGAGTACCAAAATTCAAAGTAACATAACTCGATTTCTGTGACCCACCCCCAGTATAAAATCCAGTAGTCGTACCTGTAGTAGTAGTTTGTGAAACATTCCAGTCGTATTTGAACGGAGGTGTACCACCTTTAACTTTAACATAAGAAGTACCCTGTGCAACACCAACATTCTCTGGAACTCTTTGTGAAACCGAATTAACTGATACCGACTCTATAGCAGGTGCAGGGGTAACGATAACCGTTGGTGTGGTTGGAGTTACGACAATATCGTCTTCAACTATGTCGTCATCATTAACAACAGGTGGTTCGTCACAACCAAGCACGTCATCAATAATCACAACCTCCACGTGATCGACTGTTTCTGTTGGATATGAAACAATTGGTTCTACAGGAACAACTGGTTCTGGGTCTGGTGTTGGATAAGGAGTCTCATCATCTGTATTAGTGTACTCAAATGTATCAGTACCATAACGATATGTATCTTTACTGTCTGATAAATTCTCAGATACTACCATACCATTTCTGGTAGAAACAATCTCAGTCTGCCAACTTTGTAATAAACCACTTGCTTCGTAATTTGCAAAACCTACAGAAGATGGATTATTGTTATTGTAATAACTTGAAGTGACTCTGAGTTCTTTAGTTCCTGTTGGGAATCTTAAAGTATTATTGTTTGGAATTGAGAAGTATGCAATAAACTTACCATTACCATCTGTTCTGACAGTATCAGTGAAATTTGTTGTACCATTTTTAGAGAAAGAACCAGATGCAGGTTTGGTATAAGCATCGACTCGAATCCCATCAAAGAAGAAGTAATGGTTTGAGTTTGCTTTTAGTCCAGTACCAGTTATCGTAATAGTCTTTTTACGAATATAAGGAACAATCTTAACATTAACCATACGGTCATTTCTATCTTCGGTGTAATATTCCATCACAGAAGTGTTAATGCCGTTTCTTGTTTCAGTTTCTTTGGTTTTAGTTTCTTGTTCTACAGTAGTTGTACCGTTAACAAATGTACCACCTTGTGCTGGGTCAGCAGTCCAGTAACCATCAGTTGAACCAATTTCTTCTTGTGAACCTTCTATGACTTCTGGTTCACCAACCCATGATGATTGCCAATCATTCCACGACTCACCAAGTAAACCTTGTTCAGTTGCCTTGTTGAATACAACAGAATAATTATCAATTGTCTTATTGGTATCTTCCAATCTCTCTGTATCAACCCAAGTATCACTTGTAGGGTCTAAACGGATATGACCAATGTATGCAAATACATTAAATGGGTTAACATTGATTGATGTGGATGCCATAGGTTGATTAATGTACTCAACCTCTGTGAATGGCAGAGTCACTGCCTTACCCGTTCTTGCGAAATTAGAAGACGATGACTCGTTGAGTTGTAAATCTACCCAACCAGTGTTGTTCTGGGGTCTTAGGAAACCATTTCTCTTGTCTGTTGAACATTTATAGTCTGGATGTGCCAGATTACCCTTAGCATGGTTATTGAAGTTATCAACTAAGAAACCAGACTTAAATCTATCCAAACCATCAGAATCAAGAACTTGTTTACTTTGCACGTCCTTTTCTAATAGAGACAATGCAGTCAATCGTTCAAGATTTGATAATCTCGCATTGATTCTACCAATATCTTTCATTGAGTATCTACGATGGTCTTTAGCAGTGACTGCAATTTTATCAACGTTTAAAGTATACGCAGGAATGAATACCTCAAATAACTCAATTGAATCTTGAATTGGTTCTGGTTTTGACGGTGATAATGCTGGAGTTCCGCCAGAAACCTGTAAAGCACCAGTCTTATGTAAGAAAACCTTATCAATTCTTGGCACATAAAACTCAATATCACCATCCACTGTGGTACCATCAACAGGAGTATCCAATTGAGATGAGAATGTATTTGTGATGTTAGGACGAGATGAATCAAAAGAACGACCATTAACATAACTAAATGGAGCATAACGTGCACCATCACCAGAAACGTCTGACAAATCAGTCGGATTTGTAGGGTCTGGGTTGGATGATGCAAAGTTAGAGTTACCTAATATTTGACCAACAGAAGGACGGCAATCGATTGCATCAGATAGTTCATAAGTACCATCTGGTTCCAAACCACCCAAATCAATACGGTTTGGTGAATATACAGGGATATCGTCATAGTCAATAGACGTGTATGAATTGACATCATAGTAATCACCACCAGACGCAGTGAAGTAATCAAATACTATTAAAATCTTACCATTTGGTGTTGGTTGATTTGGTTTAAGAGTAATCTTAGATAAATCATAGTAACCATCACGTTGACCATCATCAAATACATAACGTTCTTTGATATTCTTAGAACCAGATGTCAATACATTTAATGTTGCTTGTCCATTTGAAGTTCTACCAACAACATACTCCCCTTCAATGAAAGTGTTTGGAGTTGTATAATAGAAGTAAGAAGTATCATTACTTGTGTACTTGATTAATATAGCACGTGCATTTGAAGTTTGACCAACAATTGTTTCAAAGTTTTGGAACGTTTCAGATGGGTCATAAAGAGTTGCACTAGGTGGTAATGGGTCTGAATCACCAATACCTTCATAGATTCCATGAATTCTTAATACATCAGAAACACCTAAAGAGATGTCTTTGTTGTCATATGCAGTACCATACTCAACACCAGTAGAAGAAAGACTTTCTACACTCAAACATCTTGCTTGTCTTAGTGTCTTAGTGTTTCTGTTAGGATTAGTTTTCTGTACAGTATAAGATACGAGTACTTTTGCACCATTATCAGATGCTGTGATTGCAGTACCACTAATTGTTAATGTATTACCAGAAACACTCACACTTACACTTGGTGAAGTTGGGTCTAATACATCACCTTCAGAAAGGTTTGATGCGGCATCGATAACAGTGATTGTCAAACCAGTACGTGAGTCTGTACTAACAAATGTTTCACCATCTGACTTAGAAACTGAGATTTGTGAACTGGTTACCTGAGTAACTTCTTGTCTTCGAACTGTTGTGGCAGAAACTGTTGCAGATTTGATAAAGTCACGAGACCATGCAAAGATTGCAGGAGTTTCGTTTTGACGTGTCAATGATGCACGTTTACGGATAACATTACCTGTAACTGAAGCAGATGCATTTGAGATGAGTGTTAAAGAATCTCCAGATTCCACACTTTCAACCACATGTTCTGCACCACTACCGTCAAGTAAGATGTCACCTTCTTTCAATTCAGTAACAAATCGAGTACCAAAAGTACCTTCAACTTGGTCCGAACCACTAGTAATTTTAATGGTACCTTGCAACACTTTAGATGAGTTTGTCACAACATCAGCAGTAAAGTTGGTAGATGTCTGTTCGTGTTCAGATGCAACAGAACGTGCACGGTCAATGTTGTATGTACGTACTGCAGAAACAGTTGTTATAGTTGCTGCATTCGATTCTGCAGTAATTGTATCAGCAGTTGTGAATGTACCAACAACATCATGTAATGAGATTGCAGAACCACCACTCGTTACAGTAGTTGCAACAATACCATGTGCACCAGAAACTGAACCAGTAACACGGTCACCTGCAACGAAACTTGCACCACTGGTTGTACCAGTAACTCGGGTAAACATCTTGATATCAAATAATGATAAATTAAACTGTGCAATGTCAGCACCAGAAGTATCAAAGATACCTGAAGTATCATCACCATCGTAGAAACGGATGTCACGAACTCGTGCATAACCAATTAGGTCACCAGAAGTAGTACCACCAGTTGAAATGGAGTCGGTATATAACCCCAACACACCAAATTCATTGATTGCAAAAGAACCACCTTCATTACCGAAGTCTGGTAAACCAAATACATTTTGAACACGGAGTTCATTACCTAAACGAACTGGTGTTGATGTATTTTTTAGACTGATAGTATTTCTTGCCTTTCGGAAAGGAAGAGTTGTTGCACCAGTTTTGGTGATTTCATATCCTTTAACGTATGCCTTACCAGAAGAGATTTGCATGACAAACAATTCTTCATCACCACCAGCAGAAGTTGTGTAGAAACCATTATTGGTATAATCGTTTAAATGTTCTCTTAACTGTGGTGTGAATGGATTAACAATGAAGTCACCATTTGTGTCATTAGTTCTTCTTGCTAATGTACGTTCGATACCACCCAATTGTTCTTCAGTAACACGTTTTTCAATAACACCTTCGTTAACTCGTGCCAACTCGATAAAGTTTAGGTTGTCAGTGGTCAATAGGGATTGTTTTGCAAGAACTAAATCAATCTTGAGTCGGTCTGCACCTGCAGCATTCTCGTTAGAAGTACCTTGTGAGTTATCATTCAGTGACAAGTCATCGGCAGATGAAATAACTTGTTCATTGATATTAAGACCGATACGATACGATGGGTCTTTTGAGTACTTTTCAAGAATTAAAAATTGTTTGTCAACTTTGACATAGTAACCACGTGTGAAGATTACACCTTCAGTGATTGATGCAGCAGATGAATAACCCACTGGAGTGTCACCAACTGTACGTGTTTGTACTTCAAAGTCGTTGTCATTCGATTCAACGTCAGTTACAACACCATCTTCATCGATAGTGACTTCTTTAAGAATCTCTTGACTATAGAATGTAGTTGAGTTAAAATCGTCTGTACCTTGTGTAATAAACTTAACATATAGTGTACAAGGGTCGTCAGAAGTTTCAGCAGTAGATGATACGACTTTAGCAACAGCACCTGTAGTTGCACCACGAATATACTTACCATGAAATGATTCACGATAAGATTCAACGTTCACGTCACCATCTTCATTTGGGTTTGCAGACTTAACTTTAATGAAAAAGATATTTAAGTCGATGTCTGATTGTGCACCTTGTACAATCGAACCTTCTTTGAATAAGTATGAACCTAGTCTTTCGACTTGGTTTTGGATTATACTCTGTGTTTGTGTCAATTCCCTTGCTTGAATAGGACGACCTGCTCTATAGAGGATTTTGTGAAACTTTTTATCCTCTGAGTAGTCATCGTAATAAGGTGAAATGTTTAAGTCTATTTTCTCTGCCATTCTCTTTTAACTCTTCTAGTAATTGTATGTGTCTACTTATGGAAAATACCCCTTTCGGGGCATTTTCTAAGTTTTTACATTTCGATGATTAACTTAATATCTTCGATTTGGTCTGCTGCACGGGATACAGCACCACGGTTTTCAAGATACATTATGTTACCAGTGTATTTATTCACCTCTGGGAAATCACTATTTACAACAACTGAAGTTGCAACTTGGACACCATCTAAGTAAACAGTATCATCGTTAACAAAATCGACATATTGACCACCACTGTTTGCAACAGGGATGTGTGATATAATATTGTTTGCAGAATCAACAGAAACTACACGAGAAACTGCAACCGCAGAACCATTACTTGATGCAGACATGATTATATCATCAACAGTAAGTTGTGTTACAGAACTCATTGCCATTCTATGGTAAACTGCATAGTTATTACCAGTTGCAAGAGTAGTACCACCTGCAACGAACGGGTCTTGTAATAGACCGATACGTCTGAAGTCATTGTCGATTGGGAAATCACCAGAACCTTCAGCAAACTCTAAACGAGAGTTTACAATTACAAAGTTACCACCAAGTTCTTCAACTGGGTCAGCACCATGTCCATTTACTGGAGATAATATTGCTTTGATTTCACCACCAGAACCGTTTGCAAGTTCTGATACGTCAATAGTTGCACGTCTGAAACCAGAACCGTATGAACTGGAATCTTTAGGATAAACTTGGTCGATAACACCAGATACTACAGATACAGTTACGATTGCACCAGAACCATCACCATCTACGGTAATGTCTTGAGTGAACGTCGATGCACCACCACCTGATTCATAACCTGAACCACCTTCTACAACAGTATAGTGATAAATTGCACCATCTACTGCTTGGTTTTCTACGTCCCATTGAGATGAACCATCGTCATCTGCAGAACTTCCTAATTCACCATTAGTACCTTGACCAGCAACTGCTGCTTGTGCACCAAGAGTTTTTACAGGGATAAAGTCGTTTGTTACGAACTTGATTGTGTCAGATGCAGAAATAGTTGTGATGTATTTCCAAACGTATGGTAAACCACCGGCACCACCCTCACCACCGATTACTAATGCAGTAGGAGACGTTCCAGTTGGTTTTGTTGTTGATGCAACAGTTGCACCACTTGAGTCACGACCAGTACGGATACACTTATAAAGATGATATTCATCAGTAAGTACGTAGAAACGTGAATCGTATAAATTAGTTGAACCAGTTATTGTAGATGGATTATCTGAACTGATATCATGAGAATACTCGTCGTATGATGTGTTTAATACCCAATCATAACGTGTTAGACCATGTGAAACATCAGAAGATGATACTTTCTTCATCGCAATCATATCACTGAATGCGTCCAGTTCTTCACCTACTGAGTTTGCTGGACTTGGTGGTGCATTATCGTCTTCCCATGGGAAAGAACGACCAATGAATACATAAGTCGAAGACGATGCTTCACCGAAGTCCTCTTTGAATTGTTTCGCATTATGGGTACGAAACTTTTCTGAAATTATTGCTGCCATTTAGTTATTACTCCTAAGATTCTTAACAGAATTAATTAGTTTTATGCTACCACCGATTTTACATATGACGAGTAAGTAACATTTGTTCGTTTTCTTTGTCTCTTGTCGAACTCAGGAATATTGTATCTGTTGTATAATTCAGTCAAATCCTGAACTCTGAGACCTTCGGATTTACATTCTTCATTTAGAATACCACCAGTATTGTCTTCTAGTAGTATACCATCTTCATCTTCATTTTTGATGTAGTATGATATATCGAATGTTCTTTGTCCACTGATTGTATTTATGCTTCTTAAAGTAGAACCTAATGGAACAAAAGAAGAAAGTGCATTTTCTGACGAGTATTCTTGTATTAATGCATCACCATCTTCTGTTAAAATTCTGTCGAAGTCGTCATAATACAAGTAATCACCTTGAAGTTCATATGAACGTTCAGTGTGGAAATAATGTTCTTCGTGTGGGAATGTGTCGACTTCTAATTCAAAATAGTAAGAACCGTCTTCTGAAATGATGTAATCACCAAAATCACCACCACCTCGATTATCTACAACAATAACACCGTCTTCAACTGACTGTGTTG
>Ga0209555_10003141_pt1 | contig 11222 bp, 9 predicted proteins | sample SaaInl85LU_5_DNA_FD_184643 | JGI IMG/M metagenome (GOLD analysis project Ga0209555, IMG submission 184643) | Marine microbial communities from expanding oxygen minimum zones in the Saanich Inlet - ESP_85LU_5_DNA (SPAdes) (version 2) | ecosystem: Environmental > Aquatic > Marine > Intertidal zone... | reverse complement strand
TATAGTCTCTTAGCATCATTGTTAAAACCGATTGGCTTTTAATTGTAATCCCAGCGTTTCTTCCCATCCAAAAAGCAGGTTCATATTTTGTACAGCCTGCCCGCTAGCCCCTTTTAATAAATTATCAATGGCCACTGTAATCAGTAGCTGGTCTTCGTGTTTGTGAAGGTGCAAGTGGCACTGATTGGTATTGGTGACTTGTTTTAGATCTATAGGGAATTCAGAAAGATGGGTGTAAGGCGCCCCTTGATAATAGGATTTGTAAAGGGCTTTAGCTGATTCAATGTCTCCCTCATACTCTGTATAAAGCGTGGCGAAAATACCTCTAGAAAAAGCCCCTCTGTTGGGGATGAAATAAAAGGGAGGTAATTCCGCCTTTGTCGCTACCCCACTGTCAGCTCCTTCAGATGACAATTGTTCTCTCACCTCTCCCAAATGTTGATGATTGAAGGCTTTGTACCAAGACAGGTTGTTATTCCTCCAGCTATTGTGGGTGCTGTCTCCTGGAATTATCCCAGCGCCTGTACTTCCTGTAGTACCGTTTATGTGCACCGGATGTCTCAATTTTTGGGCCTTTGCCAGCGGCAAAAGGGCCAACTGCAAAGCAGTGGCAAAACATCCAGGGTTGGCTATATAGGCAGCGTTTTCAATCGCAGATTTGTTTTTTTCTGGCAGTCCATAGATAAATGTTTTGCCCAAAAATGAGGCATTGGCTTGGGCCCTAAAATCAGTGCTCAGGTCAATTATTCTGGTGGTCTCACCAAAAGGATTTTTTTCTAAAAAATCTTTAGAATGTCCGTGACCCAGGCATAAAAACACCAGATCTACCTTTGGATTCACTAGGTCTGTAAAACACAGCTCCGTAATGCCCAACAAATCTTCATGGGCGCTGTAAAGGGGTGCACCCGCTTTGGTGCGGCTGTACACAAAGTTTATGGTTACTGCTGGGTGGTGTATGAGTAACCTAATGAGTTCACCGCCTGTATATCCTGAACCGCCAATAATACCAATTTGAATCATGTTTTTTTAATTTTCGACTCCCTTAGAAAGTCATTTTCAATTCACTTTTTCTGTCTTTTGCAAGGACACATTAGCTCCTTTGCCTTATAAGGAGCGCCTTATTTAACATCGTTTACATGTTTGTAAATACGTCCTGCATTAGACAAAACCTTAATAAAGCCTTTTGCGTCTTGCGCAGACCAAGCATTATTTTCTTCTCCATAGGTGCCAAAACCAGCTCCCATTAAGTCGTTTTCAGAAGCAATTCCATCTAGGGTAAATCTATAGGGGTAAAGGCTTACAAATACAGTCCCATTAACGGTCTTTTGACTGTCTGTTAAAAATGCTTCTGTATTTCTGAGTACTGGATCTAAATACTGTCCCTCGTGGAGCAGCATCCCATAAAGACTAGATAGACTGTCTTTTTGGTGTAACTGCCATTTGCTCAAGCAGTGTTTTTCAAGTAGTCCATGGGCTTTAATGGTTATAAGCGCAGCAGCAGCCTCAAATCCTACCCGCCCTTTTATACCAATTATAGTATCTCCTACATGTATGTCTCTACCAATGGCATAGGCAGACGCTATTTTTTCTAGTTTCTGAATCTGAGACACAGGCGCTCCCAACACACCATCTATACCTATGAGTTCGCCTTTCTCAAAAAGTAGCGCTACAGTTTTTGGTACTGTTGCTACTAATGGAGAGGGGTAAGCCGCTTCTGGTAAGGGATCTTTAGATCCCAAAGTTTCTACTCCCCCAACTGAAGTGCCCCAAAGTCCCTTATTAATAGAGTACTTTGCTTTTTCCCAGGAATAGGAGATACCTTTGCTGTTTAGGTAGTTTATTTCTTGTTCTCTACTGAGTTGTAAATCTCTAATAGGTGTAATGATGGTTATTTCAGGGGCTAAGACAGAGAAAATAAGGTCAAAACGCACTTGGTCGTTTCCTGCTCCTGTGCTTCCATGTGCTATGTGACTAGCGCCTACTTCTTTTGCGTAGGCAATGAGTTCTAAGGCTTGAACAATTCTTTCTGCACTTACAGAGAGCGGATAAGTGTTGTTTTTTAACACATTTCCAAAGATGAGGTATTTCACTACTTTCTGATAGAAAATCTCCACACCATCTATAGCTTTAAAGGTATGAGCTCCCAATGCATGCGCTTTTTCCTCCATCTCTTGGAGGTCTGTAGCAGCAAAACCTCCCGTATTTACCGTCACTGCGTGCACTTCAAAACCCATGTCTGCACTTAAATATTTGGCGCAGTAAGAGGTATCTAAACCGCCACTGTATGCTAAAACTAATTTTTTCATTTCTTTAATTTTTATCAGTAGGTGCACTACTGGTATTATTTTTCTTTAAAAACAACTGCTCTTTAATGCTTTTTAAACGTTGAAAGGCTTTGATGTTAAGGGGCTTCTTTTTTATTTTATGCTCATAAAGCATGCCTGTACACAAACACATTTTTTGATCTGTCCTGGTGAGTACGTCAAAATTCTTACAGGTTTGGCAACCTTTCCAAAACTCAGGATCCGTGGTGAGTTCAGAGAAGGTCACTGGCTTGTAACCCAACTCATAATTGATTTTCATCACTGCAAGACCCGTCGTAATTCCAAAAATTTTGGCTTCAGGGAATTTTTCTAAGGATAGCGCTAATACCGCCTTTTTAATTTTCTTTGCCAAGCCTTGGTTTCTATAGTCAGGGTGTACAATAAGTCCTGAATTGGCCACAAATTTCTCATGCCCCCAAACCTCTATATAGCAAAAACCGGCAAAGATTTCTCCGTCTAGCGCAATAATGGCGTTGCCGTTCTGGAGTTTTCTCTGAATATATTCGGGACTGCGCTTGGCAATTCCGGTGCCGCGAACCAAAGCAGAAGCTGCAATAGTCTCGCAAATAATTGGCGCGTACTTAAAATGAGACGCGTTCGCCATTATAATTTTCATGGACAATTAATAAAAATAAATAAAAGAATAAATGATCACGCTAGGGGGAATTGGACACACCTAATTCCAAAAAGAAATACACCCTTACGGGCGGCGGCGCCTAGGGGCGGGGACTACCATATTCGAAGCTGCCTCGTTGAAAGACGCGGTATAACCAACACTTAAAGAGGTCGTTGGATTCGAATTTGTATGTGTAGTACTGTTAATCACTATGCCAAATGTAGGTAAAAAAGAATAGCGTTTGCTTTTGAGTATTACTTTTGGCTTAAAAACTAAACATTTTTAACAGATTCGTTTTTCAAGCGTTTTATTTTAACAATTTCATAGAAAAGAAACCCCAATACTATTAGGTATTCTAAGGCAACGACTCCCAGATTTTCCTTAAAGTTTGGATCTGAGTAGGTTACATAACTCAAAAAGACCATTCCACTCCAGAGGTAGGCATACTTTAATGGGGTGAAAATGGCGAGTATCACTCCAAAACAAAGGTACCAAGGATGTACCGTGGTGGCAACCAATAAATGTCCTGTAAACATGAATAGCATACTGTTTATGGAACCCTGCACCACTTTTGGGTATTCCTTGAAATAGGGATTTACGATATTTTTTAATTGCACACTAAGCGCGCGGTGGGGAGTATTTATTAAGCCAGTTATTTTTTTCCATTGCCATATAAAAACAGCTAAAGCCACTCCCATCATTAAAAAAGGTAAGATTTTTCCATAGGTCAAAATACTTCTGTAGGCCGAATGGCCGTTTTCCATGGCAATGAATTTGACCACATTGTAAAAGGAGGCATTAAACTCAAAGTTATTAAACCACAAGCCAATGGTTTCCATATAAGAATTCCAAAATCCCTCTTCTAAAAGCGGCCCCCAGAAAATCCCCGCGCAAAGCACTATCCAGCCGCCTAAAATAAGCGTTTTTCTAATTCCCAAAGGCAATAATAGGAAGGGAAGAAATAAGATGGGAATGAGTTTGGTCATAATGGAAAGCGCTATGAGGCATCCGCCTAGAAAAAGCCATACCGCTTGCTGCTGTTTGTGTTTAGTCTTATACGACTTTGTTTCAGCTACACTGGCCATGTACACTGAGCGAGGTTTTGAGTGATTTTGTAGTTTTATCAGCGCCCAGATGCCCCCCAGAAAAAAGGCAATCATCACCCCTTCCAGGTGAAGATTGCCGCTGAGTTCTACAATCACTAAAGGATTTAAAAAGTAATAAAAAACCTTCCATTGTGGCTGTCCTAGAAAGGCTAATATGCGGCTACTCAACCCTACAATACAGAGGTCTGCCAATAGAACAATTACTTTAAAAACTAAAATGGATTTTGGAATGGAATCTCCGCCCACATAGGCGGCCAACCCATAAATATACTGACTAATAGGCGGGTAATTGGAATAGTGCTTTTGGCTCAATTCCCCCATTTTGTCAAAGAGATAGTCGGCATTGGGCACCAAATGGCCTACGGTTCCAATAATGTCTTTTGGGAGGTGAATGTAGGGGTTTATTTGATGGATGAGTAAATGCCCATCCCAGATATACCTATAAAAATCTTGAGATAGTTCAGGTGTTCCAGCAAACAGTAATAAACGGTATACAATCCCAGCCACTAAAAGCATGCGAAAAATAAGCGTATTTCCTTTGGAGGTGAAATGTGCAGTGGTGCTGCTTAATACTTGGTATGATAAGGCAAAAAGTGCAGCGGCTAAACCAATGAGTTTTACCGAGTCTGTCCTGTCTAAATCATAGCCAAAACTCCAATAAAACAACCCTATGATTAACAGGAATGATAGGGGGTATACATAAAGCTTTAAAAAAGAGTACATGCCTATATTTTAGCGCTTAAGGACTTGAAAAATACAAATCCAAAGCCTAAAAACAGCATAAAATGAAAAGGAAATAACCCAAAATCGTTCAAGGGAATAGCAATGTACATCCCGTAAAAGAAATAGCACATAAGCAATCCTTCCAAAATTACATTGGGAGAAATCTTCTTGGATAAGTATTGGTTGCCCTTCCAAGAGTCTTTAATGGAATTAATATTGAATTTTGGGGTTCTCACAAATTCAGAACGTTTCCCTCTATGACCCTCCAAAACTGCGAGTGAGTTGTGAAGCGAGAATCCAAGGGCTACCGTAAAAAAGGTAAAGAATAAGCCAATGTATTGTAAGAAGTGCTCTATTCCTTTGCCTTGAATATTTTTATAGGTAAACCAATAGCAAACAAAAAGTATGATGGTACTGACAATGAAAAAGCTAGTGACTTCAAATACCCATGCCAATTCAGGGAAGATACTTTTTATAAACATCATTGGAATACTGAGTACGCCCACTAAAAAAACACATAAAAACATAGAAGAGTTCAAGAGGTGCATGACCCCATGGAATTTAGTTTTCCCACTTAAATGAGGGGCGCGCAATACCTTGCCCACCGATTTTCTGAAATTTTCTGCCCCCCCTTTATTCCATCTAAATTGTTGGGAACGAGCAGCGCTTATGACTACAGGTAATTCAGCAGGAGTCTCTACTTCTTCTAAATATTTAAATCGCCAATTTTTTAATTGGGCCCTATAAGAGAGATCGAGGTCTTCAGTTAAAGTGTCTCCTTCCCAGTTTCCAGCGTCCAGGATACATTCCTTTCTCCAAATCCCAGCGGTACCATTGAAATTAATAAAATGTCCTTGGGCATTTCTTCCCACCTGTTCTAAGGTAAAATGAGCATCTAATGCAAAGGCTTGAATTCTGGTCAATATAGAGTAATCTCTATTGATGTGCCCCCATCTGGTTTGTACTACCCCAATGTCTTCACTTCCAAAGTGTGGGACCGTTTGTAGCAACCAGTCTTTTTGTGGCAAGAAATCTGCGTCAAATATAGCGATGAGACTACCTTTTGCTATAGCAAGCCCTTCTTTAAGTGCACCCGCTTTATATCCTTCTCTATTGGTTCTTCTCACATGCACAATGTCTAAGCCTTTGTCTTGAAGCCCTTTAATGAGCGAGGCTGTTTTTTCTACAGATGCGTCAGTAGAGTCGTCTAGGACTTGAATTTCCAGACGGTCCTTAGGGTATTCCATGAAGGCAATGTTTTCAAGCAAACGCTCTACCACATAGGCTTCGTTGTAAATAGGCAGTTGAATGGTCACATATGGCACCAATTCTTTTTTGCTCAAATCTATCAAGGGGCCATGGGTACCCTTTTTTTTGTGTTTTAAGTAGTTAAATAGCAAATTGAGTTGTGCCAAACTGTAAAAAAATACCAACAGTAAAGCGAGTGTGTATAGGGAAATAATAAGATAGGCTAGCGGGTATTCCATATTACTTGAAACTGTATTTAAAAATCCAACCCAGGATCTTTACGCCGGCAAATATAGTGCCTTTTACAGTTCCTGACACCTTAGAGACCCCAATTCTTTTCTTATATTTCACCCCTATTTCTTTGTATTTTAAGCGGTTGCGAAGTGCTTTTAGTTGCATTTCTACGGTCCAACCGTAGGTGGTGTCGGACATATTCATGTCTAGTAATCGCTTGTATTTTATGGCTCTAAAAGGCCCTAAGTCTGTAAATGTAGCCCCAAAAAAGAGCTTCATGAGTGTGCAAGCTAAGGCGTTTCCAAATACTTGTTGCGGTGTCATACTCCCTGCTTCTCTAAGTGCTTTTTGGCGCGCACCGACTACAAAGTCAAGGTCTTCTTCTATAATAGGCGCTACTAGATCCAATAGCTCTTCTGGGTAATCTGAATAATCGCCATCTAAAAAAACGACAATGTCTGGGGGTACTTCCAATCCAGCCACATAGTCCATTCCTTTTAGGCAGGCATGTCCATAGCCCATTTGGTTTTCTGTGAGGACGGTAGCACCTGCTTTTTTAGCTACCGCTGCCGTCTCATCTGTAGAGCGATTGTTCACCACAATGACTTCACTGACCACAGATGGTATTTCCGCGATTACCAAACCAATAGACTGGGCCTCGTTATAGGCAGGAATAATCACGATAATTTTAGGAGAAGTCATGGGTTAAAAGTGTTTGCTCAGGGCTAAATTACTACAATTTTATATTTATCGAATATGAAGTAACTACTAGAAAAAACACCTATGATTTTATTGGTTTTTGGGTCCAAAAGTATCATGAGCGAACCCAAGCATTTTTGCATCTGCAGTAATAAAACATAAGGGACTTTAAAATGAGGTTCTTTAAACATTAGACGTTTTATTTTTTATGGAGCAAATCAATGAGCGAAACATCGTTCCCCAGTAGAATCTCTGTTGGATTAATTCTCCCTTCCTCAGGTCCTTGCTCTAGCTTGAGAACGCCTCTAGGACACACCGCCGAGCAAACTCCACAACCCACACAACTAGAGCGCACAATATTTTCTCCTTTTTGAGCATAGGCTCTTACATCTATACCCATTTCACAATAGGTGCTGCAGTTTCCACAAGAAATGCATTGCCCTCCATTGGTGGTAATTCTAAACCTAGATTTAAAACGCTGCACAAAGCCTAAGTAAGCCGCTAACGGGCAACCAAAACGACACCACACCCTGTTGCCAAAAATAGGATAGAATCCAGTGCCAATAACACCGGCAAAAATAGCCCCTATTAAAAAACTGTAGGTGTTTTGAATAGACTGTGTACGAATGCCCAATAGGCTGGAATGACCCGTAAAAAAACTATACAGTGTAGCGGCTGTCATGAGCACCGCAAAGACCAATACCCCATGCACCAACCATCTTTCTACTTTCCAGGAAAAAAGAGACTTACTGGAATGTTGTCTGTAAGGATCTCCCAAGGTTTCTGCCAAACCACCGCAGCCGCAAACCCAAGAGCAGTACCATCTTTTTCCAAAAAAGTATACCATAACTGGAACCACTACAAGAGTCAATACAATTCCCCAAACCAAGATAAATAATCCAAGCCCTCCGGAGTCTATGAGTTTGTTGAGGTTCCAGCTAAAAAAGAAGTCATAATCCAAAGGGAAGGCATTCTTAAAATCGGTCGCAGGGAGTTGCAAGCGGGTCATGATTTCGGGAATGAGAAAGGCAAAAACAATCTGAAAAAACAGTACAGAGGTTGTTCTCAAAAGCTGATAATTCACATGCCTATATTTAATGTACATCCTTATAGCCATGACCACCATAACCACACAATACATAAATCCATACACAAACCAATGGCTTGCAGGGCCACCATTCAACGCATAAGAAATGGGGTCCAATAAGAGCGTCCAGTGAATGGCGTAATGAGGTGCAAAGTAAAGCAGCAAATAAAAACTGACTAAATAAGCAAACACCCCCCAGGCAATAAGCCCTCTGCTGGTGCTACTCTGCTTATAAATACCATTGTTTTTGATCCCTTTAGACCCTTCAGTAATCACTTGAGGGACTATAAATAAAAGGGCACCTAAAACACCTAGTCCAAAACTAAGCCAGAAAAATAGCAGGCTGTTTTCTGCGACCAGGCCTTTGGCCGACGCCTTACCCAAAACAAACGCCAAGTCCTTTGGAGCGCTGTATATCACATACCCATAGGCTTCCTTTCTTTCCCTTTTGGTGGCCCCTTTCTTTTTTGCAGCCGCCCTATGTGCGTCGTTAGTGCTTTCAACAACCACTGATAAAGCAGTTTTAAGCGCGCTTATGTTTTTAAATGAGCGGTTTGTGAGGGTCTCCATAGCACTGGATTCAAACACCTTAGACGTAATTCCCTTTTCTGCCATCAGGGCAGTGAGCTGTGCTTTGTTAGGGCTAAAATGACCCACAAAAACAGTGCTGCTGAAGGTGAAAAGCCCCACTAAAAAAAATACAATCCCTAATTGTTGAATACGTCTCATAGACTTTTTTTAAAAGGGTTTAAAATTCGAGACCAATTTTTTTTCAGGGGCTGGAGTGTTTTGCCAAACGTTTTTTGGTAGGTGTCCAAGAGCTCAGGGAGTTGATTTTTAGTGAATTCTGGATCAAAAAGTGCATCGGCCCAACGGGCCAAAACGTACTCAAGCGTCCTTTGCTCTGTGAGCCAGCCATCCAACACCACATGTCTGAGCCGCATGCCAAAACTGTTTACCCCTAATAAGACCTGGCTGTCTTTATGGTAGGCCAGGCTGAGTGCTATATTTTCTGAGGGGTGTTGCCAATGAAAATGTGCCTCCTCTTCCGGTTTTCTGCGGTCCGAATTGACCCATCCGTAGGTTTGGTATTCCACTTCAAAAAATTTGGCGGAATTAAACCAATGGCCTGGTTTATAGGCGGTTTTATTTCCACATATGGTTTGCGCGAGGGTTTCGCCCATCATTCTTCCCGTGTACCACACGGCTTCAATGGGCTTTCTTTGCCCACTTAGCTCCGTTTGCTGTGCACAGTCTCCAATAGCATAAATACCTTCGATATTTGTTTCTAAATACTTATTTACAAGGACCCCCTTGTCTGTATGGATAGAGCTGTTTTTTATGAAATCTATATTGGGTTGTACTCCTGTGGCTATGCCCACAAGATCACAATCAATGTGTTCATTATGGTTTGTAAGTATTGATTTTACCCTGCCATTGCTTTCTCCAAAAACTTCTTTTAGTTCGGTATTCAGCCTTAGGTCTATACCCTGAGATAGGATGTGTTTGTTGAGTAATTGGGCGTTTTTTGTAGGCAATACCCCTTCCCAGAAATTTTGTTCCCGTACTAAAAAAGTCACAGGGATGTGTCTGCTGTGTAGCATTTCTGCCAATTCAATTCCAATGAGTCCGCCGCCAACCACAATAGCTCTTTTACAGACTTGCGCATTTGGGGCGTTGGCTTCTAAAAGATCCAAATCTCTTTTGTGATAGAGGCCTTGTACCCCTTTTAATTCTTGCCCGGGCCACTGGAAGAATCTTGGTTTGGACCCTGTGGCAATAATCAGTTTGTCATAGGGAATAGGATCTAAGGATTTTAACTGTAATAATTTGTTTTCAGTATCTATTTGGGTTACATGATCTTGAATGAGATCTATTCGATTCTTTTCCCAAAACCAATCTTCATAGGGTTTGGTGTGTTCAAAAGTCATATGGCCCATGTATACATACATAAGCGCCGTTCTAGAAAAGAAATGAGGGCTCTCTGAAGAAATAACCCTAATTGCAGCATCGGAATTTTTTCTAATATGCCTGGCGGCTGTAATTCCAGCGATTCCATTTCCTATAATGACTACTTGTTCCATATATACGGTATCCCTGAATTAAATTTTAAGGATTCAATCTGTTGTTGTTCGCCAATTGTTCCTGTAAATATCCTACTTTTAAAATAAAAAAGCCATGAATCGCTCCCAAATCCTACTTTTTGTATTCGCTATTTTTGGGGTTGGGTTTTTACATTCCCAGTCAAAAATAAATGGCCTCAGTTTTGTATCTTCTGGAGAAAAGGCAGAGGCTGTTCATGTGACCCAATTTCAAGAGGTACAGGCCAATTGGGCAGCCCTAATGCCTTTTGCCATGATGCGCTCTACAGCATCTCCTGAGCTCAATTACGATCCTGATCGGCAGTGGTACGGAGAGACTGAAGCAGGTATTCAACAGTATTACGAGACCCTAAGTGAAGGGGGCATTCAAATCATGTTAAAGCCCCAAATATGGATTCGAAAGGGTGCATTCACAGGTCATATTAAAATGAGCACTGCAGAAGATTGGGTACTTTTCGAAAACCAATACCGCTGCTTTATATTGCGTTTTGCGCGTTTGGCACAGGAGTTAAATATTCCGCTTTTTTGCATTGGCACAGAGCTCAAAGCGTTTGTTCGCGCTAGACCCGCCTTTTGGAGAGCGCTCATTGAAGAGATCAGAGGCGTGTATAAAGGAAAGCTCACCTATGCCGCCAATTGGGACGAGTACGAGGAGACTTTTTTTTGGGACGCTCTAGACTTTGTAGGTATTGACGCTTATTTTCCTTTGTCAGAAGAAAGAGACCCCTCCTATGAAACCTTGGTTCAGGCTTGGCATCCCCATTTCAAGAAAATACAGGGATTGGCTTTGAGCTGCGATAAGAAGGTGTTGTTTACTGAGTATGGTTATAGAAGTGTAGATTATACGGGGGCCAAACCCTGGCTAGTAGACAAAAATAAAGAGGCAGTAAATTTAGGGGCTCAGTCCCGGGCCATTCAGGCGATTATAGACACCTTCTGGTCACAGCATTGGTTCAAAGGCGGGTTTATTTGGAAATGGTTCATGTATTTAGAAGGGGTTGGTGGCCCTGAAAACAATCGATTTACTCCACAAAATAAGCCAGCAGAAAAGACCCTAAGATCCCTGTATGGTCATTATTCGAA
>Ga0209555_10003139_pt1 | contig 11224 bp, 9 predicted proteins | sample SaaInl85LU_5_DNA_FD_184643 | JGI IMG/M metagenome (GOLD analysis project Ga0209555, IMG submission 184643) | Marine microbial communities from expanding oxygen minimum zones in the Saanich Inlet - ESP_85LU_5_DNA (SPAdes) (version 2) | ecosystem: Environmental > Aquatic > Marine > Intertidal zone... | reverse complement strand
CCGGCAGGGCAAGCCGTTTGGCAATCGCTCTATATCCCTGATCCGTTCGGCTTGTCGAAGCAGTTTGTCGGACTGGGAAATTTTGAGTATTTAATATCGGACAAGTACTACCGCGCCTCATTTGTGACAACTGCAATCTTTTCGTTTTTGGTAACACTGGCGTCCATGCTTCCAGCGCTATTCTTAGCGGTGCTGGCTGATCGGCTAATCAAGGGCTCAGGTACTTACCGCACAATGCTTATCTGGCCTTATGCGGTTGCCCCCGCGGTTGCCGGCGTACTCTGGTTATTCATGTTTAACACGCGTGTTGGCGTTGTCTCCTGGTACCTTGGACAACTGGGGTATGACTGGAATCATGTGCTCAATGGCGATGAGGCGATGGGACTTGTTGTAGTCGCCTCCGCCTGGGGACGTATTAGCTATAACTTCCTATTTTTCTTTGCAGCGCTACAAGCAGTACCGCGCTCAATTATCGAGGCCGCCGCGATAGACGGTGCACGCTTTTGGCGGCGTTTCTTCACTATTGTGCTGCCTTTGTTGTCGCCAACGACCTTCTTCCTGTTAGTCGTTAATGTGGTCTACGCCTTCTTTGAAACCTTCGGCGTGATTCACACGATCACCAGCGGTGGACCGCAGCAGTCAACCACAATACTGGTCTACAAGGTATTTAATGACGGGTTTGTCGGTCAGGATCTCGGATCTTCGTCTGCTCAGTCGGTGATCTTGTTAATCGTTGTCGGGCTACTGACGGTATTGCAGTTTAAGTTTGTCGAGAAGAAGGTGCACTACTAATGGCAACAGAGACTCATGGGATGGTTGAGAAGCGCGGTGCCGGATTGTGGTTGACGCACTTGCTAATGATTGCCGGCGTTCTGGTGATATTTTTCCCCATCTGGCTGGCATTTGTTGCATCCACAGTGACGCAGCCGGAGATTGTGACTCCGCCGATGCCACTTCTGCCGGGTGATCAGTTTTGGGAAAACTACAGCGCGGCTCTGTTTCAGGGGGTGAACATTCCCGTCGCGAATATGCTGCTCAATTCACTCTTTATGGCGATCGGCATAGCCGTTGGAAAAATAATCATCTCGCTGCTGTCGGCTTTTGCAATCGTCTATTTTCGATTTCCCGGACGAACATTTTTCTTCTGGCTGATTTTTCTGACGCTCATGCTGCCTGTAGAAGTGCGTATCGTGCCGACTTACGAGGTGATTGCAGGCTTCGGTATGCTTAATAGCTATTCCGGTTTGATACTCCCGCTGATTGCGTCAGCGACTGCGACGTTTTTGTTTAGACAATTTTTCCTGACAATTCCGGATGAGTTGGCTGAGGCTGCGCGCGTAGATGGAGCATCTCCGATGCGCTTTTTTATCGACATTGTTGTGCCGATGAGCCGTACCAATGTGGCTGCGCTGTTTGTGATTCTGTTTATCTACGGCTGGAATCAGTATCTCTGGCCGCTGCTTATCACGACAGACCCATCGATGAACACCATTGTTATGGGTATCAAGCAGATGTTCCCTTCTGGTGACGACGTGGCTGATTGGCCTGTCATCATGGCAACATCAATTTTGGCGATGATACCGCCAGTTATAGTGGTTATCTCTATGCAGAAACTATTTATTCGAGGCCTGGTAGACAGCGAGAAGTAAGATGGCGACGGTTTCCCTTAAAAATGTCAAAAAGAGCTTTGGCTCAACCGATGTAATCCACGGCATAGACGTAGATATAGTTGACGGTGAATTCATCGTTATCGTGGGCCCATCGGGCTGTGGTAAGTCGACCTTACTCCGCATGGTGGCCGGACTGGAGACGATCTCCTCCGGAGACTTGTTCATCAACGGGTCACGTGCCAACGATAAGGAGCCGATGGAACGTGATATCGCGATGGTGTTCCAAAACTATGCGCTCTATCCCCATATGACGGTTGAGCAGAATATGGGATACGGTTTGAAAATAGCTGGCATGCCTAAGGCTGATATTCAGCGTAAAGTGCAAGAGGCGGCCAAGTTGTTGCAGCTTGAAGGTTTGCTGGATCGCCGACCAAAACAGTTATCTGGAGGTCAGAGGCAGCGTGTTGCTATGGGGCGCGCAATTGTGCGTGAGCCAGCCGTTTTCCTTTTTGATGAACCTCTTTCAAATCTGGATGCGAAACTGCGCGTGCAGATGCGACTGGAGATTAAGGAACTGCAGTCTAAGTTGGGGATCACTGCTCTTTACGTAACCCATGATCAGGTTGAGGCAATGACCATGGCCGATCGTATGATCGTGATGAATGGTGGCGTTGTAGAGCAGATCGGTACACCGCTAGAAGTGTATGAGACACCGCATACTCTGTTTGCCGCCCAATTTATCGGAAGCCCAGCAATGAACATTCTCGATGCTAAGGTCGTGGATGGGCGTGTGATTCTTAACGGAGTCTCTTTTGCTTCTCGCGCACTGCCTGATGGCAATATCAAGTTGGGGATTCGTCCCGAGGATGTACTCCCAGAGGAAAATGGCCCCCTCGAGCTACGCACTCAACTGAGCGAACCTCTCGGTGCCAATACGTTGATTCATGGTGCAATTCACGGAGATACAACTGAGGCGTTTACGGCCAGTTTGGCGGGTGTTCATCCCGCGTCAGAGGCATCCAAAGTTCTGCGCTTCGCCGTTGATCCGGCGAAGCTACATCTATTCGATCCAACAACCGGCCGGCGTATTTGATCAGCATGCATAAATCGTTACAGACAATAAACCTTTTGCGCAGAGAAGGGGACGATGTGCGCGTGTACGGGCACCGCGGAGCGCGTGGCGTTTTGCCGGAGAACTCGCTAGAGAGTTTTGAATATCTAGCGGATCTGGGTATTGAGGCTGTTGAGTTCGATATTCAGCTAAGCGCAGATGGTGAATTGGTGCTGATGCACGATCCGTTGCTACCGGATTATTACGTACGTGACTCCGCTGGCGAGTGGCTTACAGCTCCGGGCCCGAAGATAATAGATACCGCGCTAGGAGAGTTGAGAACGTATGATATAGGTCGTTCACGACCACAGAGCGCATACGCTGAGCGTTATCCTGAGCAGCAAGCCCTGGACGGCGTGCGTATTCCGAGTTTAAAAATGGTCTTCGATTGGCTTAAACAGCATACAAAGATGCTTGCCAATATCGAAGTGAAGTCTTACGCAAACCGAGAAGACTGGAGTGCAGCTCCAGAGGTGCTTGCAGCGTCGCTAGGACAGTTTATTACGCAGACAGAATTACAAAATGAGGTAGTGGTTTCATCCTTTGATTGGCGGGTACTGCATGCGCTCAAGAGAGAGTATCCCAGTGTGCCGCGCGCCTACCTCACTTACTTCGACCGCCCTGATGCTCCTATGCAGCCGAACATATTTTCGGGTTCGCCTTGGATGGGGGGACTAGAGTTATCAACTGATTACGAGTCAGTCGTCAGCTTGATTGCTGCCGAAGGTGGTGTTGCCTGGTGTCCCTATTTTGGGGACCTCACCGCTGCAGCACTTCAAGATGCACATTCAGCCGGGCTTGCAGTAAATGTGTGGACGGTGAATGACCCGGGGGACATTGCGCGTCTGCGCCAACTTGGTGTTGACGGGATCATTACCGATTATCCTGAACGGGTTGTGAGAAAATAGAAAAAGGCCCTTTTTGAGGGCCTCCGTTGAAAAATCCATCCACGCTGTTAACTTACGGCTGAAAGAGTCGCGGCTTTGTCTATGTAGTTTTGTAGCTCTTGTTGCTGATCTGTTGAGAGGCGTAGACCCTGCTTGGTGCGGCGCCAGAGTATATCCTCAACTTCAACAGCCCACTCACTCTTAATCAGGTAGTCAACCTCGCATGCGTAAAGTGTGCCGCCAAAGTGCGTGCCCATGCCTTCACTGGAGCTGATCCCCTCAAGAATCTTGTGAGTTAACGTGCCGTAGGTACGTACGTAACGCTTGCAAACTTCCTCCGGTAACCAGGGGTAGCGCGCTTCCAGTTCGCGGTGAAGTGAAACGTGATCACTGAAGTCACCACCTGGCATACGAGCTGTTTTAGTCCAGGGTGCTTTTGCTTGGGGGAAAAACTTACAAATAGCGTTAATCGCTGCTTCGGCCAGCTTACGATAGGTCGTGATTTTTCCACCGAATACAGATAGTAAGGGTGCTGAGCCTACAGGCGCGTCCACCTCAAAGGTATAGTCACGGGACGCCTTCTGTGCAGATCCACCCTCGTCATCCATCAGCGGACGCACCCCGGAATAGCTCCAAACCATATCAGCGGGAGTCAGTTGTTTTTTGAAGTGCGCGTTCACAACGCCCAGCAGGTACGCTACCTCCTTGTCTGAGATTGCAGCCTTCTTGGGATCACCGGTGTAATCAACATCTGTGGTACCAATTAGCGAGAAGTCATCTTCGTAGGGGATTACAAAGACAATACGGTTGTCCTCATTCTGAAGGATGTAGGCTTCGTCGTGGTTATAAATCTTTGGCACGACCATATGGCTGCCTTTCACCATGCGTATCTCTTTGGGGGCTGGCGTATGCAGCGCCTCGCCAAAGAGTTTGCTGACCCAAGGGCCGGCTGCGTTTACGAGTGTCTTAGCTAGTAGGTACTTTCTCTCTCCAGTAAGTTGGTCTTGCATCTCTACGTGCCAGAATTCATCTATTCGTTTGGCATTGACTACCTTGGTGCGTGGCATGATATCGGCACCATGTTGCTGGGCGCATAAAGCGCAGTGTACTACCAACCGCGCATCATCGACCCAGCCGTCTGAGTATTTGAACCCGTGTGTAATTTCGGGCTTGAGTTCAGATTCAGTTTCAAATCGAACACTCTCGGAGGCTCTCAGGGTCTCACGCTTGGCGAGGTGGTCATACAGAAATAGCCCGATACGAATCATCCAGGCCGGGCGTAGATGAGGGCGGTGCGGCAAAATGAAGCGCAGTGGCCACATAATGTGCGGTGAGTTGCGCAACAGCGACTCGCGCTCTGCCAGCGCCTCTTTCACCAAACGGAACTCATAATGCTCAAGGTAACGTAAGCCGCCGTGTATCAGCTTACTTGAATTAGAAGATGTGGCGGCACCCAGGTCGTCCATATCGACAAGTGCGACGCTTAAGCCGCGCCCAGCTGCATCCATGGCGATCCCTGCACCGTTCACACCTGCGCCGATAACGACAAGATCGTAATGCTTTGGTTGGTTCGAAACTGTATTCATGTGCTCGATAATGTTGGTTTATCCTAATAACTGAACATTAACGAAAATATAATGATAGATAAAGTGAAAAAAACTTCACCTAGAGGTTTTGATAAGGGGGGGATGGTTCGAAGACTACTTAAGCGACCACTAGCTTGACGCCATTCGAGTCCAGTAGCTCGACAAACTCATTGGACGGTGCCGTATCAGTATAAAGGGCGTCTAGCTCTGACACCTCACCCAGGCGAACCATTGCATTACGGCCGAACTTACTGATATCTGCTACGAGAATGACTTGGCGTGCATTTTCAATTATCGCCTGAGATACACGTACTTCACGGTAGTCGAAGTCGAGTAGGGTGCCATCCTCCTGGATCCCGCTCACCCCGATAATCGCAAAGTCAGTCTGAAACTGACGTATCAGATCGACGGTGGCTTCGCCAATAATGCCCCCATCCCGTGAGCGTACTTCGCCACCGGCGACGATTATTCGATAATCCTCGCGCTCTGATAGGGTCGCAGCAACGTGCAAATTATTGGTTATGACACTTAGGTTCTTACGCTGCAGCAATTCGCGTGCGACTGCCTCAGTTGTTGTGCCGATATTGATAAATATCGATGCACCGTCGGGTATGTCCTGCACAACGCGAGCGGCAATGCGTTGCTTTGCCTTTGAACCGTAGCGAACACGTGTTGTGTACGAGGTGTTTTCTGTTGAGGACTCCAGTGGTCCAGCTCCGCCATGATGGCGCGAGATCAGGTTGCGCTCGGCAAGTTGGTTAAGGTCTCGACGAATGGTTTGGGGGGTGACTCGTAGGGACTCTACTAGCTCGTCAATACTTACGAAGCCCTGGTTGTCGACCAGCTCTAATATGTGATCTTGGCGTAAGTGCTGACGCATCTCCGATCTCCCTGACGTTTTTCAACTTAGCTGACACGAGATGATGATACGCGAACAGGCTTTCGAATTCAGCAGTTTGTTGGTGGATGGGATTCGTCTGCGATCAATTCGAAAAACAGAAAACAGAAATAAGAAAATGTTCGTTTATTTTCTATTGCGAACTAAATCAAGCTTTGAGACCATCGGGGGCTAATATATATGAACCAATAGAGAAGGGTAGGCTGAATCTATGGCAGGTTACGTTCTAGCGATCGATCAGGGTACAACATCAAGCCGCGCAATAGTTTTTGATTCCAAACTACAGCCCGTCGCGACCGGCCAGCAGGAGTTCGAGCAGATCTTTCCCAAATCCGGGTGGGTCGAACACAATCCTGATGAAATTTGGTCATCCACCGTAGGCGTTTGCAGTGCAGCGATTGAGAGGGCAGGTATCTCCGCTGCAGACATCGCAGCGATTGGTATCACCAACCAGCGCGAAACCACATTGGTCTGGGACAAGGCCACGGGTGAGCCTGTCTACAACGCGATTGTTTGGCAGGATCGTCGCACCGCTGAGTTCTGTGAAGGGCTCAAACAGCAGGGGCTCGAACCGCTCTTTACTGAGCGTACGGGACTACTACTCGATCCTTACTTCTCTGGTACTAAGGTTAGCTGGATCCTCAGTAATGTTGAGGGTGCTCGCGAGCGCGCTGAACGAGGTGAATTACTGTTCGGTACTGTGGACACCTATCTGATCTGGAAACTGACTGGCGGGGAGTCATACGTCACTGATGCTACAAACGCTTCGCGCACACTGATGTACAACATCCGAGACAGTCACTGGGATCAGGAACTACTCGATATCCTTGGCGTTCCGGCAAGCATGCTGCCGGAAGTAAAAGACTGTGCCGCTGATTTCGGTACCGCGCGCAAAGAGCTCTTCGGTGGATATGCGCTGCCTATTTATGGTGTGGCGGGCGATCAACAAGCAGCAACGTTGGGGCAGGCTTGTTTTGAACCAGGCATGTTCAAATCAACTTACGGTACCGGCTGCTTTGCACTGCTCAATACTGGCGATAAATGCGTTCACTCTAAGAACCGTCTGCTATCCACGATTGCCTATCAGTTAGATGGTAAACCGACCTATGCACTGGAAGGCTCTATATTTATTGCTGGAGCGGTTGTGCAGTGGCTGCGTGACGGTCTGCAGATTATTCGTCACGCCAGTGAGACTGAGGCGCTTGCCTCGGGTGCGAAGGCGGAAAACCGCGTCTATCTTGTACCAGCGTTTACCGGTCTGGGTGCGCCCTACTGGGACTCTGAGTGTCGCGGTGCGATCTTTGGGCTCACTCGCGATACTGGATTTGCTGATCTTGCGCGCGCAGCCTTGCGTTCGGTGGGTTACCAGACACGAGACCTCTACGAAGCGATGCGCTCAGATTGGGAAGCGAGTAGTGGTGAGTCTGCTGAAGCAGTGCTGCGTATTGATGGTGGTATGGTGGCGAATGACTGGATGGCACAGTCGCTGGCGGATATTCTGCAAGCGCCGGTTGATCGTCCTAAGGTTATTGAGACAACAGCTGTGGGCGCGGCTTGGTTGGCTGGCCATAAAGCAGGCATTTACCCAGCTCAAGATGAGTTCGCCAAAACCTGGGCGTTAGAGCGCCACTTTGAACCGCAAATGAGCGCAGCTGATGCGGATGAACGCTATGCTGGATGGCTGGACGCGGTCGGGAGGGTTCTAACCAAAGGTTAGTCGAGGGGCGGGTAATACGCTTCGTGTACAACCCTCGTACAGGACGTTTTGTTACTGTACGAGGGTTGTACCGCGCAGCGGTGTTTCTCGAGATTCCCGTTAGGCGCTCTCTTTAAACGCGATAGATGCCAGGATGCGGCGATCACCCTCAAACGGCTGGCGCGCGTGCAGCACCGTATGGTTGTTGATCCACAGAACGTCACCTTTCTCCCATTTGAAGTTCACACACTTCTCGTCCATTGCTTCCACTAAACGCGCCATAACATCGGCATCGAGGTACTCGCCATTTGCGGTCAGTACAGCGGTTTCGCCTTTGTTGCGACTATCGTTCCAGCCTGTGTAGACGGCCGCCAGAGAGTTGAAAAACACTTTGCGATCGGTCTCTTTGTCCAGTCGAACGGCGGGTAGAACAGCGGTGTATGTCTTTACATCGCCGTTGTCCAACCACTCCCACTCCATGCCAGCGGCGCGCATTGCCTCCTCGGCCTGCTCGCGCGTCTCAACTTGGAAGGTATCTTTCCATGAACGACCTATAGCTGACGCAGCATCGGTGGTCTCTGGCATCACGCGAATGTAGCGCACGCCCTGCTCCTCGACCTTTGACGCGAACTCAGGGTTGAGTTGAAAGAAGGTGTCGCAAATCTCTGCCGAGTGCAGGATAGAAGTAGCTCCGCCCACCGGTGACGGAATATCGCAATAGAAGAAAATGTACCCGGGAGGTGTCGGTACCTGAGCCATCTCATGGTGGAAGGGAATCTTCTCACTTGCGGGAGATTCGTTTGCGGTGACAATGCGAGACGCCGTTACCTGCGTGCGGGGTGCAGCGCCGCCGATGTATGGCATGTTTTCGTAATTTGTGTGGTCCAGCATCCGTTCGAATGCATCTGAGGAGTCCACTGGAAACCCTCGGAAAAGCACAGCTCCGTGCTTGATCAGAAGTTGATGTAGCTCTTCACGATTTTCACTGATCCACTGCAGGCTAGATGCCTCAGTCGCGCTTACCTCATCCGATGGCGGTGTGATCAGCAGTGGGAAATCTAAGCCGTCTACCTGCTTCTGTTCAGCCAGTTTTGATATTTGGATGCTCATGATGACTCCAGCCCTTCAATTAACCTTCTCAATAGGTAAATCAATTATGTATGAATTGAACCATATCGGAAAAACCAAAAAATGTAAATCATTAGTGTATGAATTAATCGATTAGCGGTAGCTCAGTCCCGAGTCAATAATCTCTACAGCTCTACCTGCGCGCGCTGATTCCTGTGCAGCTAAGCCTAGAATGACCGCTTTGAGGCCATCATCAACCGTCACATCAACTGCTCCGCCCTCTGTAATGGCTTGGAAAAACCCGACGTGCTGATAATAGGTTGATCCGTTGTGATCGCCGGCTGCCAAGATTGTCTCATCCACAGGGATATCCAGCTCAATGGGGCCTTTAGGATCTCGTGGACTGATAACAAGTTTAGGTATGGGGGGCGCTCCCAGTGTCTCTGTCGGCCAGAATCGACCTGGGCCTGGCACAAAGCACTCTAACTTCGCCTTTGGTCCGATCGCGCAGATCTCCTCCTGGTATCGCGAGCCTTCGGCGAACATATTTAGATCGAGCGATGCCCGTTTGCCGTTGGCGAAGTCGACAATCACAAAAGCGTTATCGATGATGTCAGGGGTCTTGCCGTCGTAAGTTTCGTCAAGATGGTTAGCGTCTTGTCCGGTCGAGGCGTACACGCGGATCGCCTCATCGCCCACGATTAACCGCATGAGGTCAAAGAAGTGGCAGCACTTCTCAACCAGCGTACCACCTGTTTTGTGGTTGAAGCGGTTCCAATCCTGGACTTTTTCCAAAAACGGAAAACGGTGCTCGCGGATGGCTAGCATTTTTAGATCGCCGAGATCTCCTGCGCTAATTTGTTCGCGAAAACGGGCTACCGGCGGCATGTACCGATACTCCATAGCGACCCAAACCGGCGCCGGGTGTTTTGCAGCGGCTTCATGCACTGCCACCGCTTGTTCTAGCGAGGTGACGATCGGTTTCTCAACCAAAATAGGGAGTGTAGTGCGCTTTAATAGTTGCAGTAGTTGATCTGCGTGCTGATAGTTGGGCGTCGTAATGACTAGCGCGTCCAGCTCCGTGTTGCTTTCCAGGAGCTGGTCCAGTGTGTCGTAGCAGTCGGCATCGGGGACCAGTTCTAGGCTGCGTGCGCGCATCTGGGCGTCGGGCTCTACCAGTGCGACGACCTCAGCTCCGTTTATTAGCGCCAGATTGCGTAGGTGCTCCTGTCCCATCATGCCTGAACCGAGTAGGCCGTACCGAACAACATGTGTCATTATCGAGATGCTCCGAAAAAGAGAGATTAATTAGCGCCAACGCGCCACATAGCGGGCCTTAGCGGGATCGAACCAGGTGTAGGAAAACTCTTCGACCTGGTTTTCGTTGGACCAGCTCCAACGTTGAACACGTGGTAATACCGAGCCTTCGGGGAGTCCTAAGGATTCGCAAACCCAAGCAGGGGCCTTGGCACAGTCAATCTGATCCTCGACCTTGCTGATCCAGAAGCCGAAGTGAGTTTCGTAGTGTAGGTACAGCGATTCGTGTAGATCCTTCAACTCCAGTCTTTTTGCGTGCGCAGAGTTAAAAAAGATCTCCTCCATAGCCACCAGGCGCCGGTTTAGCATACGTTCGCGGCGGATACTCCAAACCCGGCCACCGGGAAAGGTGGATGCGAGGAACGTCACGTCGCGAGGCTCCACAAGTAGGGTGTTTGCTGACGGCGCACCGCCACCCTCAACCAGCTCCAGGTGAAAAAAGGAGTAGATTGCTTTGCCATCAGGTGCGCGTTTAACATAGGTCCCGGAGCCTTGGCGGCGCTCGATCAAGCCATCCTCTTCCAGTTTTGCCAGCGCTTTGCGCAGCGTTCCTACTGCAACTCCCAGATTCGCTGCCAGTTCCGCCTCTATCGGTAGGCGATCGCCGGCCAGCCAGCGACCGGAAAGAATTTCCCGATGGAGATATTCGCTGATCTGCTGGTAGATCGGCAGTTTATTACTAGTCTTAGAGCTACGGGCTGGCATTGGGCACCTTGTCGCTGTGAAGATCGAATATTTTCGAAAATAATAACGAAAATACCTACAACATTCATTTACATTATTTCAGCTCGTTGTTAGGATCAAGCGAAATTGATTCACTATTGATACTTATTTTTTGAAGCACATAGTAAGCAGGGGTCCAGTATGCAACGTGTCACTCTCGGGAAGTCAGATCTATCACTTAGCCGTCTCGTTTATGGGGTGTGGCGTCTTGCTGATGGCGATGATCAGAGCTCTGCGACCGTACGCGCCAAGATTGATGCCTGTTTGGAGCAGGGTATCTCTAGTTTCGATCATGCAGACATTTATGGTGATTACGAGTGTGAGCGCT
>Ga0209555_10003136_pt1 | contig 11227 bp, 9 predicted proteins | sample SaaInl85LU_5_DNA_FD_184643 | JGI IMG/M metagenome (GOLD analysis project Ga0209555, IMG submission 184643) | Marine microbial communities from expanding oxygen minimum zones in the Saanich Inlet - ESP_85LU_5_DNA (SPAdes) (version 2) | ecosystem: Environmental > Aquatic > Marine > Intertidal zone... | reverse complement strand
GGGGAGCTTTGCTCACGATGTAGGGCACATCCATGGCGTGATCATGATGGACGTGGGCCACCATGATCCCCTGCAACTGCTCAAGCGGGGGCAGATAACGATCAATAATATCCTCACGCACCTGCAGCGGTCGCAGCAACACCCAATCCGAAATCGGCGGGTTGGAGAAGAAAGGATCACCGAGAATGGCGTTGTCTGCGCTGCGCAGGTACACGCCTCCGGTGCCTAGAAAGACAACATCCAACTCATCGGAAGCAGGCAATGCCGACGGAAAATCAGTTGCCGGCAGCTCTGTGATTCGATGCGGCAGCGGCTCCATACCACACCCCTGCAGGATCACTGCAAGCAGTAACCCTGTCAGCAGATAGCGCATCAAGCCCATGCCGATTTCATCCTAAAAACTCACATCGACTTTAGCAGCCACCGCACAGGCCTTGTCCACCGCAGCGTTAACATCCTCCGCCAACGCCAGCGCCACCCCCAAGCGGCGGCTGCCATTGATTTCGGGTTTACCGAATAAACGCAGCTGTGTGTCCGGCTCCCGCAGGGCCTCTGTCAGATTGCCATAACGCATAGTGGTGGATGCACCTTTCACCAGGATCACCGCCGATGCAGCAGGCCCAAGCTGACGAATAACAGGGATCGGCAAACCGAGAATAGCGCGGGCATGCAAGGCAAATTCAGACAAATCCTGAGAGATCATGGTGACCATACCGGTATCATGGGGGCGCGGTGACACCTCGCTGAAAATCACCTCGTCACCTTTTATAAACAGCTCCACACCGAACAGACCCCGCCCGCCCAAGGCTTCCGTGATTGCCACCCCGACTTGCCGGGCTTTCTGTAATGCCTGCTCGCTCATCGGCTGAGGCTGCCAGGATTCGCGATAATCACCCTCCTCCTGCCGATGGCCGATGGGCGCGCAGAAGGTGGTGCCGCCTTCATGACGCACCGTAAGCAAGGTGATCTCAAAATCAAAATCAACAAACCCTTCGACAATAACCTTGCCAGCACCGGCACGGCCGCCTGCTTGCGCATAATCCCAGGCCTGCTCGATATCGGCCGCCGATTTAAGGGTGCTTTGACCTTTGCCGGAGGAGCTCATAATAGGCTTCACCACACAAGGCAAACCGATCGCGTCTATGGCCTCGAGATACTGCTCTTTGGTGGCGGCAAAGCGGTAGGGTGATGTCTTCAGGCCCAGTTCTTCCGCAGCCAAACGGCGAATACCTTCCCGATTCATGGTAAGGCTGGCGGCACGGGCCGTAGGCACCACGGTAAAACCTTCCTGTTCCAGCTCCAGTAACGTATCGGTGGCAATGGCCTCGATTTCAGGCACGATGAAATGGGGCTGTTCCTGCTCGATCACAGCGCGCAATGCGGCCCCATCCAGCATGGAAATCACGTGGCTACGATGAGCTACCTGCATGGCCGGTGCATTGGCATAGCGATCAACTGCGATGACTTCACAGCCCAGCCGCTGCAGCTCAATCACCACCTCCTTGCCCAATTCGCCGCACCCGCACATCAATACACGAGTGGCGCTGCTGGAAAGGGGGGTGCCTATGGTGGTGGTGGTCATATTCAATCCCTAGTTCAGATCTTCAGAACAAATCAATTACTGTTGCGCAGACGTTGCTCAACGTTTTTAAGAATGTCGCGCTTACCGTCGTTGTCTACATAACCCCATTGCGTGATCTCCTGTCCGGAGCGCAGGCAACCGATACATACGTCATCGTCATCCAACGCGCAGACACCGACACAAGGGGACAGTACTATTTCGGGTTTTGCGTTACTACTGGAATCGCTCATCTACCTGAAAGTCTCGCTGATATCGTTTGAAATTTTCCACATAGTGCAATGCACTCATTTTGATGATCATCTGGTGCTTTTCCGTGAGTTCCTTCACCACTTTACCGGGAGACCCCAACACCATACTGTTATCGGGAATCACTTTACCTTCCGGGATCAACGCGTTCGCGCCAATAATGCAGTTTTTTCCGATCTTTGCATTATTCAATACCACTGCGTTAATACCAATCAGGCTGTTATCGCCGATCTCACATCCATGCAGCATCACCTTGTGGCCCACCGTTACATGCTTGCCGATATTCATTGGCACACCTGCGTCGGTATGCAGCACCGAACCATCCTGAATGTTGGTGCCCTCGCCGATGGTGATAGGATCGTTATCGCCCCGCACCACACAGTTAAACCAGATGCTGGCATCGTTTTCCAGAATCACCGAACCTATAACGGTGGCGTTGTGGGCTACAAAATAGTCTGTACCACGAATTTCAACCTGCTTGTCACCCAGTCGATATATCATGCTTTCCCCTTATTTGTGTTTACGTTTACTCCGGTTGGCCCCCAACTGTGCCAGCCTCGGGCAACGGCCTCGGCATCGTAAGCTCAAAGCCGGTGCTAAAGATCCGGTTAAAGCAATCCGTAATGAAATAGGCCGTTAACCCCCAGATCACATAACCTTCATAGTGATAACAGGGAATGCGATAACGCACACCCTTGTATTCTTTTTCGGTGAAGTCCGGCGGCGCGGTTTCCAGAAAATAGCGCAATGGCACCCGAAAAATACTGTCGATCTCGTCCTCACTGGCCACCAGCTCCAACTGGTGGGGGATGATACCGATTACCGGCAACACTTTCAGTCCCATTTTGGATACAGAAACCGGCATGGCGCCAATCATTTCGACCTGATCAGGAGGCAGCAGAATTTCCTCATGGCTTTCCCGCAATGCCGTCTGGAAGATACTGGTGTCCTCAGGATCGCGCTTGCCGCCAGGAAAAGCCACCTCTCCGGCATGACTGGAAAGATGATCGGCTCGGCGCGTCAGCACCACTTCGGGCTCCTGGTTGTGATCGGTGATTGCGATCAGCACCGCCGCTTGGGCAGCGTCCAACACCGCCGCACCGGGATGGTGTCGGGGTGCATTACTTCGAATCTGGCCCAGCCAGTCCGCCATAGATCCTCCCAAAGCCCCCATCACTCTTTAGCCGCAATCGAAACACCAAAAAGCGCAGATGACTGAAATTTATAACGATGATCAACAACATGCCTTCTTATATGGAAGGATTCAAGGCTAAATTCCACCCACTTATAACGAATAATTCTATGTAACAACAAAATCACAACGCTCTGAAACAAAGCGTATAGGGGCCGCATTAACTGTCTGATTTTTCAGCCTTAGTAGCCAAGGTTATAAGTAGAACAATGTTAATAACGGCGGTTTGGACAGAGTTCGAGCAAAACGTCAAGGCTATACAAGCGGGCGCGTAAGAGTAGTATAGGATTCAAGGAATGCAAGTTTTTATAACTTAATTAGTTATTGGCTCATTTCTGATAACTCGTAATTTCACGAAGATTCATATTTCACATTGGGGGCAGGAAGCCAATACACCCAGGCGTGATTGGCTAGCTGAAAGAGGTATTACCCATGAGCTACGATTTACCGGAGTTCGACAAGCTTAGGGAAATGGCGCAGCGTGATCCAGAACAACTGGAAAGACTGCGCATTCAACTGTGTGACCAACTGATTCAGGAAGCACCGGAACAGTATCGACGCAAACTGCGCGGCCTGCAGTTCCGTGTGGATATGGAGCGACGCCGGGCAAAAAGCCCAATGGCCGCCTGTATCGCAATCTCCGGAATGATGCACGATTCATTTGATCGCCTGCGCCAAGCCCTGAACGACGCCACTGGCAACGCCACAGCGGATTACATCAACACGCCATCCAGAGAGGTTGAGGCTGGCAAGGTTGTTCCTTTCCGTCGCGCCTGAGCCATTGGGATTCTGGAGTCATTCGCTATATACTGGCCCCGTGTTCAACGACGGCCAGTGTAACAATGAAGTTTTGCAGCGAGTGCGGTTCCCAGGTTTCAGTAAAAATCCCCGAAGGTGACAACCGGGAACGCCACGTTTGCATCGACTGCGGCGTTGTTCACTATATCAACCCCCGCATCATCGCTGGCACTCTGCCTGTTTATGAAGGCAAGGTTCTGCTCTGCCGCCGCGCCATCGAACCTCGCAAGGGTTATTGGACGCTGCCCGCCGGTTTTATGGAAAATGGTGAGACCACCGCCGAAGCCGCTGCCCGTGAAACTATTGAGGAGGCAGAGGCCAAAGTGGATTTGCATGGGCTCTATACCGTGTTCAATCTACCGCACATCAGCCAGGTATACATGTTCTTCAGAGGCGATGTGATTGAAGGTAAGTTTGGCGTTGGTACAGAAAGCCTGGAAACCCAACTCTTTGAAGAACAAGACATTCCTTGGAATGAACTGGCTTTTCCCACTATATACCGCACCCTGAAGCTGTATTTCGAAGATCGCAAAACCGAGCAATACCCGGTGCGCATTGAAGATTTGCAGCCACCCTATCGCAAGCACTGACATCACATTCTGACGCTAAATCCCGCAATATACAGGCAGCGCCGGTAGCCACTGCTACACTCAATTAAGTAGCTTTAGCACCTATGCGAGGTCGATGTTGTTTTCTCGTAATCTTCTGAAATTCCTTCAATTAGTGTTTGCAGTTGCACTGTGCGGTGCCACCACCGGCTATGCAGACAGCCAGGATATCAATGCAATCGGCAAAGACGGAGCTGCTAACCAGTTTTTTTCCCACCTGGAAGATGCAGCCTCCGACCTGACAATTGATTCGATACTGGAAAACACCTATCAGGATCTGTTTACCCCCGGTGTTGAAGGGGTGCTGAACAAAGGGTACTCCAACTCCTCTTTCTGGCTTCATGGTCGCTTCCATTTACAGGAGGATGCCACCCCCACGCAGCGATTTTTGTCCATCGAATATTCACTACTGGATGAAGTGGAACTCTATGTAGCCCACAACAGCGAACTGGTACAGCAATGGCAGACCGGTGATTCCCGCCCTTTCGCCAGCCGCCCGATTGATAGCAGCTGGTTTCTGTTTCCGGTGGATTTTAAACCCGGAGAGACACTGGATATCTATATCCGGGTCAAGAGCACCAGCTCCCTGCGCTTGCCCATTTCCATTTGGGAGCCCTCTACCTTCTACGATACGCAGCGCCCCAAGTTACTGACCGATGGTGTCTACTTCGGCATTCTGTTCCTGATGTTCATATACAACCTGTGCCTGCTGGCCACCGTCAGAGACGTATCCTATTTCTACTACATTACCTACATTCTTTCGCTGGGCACGTTCCAGCTCTGCATGACCGGTTATGGCTTCGAGTACATATGGCCCGAGCAACCGCAAATTAACGAGTTCATGTTGCCATTTTCCGTCTGCGCCGTGGGCCTGTTTATACTCGCTTTCGGCCAGCGGGTCATGGATCTGCGCAATAACTCCCAGCTGATGTACTACCTGTTTAATATACTGGTGGTGCTCGAAGCGGCGGCAGCACTGGTGAGCCTGGTGCTGCCTTACGAGCTGGTGATCAGAACGGTAATCGGTTTTGCCCTGCTGGTATCCAGCATTATGTTGATTGGCGCTATTCAGGAAAGCCTGAAAGGCAACCCTACGGCAAAGCTATTTCTGTTGGCCTACTTTACCCTGATGCTGGGTGCGGTAGCGCTCGCCTCAGCCTCCATGGGCTGGTTGCCGGCCAACTTCCTCACCATGAACTCCCTGATGATCGGCTCAGCGGTGGAAATTGTCGTGCTCTCTTTTGCCCTGGCAGAGCGCCTGCATCAAATTAACAAAGAGAAAGCTCGAATGGAGCGGGAATCCAAGCAGAATCTGAAAGAGATGAACGATCGGTTGATTCAAGCCAATCAACTCAAAGATGAATTTCTTGCCACCATCAGCCACGAACTGCGTACCCCCATGAACGGTGTACTGGGCTGCCTGCAACATCTGCAGCATATCGATAACGATCAAAAGCAGAACCCCTACCTGAACTTTGCCGACCACTCCGCCCGCCAGATGATGATGATGGTGGACAGCCTGCTTGCCTACACCGAACTCCAATCGGGAAAACTAAGCATTCAGAGTGAGCCGTTAAAAATACACGAACTGATTGAGCGGTCACAGTCACTGTTTACCGATAATTGCGCCAAGCGAGGCATTCAACTCAACGTGACCATCAGCGAGGACACCCCGTTGATTCTGTTCGGTGATCCACTGCGTCTGAGTCAGATCATTAACAATCTGCTGGATAACGCTGTCAAGTTCACTCACAAAGGTCACATCGATGTCAGCATTGAAAGCCGCACGATCCAGTCAGAAAGTCGGCTGATGCAATTGGAGATCCGGGTTGCAGATACTGGCGCAGGCATCGCCCCTGAAAATCACGATGCTATTTTCGAGACATTCAGAAACAACAAGCCATCGCCAAAGCGCAGTTACGGGGGCTTGGGAATCGGTCTTACCGTTGTCAAATCACTGCTGGATAAAATGGGCGGAAGCATCCATTTTACCTCTCAGGCAAACGTTGGCACCACCTTCACGGTTTCGATACCGTGCCACTATCAGACCAGTAACCTTAACGGCCGTAATGAAGAACACAGCAGGCACATTCACCACGTCAATTCAGCACTATCTGTGCTGGTGGTGGAGGATAACCCGGTCAACCAACTGGTCATCAAAGGCCTGCTGAACAAACACGGCTACGAAATATTCAGCGCCAATAATGGAGAGGAAGCGTTGGAGCGCCTGGAGAAACATACCGTAGACATTGTGCTGATGGACTGTCAGATGCCCATCATGGATGGATTTGAAGCCACCCGAAAAATACGCAGCCTGAACAAACAGTACTCGAACTTACCGATTATCGCCGTAACCGCCAACGCCATGTCGGAAGACAGGCACCTGTGTCTGCAGGCTGGCATGAACGATTATTTATGCAAACCCATCGATGCCCAGATCCTCAATAGAAAAATCGTATACTGGAGCAACCGCAAACCTACAAGCCTCGCCATCGGCTAACCAAAATGCACCCTAGAACGTTTCCAGCTTGATGACATCATAGGCAGGTTCTTCATAGGGATGGGCGTTTTTCAGGGCCTCAACAGCCGCCCCAATGAGATTGTCTTCGCACACCAATTCAACCCGATATTCTGCCACCGATTCCACTTTACCGGCTTTACCAATGTAAGGATTGGCCCCCGCCAGGGGTCGAAATTGCCCCTGGCCCAGGTTTTCCCAGCAGCACTGATCGTAATCGCCGATTTTGCCTGCGCCCGCAGAAAATAGCGCTTGTTTCACCGTTGACTTGTGGGCTTCCGGCACGAAGAAAACCAGCTTATACATCAGCCTGTTTACCCGGCATCCGCCGCTGATTCCTGCAGAATATCGGCCGCGTAACCCTCGCCACCTTCTTTGCCATCGGAGCCCAGCGATTTGAAATGACAGGCTTTACCCGCCTTATACATAACGAAGTCATTCCCCCAGGGATCCTTGGAGAAATCCACCTCGCTGCTTTCATTACCAACGAACAGCTTGGCCAGATCGTTAGGCGATTCCGGGCAGGCTTTATGCTCAATATAGAAAAACTCGGACGCTTTGTTGAGTTTGTGCACATGATCCTTGGCAAGCTCTGCACGCCTGACATCGTCATTACTGCACGCAGTGATCGACAATGCTGCGACTAATAGAATGCAGGAAGCCCCTACCATTTTGATTTTCATACACTCACTCTCTTTCATTATTTTGTTGTTATCAACACCAGGCTCGGGCGATCACCCCAGCCACTTTCTACCATTATGGAATAATCGCAGCCAAACGCCGTCTTCGCCCCATCCTTTTGGATACCAGGAGTTCTGCACGGTGCGATAAACCCGCTCGGGATGCGGCATCATGATAGTGATGCGGCCATCGGCGTTGGTGAGGCCGGCAATACCCTGTGGCGAGCCATTGGGATTGGCTGGATAGGTTTCGGTAACCTGACCCCAGTTGTCGACATACTGCAACGCAATGCCTCCGGCCTGTCGAGCCTGATCAATCTGATCCGCTGCTTTGAATTCGGCACGACCTTCACCATGGGCGACAGCAATAGGCAACTGGGAGCCTTCCATGCCCTGCAACAGAACGGAATTGGATTTGGGTATTTCCACCATGCTCACCCGAGCCTCAAACCGCTCTGACTGGTTACGCACAAAGTGGGGCCAATATTCAGCGCCCGGAATCAGCTCATGAAGATTGCTCATCATCTGGCAGCCGTTACACACTCCCAGAGCAAAAGCATCGTCACGCTGAAAGAAAGCCTGGAACTGATCACGGGCCTGCCGGTTAAACAATATAGACTTGGCCCAACCCTCACCGGCACCCAATACGTCGCCATATGAGAAACCACCACAGGCTACCAACCCGTGAAAGTCGCCCAGGGTTACATTGCCGGAGAGAATATCGCTCATGTGTACGTCGATGGGGTTAAAGCCCGCCTTGTGGAACGCTCCGGCCATTTCAATATGGCCGTTTACACCCTGCTCCCGCAACACCATGACTTTTGGACGCGCGCCGCTATTGATCATGGGTGCAGCAATATTCTCTTGGGGATCAAAGCTCAGCTTCGGAGAAAAGCCCGGATCATCGGCGCGGGCGATCTGATCGTATTCCTGCTGCGCACACTCACTGTTATCCCGCAGGGTTTGAATACGGAAACTGGTTTCTGCCCAGGCTTGTTCCAGAGCAATGCGGGACTCTTCCAGCACTGTCTGGCCGTTATGGGTGATAGTGACATTGACACCGGCAGCAGGTGCGCCCAAATCGGCCAGCATCAGCCCGTGACCCTGACAATATGCTGCGATAGCAGAAACGTCTGCCGAACGCACTTGCACAACAGCCCCCAGCTCCTCATTAAACAAGGCAGGGATAACCTCACCCAGCTCAGTGATGTCAACGGCCAAGCCACTGTGGCCAGCAAATGCCATCTCGCACAACGTGGCCAGCAAACCACCATCAGAACGATCGTGATAGGCCAGCAACTTGTCGTCCTGCAGCAGGGATTGCATTAAGTCAAAGAACGACTTCAACTGCTCGGCGTTGTCTAGGTCGGCACACTCATCGCCCAGCTGGTTGTACACCTGCGCCAACGCACTGGCACCCAAGCGATTTTTTCCGTTACCCAGATCAATCAGCAATAAGCGGCTGTCCGCCTCTGGCTGCAGTTGAGGCGTTACCGTTTTGCGAACATCCAATACAGGAGAGAACGCCGAGATGATCAGAGACAGCGGTGCGGTCACACTTTTCTGTTCACTTTCATCCTGCCATACCGTACGCATGGACATGGAATCTTTGCCCACAGGAATGGTGATGCCCAACGCAGGACACAGCTCCATACCAACCGTTCTAACCGTTTCGAACAGGGCCTGATCCTCACCGGGATAACCGGCAGCACACATCCAGTTGGCGGACAGGCGCACATCAGACAGCTTATCAATGCGGGCACAGGCGATATTGGTGATGGCCTCACCAATGGCCATGCGACCAGACGCCGGGGCATTGATCAAGGCCGCCGGTGTGCGCTCACCCATGGACATGGCCTCACCTCGATAGGTGTCCAATGTCGCTGTGGTGACTGCCAGATCCGATACAGGCACCTGCCAGGGGCCCACAAACTGATCCCGCGTTACCAGACCGGTGACGGTGCGATCACCGATGGTGATGAGGAACTTTTTACTGGCCACGGCAGGTAAGCGCAACACTCGATACGCGGCATCTTTTACATCCACACCCGTCAGATCCAGCTTGGGCAGTACCACCGACTGCTGGCTGTATTCACGCAGCATTTTGGGGGGCTTGCCGAACAACACCGGCATAGGCAGATCCACCGGCTCATTATTGAAATGTTGATCGTGAACCGCCAGGTGCATGGCTTCAGTGGCTTCACCAATCACGGCATAGGGGCACCGCTCTCGTTTACAGATGGCATCGAACTCAGGAAGATTCTCCGGAGCCACCGCCATAACGTAACGCTCTTGAGATTCATTACACCAGATGGCCAGGGGTGACATGCTGGGTTCGTCGTTGGGCACCGCACGCAAATCGAACTTGCCGCCACGGCCGCCATCCTTCACCAACTCGGGCATGGCATTACTCAAACCACCAGCACCAACGTCGTGAATAAAGCTGATGGGGTTGGCCTCGCCACGCTGCCAGCATTGGTCGATGACCTCTTGGCAACGGCGCTCAATTTCGGGGTTATCCCGCTGTACCGAGGCAAAATCCAAATCCTCGGCGCTGGCGCCTGTGGCCATGGAGGAAGCTGCACCGCCGCCCAAGCCGATCAACATGGCTGGCCCACCCAATACGATCAGTTTGGCGCCAACCGGGATGCCGCCTTTCTCGACGTGTTCGGCTTTGATATTGCCCAGCCCACCGGCGATCATAATCGGTTTGTGATAACCACGGACTTCCTGGCCATTGAGCGTGGTAACCTGATCTTCGTAGGTACGGAAATATCCGTTGATATTGGGGCGCCCAAACTCATTGTTAAAACCGGCTCCCCCTAACGGGCCTTCAATCATGATATCCAGTGCCGACACGATACGATCAGGCTTGCCGTAGTTGCCCTCCCAGGGCTGTTTGAAGCCGGGGATGTTCAGATTGGATACCGTAAAACCAGTGAGGCCTGCCTTGGGTCGAGAGCCTCGCCCTGTTGCGCCTTCATCGCGGATTTCACCCCCGGCACCGGTGGCCGCACCAGGGAACGGCGCAATGGCGGTGGGATGGTTGTGCGTTTCGACCTTCATCAGGATATGTACCCACTCCTGATGGAATTCGTATTCCTTGCTGACAGGATCAGGATAAAAGCGCCCGGCCTCGCAGCCTTCGATCACCGATGCATTATCCGCATACGCTGAGAGCACGCCCTCACCACCGACCTGATAAGTGTTCTTGATCATCTTGAACAGGGAATGAGGCTGAGGCTCACCGTCTACCGTCCAATCGGCGTTGAATATCTTGTGGCGGCAATGTTCAGAGTTAGCCTGGGCAAACATCATCAACTCAACATCGGTTGGATTGCGCTGCAGCTCGTTAAAGCTCTCCACTAAGTAATCGATTTCGTCTTCCGCCAGAGCCAGCCCCAGATCCGTGTTGGCCTTCACCAGCGCATCACGTCCGCCCGCCAAAATATCCACCTGAGTGAGAGGCGCCGGTTCATCATGACGAAACAGCGCCTCGGCCTCCGCCAGATCCAGCATCACCGCTTCCACCATGCGATCGTGCAGCAGCGCCGCCGCACGCAGCACCTGCTGCTGACTCAACTCGCTATCGGCCGCCAGATA